>JAESFT010000375.1_pt1 | contig 30667 bp, 49 predicted proteins | sample 9269451 | NCBI WGS metagenome assembly JAESFT01 (sample SAMN14502557, study PRJNA617106) | algae metagenome | isolation source: Scytonema hyalinum WJT4-NPBG1 and co-occurring heterotrophs from well... | place: USA: Mojave Desert, Joshua Tree National Park, California | collected 2006-05-25
TCAACAACACGCCTCGCAAATGCCTGGGCTTCCGCACCCCTCACGAGGTGCTCACCAGCCACTTGAAGCAGGCCAAGTCATCTGCTCCGATCAAGCGTACACCGTCGCACTTCAGGTAGAGTCCGCAGGAGTTCTTCGAGCAGTTGGCTATCATGGGGGGCCTGCTGTTCTACTTCGCCTGCGGGCCTGGATCTTGGAGCCGCACAAGCTTGCGGTAAAGGTGAGCTACGCTCGACCAGTTATCCTCCGCCCCTCCACTGGGTTGTACCGACTGGCCTTGATGCTGGCGACTTGACAGCGGTCGAGCCTATGAGCGCAATAAGGCGAGCCACGGGTGATCCATGCTGCCGGACACGCACTATGCTCGCAGCGGAGATGTGCGTATCGCCTACCAAGTCGTAGGAGCAGGTCCACGCGATCTCATCTTCGTACCCGGCTACATCTCGCACCTCGAACATGCCTGGGACGAGCCCGGCCTCGTTCATCTCATCTCCCGCCTAAGCGCCCACAGCCGTGTGATCCTCTTCGACAAGCGTGGCACCGGGCTCTCGGACCGGCCTGGACGGTTGCCGACCTTGGAGGAGCGTATGGATGATGTGCGCGCTGTCATGGATGCGGCTGCAAGCGAGAAAGCGGCCCTCTTCGGCATCTCTGAAGGGGGAGCCATGAGCATGTTGTTTGCGGCCACCTATCCAGAGCGGACCCAAGCTCTGGTGCTCTATGGCAGCTACGGCCACTTTCCCTCCTGGGTGCTCCCTCCAGACAAGTTCGACGCCTTCCTCGACACCATCGACCGGACCTGGGGCACTGGATCGAGCCTGCCCATCTTTGCACCGAGCCGGGTCAGCGACGACCCCTTCAAGCGGTGGTGGGCACGCTTCGAACGTCTCGGGGCGAGCCCATCAGCGGCTATCGCGCTCATGCACATGAACAACGAGATCGACATCCGCCATGTGATCCCGAGCATTCGCGTCCCCACGCTTGTTCTGCATCGCACGGGCGATCTTCGCGTCAATGTGGAGGCTGGTCGTTACCTTGGAGCTACCATCCCTGGTGCCAAGTACGTCGAGATGCCGGGTTCTGATCATGTGGCATGGGTGGGCGATACGGACCGGCTCGCGGATGAGATCGAGGAGTTCGTCACCGGCTCCAGGGCTGATCTCGAACCAGACCGGGTCCTGGCAACAGTTCTGTTCACCGACATTGTGGACTCGACCAAGCGGGCGGTGGAGTTGGGGGATCGGCGCTGGCGTGCCCTGCTCGACCAGCATGATGCGGTGGTGCGCCGGGAGATCGAGCGGTTCCGTGGCCGGGAGGTGAAGACCCTGGGTGATGGCTTCTTGGTCACATTCGACGGCCCGGCTCGGGCGGTGCGCTGTGCCATGGGTATCGCTGAGGCCGTGCACTCCTTGGGGATCGCGGTGCGCAGCGGCGTTCATACGGGTGAGATCGAGGTGAAGGGGGATGATATCGGCGGCATTGCCGTTCACATCGCCGCCAGGATCGCGGCATTGGCTCACGGTGGTCAGGTGCTCTCATCGCGCACGGTGCGCGATCTCGTGGCGGGCTCGAACCTCCGCTTTCAGGAGCAGGGAACTCACGCCCTCAAGGGTCTCACCGAGCCCATGGTGGTGTTCGAAGTCGCGTAAGCGGTTCAGGCTCGGGCTACCACCACACCAGCGGAGGCACGTGCATGGGTGAGATCAGCTTCTTCTACTTTCCTGGCTCGACCTATAGCTATCTGACGGTGAACAGGATCGAGGCCAGAGCCGGTGAGGCCGGGGTTACAGTGCGCTGGCGGCCCTACAATCTGCGCCTTTTTCTGCGCGAGAGTGGGACCGTCCCCTTCCCGAGTGGCTCGGCCAAGGAGCGCTACATGTGGCGGGATTTGGAGCGCCGCGCCCGCCGCCTGAACGTACCCTACACATCCCCACCGCCGTACCCAGTTGATCCAGACCTCAAGGCGCTTCGGGTCGCCACACTTGCGGCTCTGGAAGGATGGGCTCCGGAGTTCATGAAGGCGCACTACCGAGCATGGTTCTTAGACGGCAAGCCGCCGGGGGTGGGAACCAACACAGAGTATGTGCTCGTCGGCCTTGGCCGTGAGCCAAGGGCTGTCCTCGCGCGAGCCGAAGCCCCGGAGGTCACCCAGCACATCGACAGCGAGGTTGCGGAGGCACGCCGACTTCGGCTGTTCGGGTCACCCCACTTCGTCGTCGAGGACGAGGTATTCTGGGGTGATGATCGCCTCGAAGAGGCACTGACCTGGGTATAGAATTCACTCCACAGCAGCCCCTGGAGGCCGCCCGTCGATAAATAGGGCATGACCCCGATCCAGTGCCGATCCGCCCGCCGTTGCAATCAAATCACCTGTGCGACCTGTGCCTGGAGACATGCCGGGCAGGTCACTCGCAAAGTTCTCGAAGGCTGGGATGGCCCCTTTTACGCAACGACCCTAACCATCCGTGATCCCACACTGGACGGCTTTCGGTCCTTCCGCATGGAGATGCGGAACCGCATTGCGTACCTGCGCAAATCTCCAGTCTGGCGGAACTTCGGCCTTCTTCTGTACCGGACGGGAGATGGCACCTTACGGGGCACCGCTGCCCTGAGCGGGCTTGGTGCGGCGGACATGTGGGAAGGGCTGGGCGGGCGCTGGGCCATGACAGTCCGGCTCATCCTACCCGAGGATCTCCGCTTTGAAGTCTGGCGGTGCATGCGCCCGGCGGTGATGCCTCCCACGCTGACCGGGCGCGGCGGGTACCAAGCGGTGAGGTTCTCCGTATCGCCACAGCACCAGCGGTCGCACGGTTCTACAACCAGCCGGTCATGTCTCCCTCAGTTCGACGAGCCAATGCCGGTCGTCATCTAAAGGGGAATTCAGCGGAAATCGTACCTTCGATACAGAGGGCGGCGGACACGGTCAGTTCGATAAATACGCCAGACCGCGCGAGCATCAAGCTGGTGCAGAAAGGATGGTATGCCACACAGAACCAAGGTTTACGTCGGATCAGTTGATGACGCCTACGAGCGCCTCCTCCACCTCAAGCTGCGTCGCTGCGAACTCCTGATGCAGCCCCTGTGGGCCTACACCTTCCCCTGCAATGCGACCCTGATCCTCTTCGCCTTGGACTTCGGCATCGACTTTCCGGTTGAGGGCAACACGATGTTCCTTCCTGAATGCAGGAAGGGTGACGCCGACGCGCCCCTTGAGAGCCTGGACCTTGTAGACAGCGTTCATCGCTGTGCATTGTTCGTGGTGCAGGTCTGGGATCAGACAGTCGAAGCAGCCCTGGACGCCGAATTCAACTGAGGGCTGGTTGGTCCTAAGTTCTCCTGAACCGAGTCGAACAGCGCGATCTGGAACCGAGCCAGGGCGGCTTCTGCGGCTTCAAGGTGGGTGGGGCTCACGTGCGGCTCCTCGTCAAGGAGGATCTCGCGTTCCTGCTCGTAGGCCAACTCGTGTGCCCGCTGGTACAAGTCGTCAGCAGCATCAACCAGCGCCTTGCTCGGCTCAGTCCCTTCCAAACAGGTGAGGATGAAGGTGCGCAGGTTGCGCAGTTCGGTCTCGAAATCCTCGCCCACCTCGATGTGGCGGAGCGCCCTCGCGATGAAGCGCAGATTGGTCTGGAGTTCCGCCTCGCGCTGCTCCGGTGAGGCGGGGTCAACCGTATTCGCCATGGTTCACCCTCAGGGAATCAAAAGCACCATAGCTCAAGTGAGCCCCCAGCGGTACGCAGGTGCGCCGAGCGTGGCATCATCCCGTCGAGGAGCCGGGCAGAGCAGGTGATCGAACGATCATCGTCTCCGGTTTAACGGCCAATTATCCGAGCCCTGTTCCCGCCGACGCTACACCTCGCTATCCTCTCTGAACCGGTGTTGGGGCAAGGAGCAGGTCCATGGCGTCTGACCTCCTCCTCTTCGTTCTGATCGGCTTTGCGGCCCAGATCGTGGATGGTGCCATCGGCATGGCCTATGGGCTGGTCTCCACAAGCGTGCTGTTGAGCTTCGGCGTGCCTCTCACCACGGCAAGCGCCAGTGTCCATGCCGCCGAGGTGTTCACAACCGGCGCATCGGCCCTCTCTCATTGGCGGCTGGGGAACGTGGATCGCAAGCTCTTCCTGCGGCTTGCCCCTGCTGGGATGATTGGCGGCGAGATTGGGGCCTACGTGCTCACCGCTGCCCCTGCGGAGATCATGCGACCTCTAGTCAGTGTGTACCTCGCCACTATGGGCGGCGTGATCCTCTGGAAGGCGCTGAGAGGATCACTACCGCAGACCAAGGCTCCCAAGCATGTGGCGGCCCTTGGGCTCTGCGGCGGCTTCGTGGATGCGGTCGGGGGTGGCGGCTGGGGGCCATTGGTGGCGTCCACCTTGGTGGGCCGGGGAACCACCGCCCGTCTGGCGATTGGCTCCACCAACGCGGCTGAGTTTCTCCTGACCACGACGATCTCGGCCACCTTCGTCATGACCGTGGGGCTGGAGCTATGGCCCGTGATCGCCGGGCTGATCCTGGGCGGGGTTCTTGCTGCGCCTCTGGCCGCTTACGCCACCCGCTGGCTACCGGAACGCTGGCTTACGCTCATCGTGGGTGCCGTGATCGTTCTTCTGAGCCTCAGAGAGATGCCCCGGATCTGGAGAGCCGTCGTAGCAAGCTGAGTGCCGGACGAGTTCAGCCCTGCCTCGCGGAGCGCTGCGGTCGGTCTATCTCGAAGCGCAGTCGGAATATCGTCGCGATGTGCACGTTGCCGAACCTGAATCTGTAGGCCGTCACCCTTTCCTGTTGGACAATGGGCTCCACAGCCCAGCCGCCAACGCCGTAGTGTTGGCACCAGCGGACCCGCTCCAAGAAGTCGTCCTTGAACTGACTGGGACGCCTCAGATCGCTCCCGGCAGGGCAGTCCACATCGACGATGTGCGGCATCGAATTCAAGTTCGTGTCGGCGGTCACGGGCTTGAAAAGGCCGATGCGGCGGGCTTTGGCTTGGAAATCAGCATCCGGCCTGGACGGCTGCGAGGGTGTGGTGAGATCGCGGTAGTTCACGGCAATTACCTCCTGAATTCTGGAGGTATTTATCAATCAGCCATCACTCCGCGTCGTCAGATAGCTCAATGGCGGTTAGAGGGTTGATCGCGGAAATTGCGTGTTTGTAGACGAACTGGGTCTGCTGATCACGTGTGAGCGCAACTCCGAATTTGTCGAAGTAGGTGACATAGCCCTGGAGCTTGACGCCGCTGACGAGGAAGACAGTGACTGGCACGCTCTGGTCTCGAACATGCCCCAGGAACGTGTTTTGAAGGCTTGTGGGCGGTTCCTGGGGCATCAGGGCTCCTCGTGTGAAACCAGCCTACCTCTATTCTATGAGCCAAGGCGAGATTGGGGTAACCGCACTGAACAAAGGGCGGCGCTGCACGGTTTAGCTTGAAGCCGCACGAATTTTGAGAGGTGCCTATGCTCGTTCCTGGCTCCGCCTTGCCAGCAACACCGCCCTGCTCGCCATGGAGGCGCAGACCGTGATCGGCCTGAGGCTAAGCCAAATGGCCCTGGGCCGAGGCTCCCTGGCGGAGAACCAACTCATGGTCACCGAGAAGATGTTCGCCCTTGCAGAGGCGGCAACCACTATGGCGACTGGTGGGTCAGCCCAGAAGGTGGTGAAGGGCTACCGTAAGAAGGTGCAGGCCAACACGAGACGCCTCAAGCGCCGTTGACCGCCTTCCACCTGCGTATTGACCTTTGGGTGCCATTGTACCCACAGCCAACGGCGATCTTGACCGCTATCGTCTCAGCCCTGGTTTGGCGATCCGCTCAAGCTCGGCTCGGCCACTCTTCAGGGCTGCGTGCTGTGAGGGATGGGGCTTGTCGGCGCGCTGTACCAGCTTGCCGCGCTCGCGAATGATCCAGCGGAAATGGCCTGCGGGCTTGTCGCAGGGGTGAACCTCAAGGGTAAAGGGGTAGAGTTCGTCAACAGTCATGCCGCCCCTATGCCATGAGGTATGATCTTTTTCCAAGCACCACGGCGGCGAGAGGAGAGTGCGTACCGTTTCCCGACATGTGGAGACGCATCATCCGACTGGCTTATGCCATCGCGGTCCGCTGTGGCCCTGGAACTTGCTCTACTTCCACATCTTGTCCTCAGCAGTAGCTAAGCTGGAGTGTGAGATGAACCTCTTCGATGAAGCACGGGACGGGGTTCTGGTCGTGCGGGTGCAGGACACCCGCATTGATGCCAGTCGTGCTCCTGGGTTCAAGGACGAAATCACCAGACGTGTGGAGGAGGGTCAGACCAAGCTCGTGCTCGATCTCACATTGGTAGAGTTCATCGACAGTGTCGGCCTTGGCGCGCTGGTGTCCTGCTTCAAGCGGGTGGGGAGCCGAGGCAAGCTCGTTATTGTTGGCGCAAAAGGTGCTGTCAGCCGCCTCTTCAGCCTCACTCGTATGGATCGCGTGTTTCCGCTCGCTCCGACCGTCGAAGAGGCCGTGAGCCAAGCCTCGGGCGTTTCTCAGCAATAGGGGCGTGGATGGTGCTGCGCCTACCTGAACCTTCATGAGACAGGGAACGGCTCGATCACGGGCTCCAGGCTGGTGAGAGGCAGGGTGAACTTCTCACCCCGGAACAGCATCGGCACGTCCTGTCCACCTGCAAAGCCGGGGGTCAGCTTGCCCCGGACCGTGAAGGTCTCACCTGCCGTCACGTGTCCCCATGGCTTATCAATGTAGTTCACCACGCCCATCTCGCGCAGCCGGGCCTCGACCCTAAGCGTCCGCTCGTGTGAGGGCATTTCTCTCATGCTATTCTCGATGTCGCTGCGAACCCCAGCAAAGGCCGGATTGGTCACCTTGTAGCGAAGCTCAGCATCTCTCGTGAACCGCCACACTGACCCAGGGACCATCTGCTGCGCGATGGTGAGGGGCTCCGCGACGGCTTCCTTCTTGGCCTTGGCGTTGGCTGGCGGTTCAGCGGGCTCCACATCGGCGATCAGCGCCCACCTGCCGGACCACTCGACCGCACGATAGTCGCCCTTGGTGAGGCGATCCGTGAAGGCCAGGATCTCAGGCGCGATAGCGCGCTTGGCACTGCTGTCTTCGAAGTAGGGCTCCCGCATGTCGTCGGGCAGCAGCAAGTAGAAGCTCTCACTCTTCACATCGACGGCAAAGATGCGCTGGACCTTGACGGTCTGATTGCGTGCGCTCGGGGCCGCTACGCCATCGTCAACCGGATGAACGATGGTCCCCTTTGGAACGCGAACGTAGCCGTTGACGTGGATTGTGGACATGCAAACTCCTGAGGCGGGGTGATTGTGAGCCGGGCACCTTCGTGCCTGCACTGGGAAGCGAAGCCTGTCGTCGCCTCTACAGGCGGGGCGCTGAAAGCCTTGCGCCGGACCGTGGTAGCACGCCCGCGCACCGCAATGGCCCAGGAACAACCCTGAGTCCAGCCGGTTAACTTGTGTTAGCGGCAGCACCCGAACCCTTGTTGGTGCCGCTGGGCTCGGGGGAGCACTGATGCGAAGGGCTTTGGGCAAAAGGGTGGACCTGCGCGAACTCGGGCTTATGCCAGATTGCTTCGTCAATACAGCAGGCGCAGGCGTCCTTCTGCCCGAGGAGGAGCTTCGGCTGGCACGTGAGGTTGGGGCGACCTGCGCGCTTGCGGACGCCTATCAGCACGTCTGTGATCTGCCCGTGCCACAGCACCTCATCAATCTGGTCGCCTCCTATGTTCCGCGCCAGCGCTGTTGCCGATGAGCGTCGAGCCCGCCCTTCGCGATGAGATCCTCGCTGCGATCCCAAGCCTGCGGGCGTTTGCGATCTCGCTCGTGCACGACCGCAACCGGGCTGACGATCTGGTGCAGGACACGCTGGTGAGAGCGTGGAGGGCCATCGACCGCTTTGAGCGCGGCACCAATCTGAATGCATGGCTGTTCACGATCCTTCGCAATCTCTTCCACTCCGAGTACCGCAAGAAGAGGCGGGAAGTGGACGACCCAGAGGGCACCTATGCGGCCCAGTTGAAGGTGGTGCCGGACCAGCAGAGCCGTCTCGACTACGAGGACATGCGCTCGGCACTCGCCAAAGTACCGGCAGACCAGCGCGAGGCTCTGCTGCTCGTGGCAGCAGAGGGGATGTCCTACGAAGATGTCGCCCAGATCACTGGCGTGCCGGTCGGTACGGTAAAGTCCAGAGTTAATCGCGCGAGGGCTCGACTGGTAAAGCTGCTCGACCATGAACCTGATGATGAGATCGGGCCTGACAAGGTGATCAAAGCTGCCGTGCAGGGGTAAGGGCGAGGCTTGTGCCCGTACTAACGACCAGCGGCTTACACAACGAGGGAGAGGAACATGCCTGAGACTGACAAGAACCTGCCCGAGAACTCGCAGCAGAACCTCGACCGGAAGCTGGATCATGCTGTCGAGGAGACCTTCCCGACGAGCGACCCTGTCTCGGTGCAGATCACCAAGGGCGGTGCCATCGACTACGATGATGCTGGCAATCCGCTGCCCCAGAGTGGCCGTGGAACGGATGCCCCCGGCTATGTGGAGCAGGCCACGGAAGCTCTGACCTCCATGGCAGGCAGCGCGTCTGAGATGGCGCAGGGAGCTTACGACCAGGGCCGCCGCTATGCTCGTGAAGCTGCGGAGCGCTACCCGCAGGCCGGGCGGTACTACCAGAAGAGCCGTCAGGTTGCGCAGGCATACGCCCCCGAGAACCCGATGCTCAGCCTGCTGCTGGGAGCAGCCATTGGCTACGGCGTGGCCTGGATGATGCACCACAGGGGCTGGCGCGACGAACGCCACGTGCCGGACTACGCTCGCACCAAAAGGGGCTTCAAGCCTTACCGGGCGTGACCTGCTGAGCCGTCAGGCGGGACCAGACGGCTCCTCCAGCAAGGTCCCGATCAGACGCACAAGTTCCTGCTGCTCGGGACCCTGGCCCCTGCTCAGGAACTCCCCAAGCTCGACATGCTCAACCTGACCGCCTGAGGCGACATTCGCCTCGTGGCGCACGAACAAAGCCCCAGCGGGTTCGCGGATCAGGTACCAGCGGTCGCCGTTCGGGCTGTCGTAGAGCTTGCGTGCCTTCTTCATGCGGAGGGCTCCTCAAGATCATGTCGCCCCCATTCTACCGCCACCGAGCCGGGACCGGGAACCACCTCGCTAAAGCCAAGTTAGTCTTTCGCAGCGAGCTTGGCTGTATGCACGTCGTGGAGAGTAGCTATGAGCATCGGCACCATCATCCTGATCATCTTGGTTCTGGCGCTGATCGGCGTGCTCCCCACCTGGGGCCACAGCCGGTCCTGGGGCTATGCTCCCAGCAGCATCGTCGGTGTGATCGTCGTCATCCTCCTCGTCCTGCTGCTCATGGGACGGCTCTGAGCCAAGCGACCATTCATGAAGCTGAGAACGTCACTCCTGTGTCAGGCTTGCGAAGGCCACGGGAACCTCACCTGCGAACCTTGTGAAGGGGTAGGTAGGGTCTCAGGCTCAGAGAAGGCGACCCGCACTTGTCTCGCGTGCATGGGTTCAGGGTATCTCCGCTGCCCGACCTGCGCTGGACAGCAGGGTGCCAAGGGCATTGAGCGGGACTAACCGAAAGCACAGAACAGCAGAAAGGATGGCTCCGCGTTTTGCGGAGCCGTTTAGTGACGATCTTGACGACGCTCGGTGGTCTACTGCCGAACTGTTCCGGACACCTGCCCACCTTTGCGTCCTGCTTGTGCGGCAAGGTCGCGATTTTGCGAGAAGGAGCGCTTGTCACCCGGCACGCTCTTGCCGCCCTTGCTCGCGATCTCCCGCTGCTTCTCGGGGCTCATGGAGGCAAAGCCACGCTTCGATTTGCTGTTGTTATCCGCCATGACATCCTCTGTGGACTTGACTGTTCATGCGCAGATAACCGCACACAGATTCCCGCCGTTCCAGACACTTGCGTAAATTCCCGGCCCACACAGATGAATCTTGGCCGTTCGAGGGGGTGACCAGCAAGGACTTAAGCTTTCGCCTGCATCATCTCAGACCTGGACTTGGAACAGATCGTTGCTCTTCTGCAACAACCGGTCGCAACTGCTCGCCACATGCCTGTGCATCGTGCTCGGCAGGAGCTAATACCGATCCAGATCAGAGAAGGAGCGTGAAGCTCCAGGACCTGTGGGAGCACCTCATGAGCAACAAGCGATCCGAGAGCCGCTCGTCTGTGACAGCGCTTCGCGTGGTGACAGAAGCACCCGCTGACGAGACCATGTTGCAGATGGTCGAGATGCTCCAGGAGCACCTCAAGCTTGTCCGTGAAGGGAAGCTGCGCTCCATGGCCATCGTGTCGGTGTCAGGTGATGGTACCTCGATAGGGACGCAGTGGTCCTGCTCGAACGGCGACAGCGCCAGCCTCATCGGCAAGCTCACCGTCCTCACCCACGACCTCATGGCAGCCCGCGAGTAGACGCGAGCGCACACTGCCCTTCTGCTCCCTCAGTGTTCTCGCAAGAGCCCCTCCACGTCGAGGCGGCGGGTGTACATGGCAAGCTGCCCGTCAGGGGTCCTGGGCCACTCCTCGGGCAGGCGGTCACGATAGAGTTCGACGCCATTCTCGTCCGGGTCTCTGAGGTACAGAGCCTCGCTGACACCATGATCAGACGCGCCATCGAGCGAGATGCCTGCTGTCAGGACCCGGCGCAGCGCATCCGCGAGGGCTGCTCTCGTGGGGTAGAGGATTGCCGTATGGTACAACCCTGTGGTGCCAGGAGGAGGCGGGGACCCGTTCAGGCTCTCCCAGGTGTTGAGTCCGATGTGGTGGTGATAGCCACCTGCTGAAACGAAGGCCGCTTGGCTGCCATAGCGGGCCATCACCGCAAAACCGAGTACGCCACAGTAGAAGGCCAGAGCACGGTCAAGATCAGCCACCTTAAGGTGCACATGCCCGATCCTCACACCAGGATCGATGGGCCGCTCTGGTTGGCTCTCGCCTGCCATCGGATGCAAGGGTTCAGGTACCATCGGTGCCTCCCACTTGTGCCTGCCAATCGCAAGACGGCGGTCGGATGCTACGCGCTATGGAATGTTGATCCATACTTCTACCGGGCGGCAGCCGTCTGGACCGGGTGCCCCCGTGTTGCAAACGAGTAGCTAGTAGCACCAAGCGAGCCGATCATCACCGCCTCAATGACTGGTTCACTCGCTCCCGGCTCAGCCCTCCACTCCACGAGGAAGTTCGCTCCGGCTCCTCCCCGCCGATCTTCTGCCGCTACAAACGCCTGCCTTGTGCCAAGAGGGGGGAGAGTGATGGGCTCACTAAGGTATTCCTGCACAAGCTGCCCATCCGTGTCGAAGTAGGCGATCCGCTCGACCAGCAGGGACCGCTCCCGAGAGGTGTTGTGGATGCTCAAGGTGGTGGCAAGGTCAATCCGGGTTCGCCCTCCACCTGCCTGAACCGTCGCATACGCTGGAACATATGCACTTCGGCTGATCGCTCCTGGTGTCCCAGGGCGGGTATCGACACCTCTGAGCGGCGGGTTCCCCTCCTGAGCCACCACAGGGCCATGGGCCTGCTGCGCGATGCGCTGTCCCCCAGGCGAGAGCACCAGGAACAGCACTGTCAGGACAAAAAGCCCGCTCCAGAACAGGTTCTCAAGTCTGCTCATGTTCATCTCCCTGGGCAAAGCCGGGAACGCTCGAATGCGTGCAGCGCCCGTTCGTTCGGTTATACACTTCTGAGGACGAGTGAAGGGAGCCATGGACAGCATCACCCTAGTCAACGTCGCGCTGCTGCTTGGTGCCCTGCTGATCGTGGTGGGCATCGCATCGAGCCTTGTCGCCTCCCGCTTTGGCGCGCCCTTGCTCCTCGTCTTCCTCGTCATCGGCATGCTGGTCGGCGAGGACGGTCCAGGAGGGGTGGTCTTCAACAACTACCAAGCCACCTATCTTGTCGGCTCCCTTGCCCTGGCAATCATCCTGTTCGACGGTGGCCTGCGGACTAACGTCACCGCCTTGCGCAGTGTCATTCTCCCGGCAGGCGTCCTCGCCACCCTTGGCGTTCTCCTCACGGCTGGTCTGACCGGGCTGGTTGCCAGTTACCTCCTCGACTTTCCTCTCCTCGAAGGGCTGCTCGTCGGGGCTATCGTGGCATCGACTGACGCTGCCGCCGTGTTCTTCCTCATGCGCGCAGGGGGGCTGCAACTCCGCCGCCGCGTGGGCACGACCCTGGAGGTCGAGTCCGGCACCAACGATCCGGTGGCGGTCTTCCTTACCGTCGCGCTTGTCGAGCTTCTTCTCGCTGGAAACGCGTCGCCTGGATGGCAGGTGCTCGGAACGCTGGCGAGCCAGGGGATCATCGGCGCGGCGGCGGGGGTCAGCGGCGGGCTGGCTGTGGCCTGGATTCTGAACCGGATCACCATGCCGGGTGGCTTGCACCCCTTGTTCGTGGTCGCCTCCGCCGTCCTGATCTTCGGGGTCACAGCGGTGCTGAACGGCAGCGGCTTCCTCGCGGTCTATCTCGCTGGTCTGATCCTCGGAAACCGGCCCGTGCGGGCCTTCCCCTCGATCTTGAGCTTCCATGACGCGGCCACATGGCTTGTGCAGCTTGTCATGTTCATTCTGCTGGGCCTGCTCGTCACGCCGTCGATCCTGCTCCGCTATGCCGTGCCTGCCCTCGTACTGGCTGCTTTCCTGATCTTTGTGGGCCGTCCTCTCGCCGTATGGCTCTGCCTGTGGCCCTTCGGCTTTACGGCGCGGGAGAAGCTGTTCGTCTCTTGGGTGGGACTGCGCGGGGCTGTGTCGATCTTCCTCGCTGCCGTCCCGATGCTGTCGGGTGTCCCGAACGCCGAGGTGTACTTCAACGTCGCCTTCTTCATCGTGCTTGTGTCGCTGCTGGTGCAGGGCTGGACGCTCACATGGACAGCGAGGCGGCTGCATGTGGCCCTTGATCAGCCTGCCCCTGAAGCACGGCGGGTTGAGATCGATCTGCCGGGCCAGCTTGAACTGGAGATGGTGGGCTACCCCATCGTCGCCGATAGCCCGATCCGCACACGCAAGTCCCTGCCCTCGTGGGTGCGTCCAGTGTTCATCGTGCGTGACAACGCGATCCTGGCACCAGAGCAGGCAGGTCGGCTCCAAGCGGGTGACTATGGCTACTTCCTCGCAAACCCCAACCGGGTGAGGCGGCTTGACCGCTGGTTTGCTCCTCACGACGGGGAGGAGCCCAGGACTGCTGGTGTTTTCCTGTTTAAGGGCGAGGTACCCCTTGCCGAGATTGCGATCCTCTACGGCCTTCCGATGCCGGATGATCTGAAGGCACTCACAGTCGCAGAGGCGTTCGCGGAGCGGTTCGAGAGCCGCTTGGAGATAGGGGATGTGCTGCACCTTGGGCCAGCAACCCTGATCGCGACAGACACGGACGGCGACCTCGTGCTCACAGCCGCGTTGGAGTTCGATGAGGAGGACGGCCTCACCTCGGTGGCACCCCGGTCGAGGGGTTCAGATGTAAGATTGGGAGGGCCGAGCCTACTAAGGCTAGGTGACCGACGAATTCGGCACATGTGAGCGTCCGCCTCTCAGCCTCCGAGATGAAGGCCGCCCGCGCGGGGCGACCGTTCGCACTGCGCTCACCGCGTCTTGGGGTCTGAATGGCTTCGGGACAAAGATGTCGCCATAGGTAATCTGCTCGTCTGAGGAGCGCTCATAGCCAGACGAGACCACCAAGCCAATCTCGGGCCAGCATCGGGAAACCTGCTCGGCCACTTCCAAGCTATGTTGATATCGATAAGGAGAATCACATGGCCTTGATGTCAAATCTCCGTTAGCGACCCTTCACGGCGGCTGACTGCCAAGGCTAGGAGGGCTGGCAACGCTACCCTGGACTCGGCATGCCCCCTCAGGTTCTTCACATCGTCGCGGCACTCCTCGGCCTCCTGATTGGCTGTCTAGCTGTTGTCATCTTGGTGGGTTGAGGTCTCGCTATGTTTCCGAAGCTCAAAAGGCGACCGATCTTGTTTGCCTTGGTCCTACCCCTCCTTGTCATGCTGGCTCTCCCGGCCTGCAACCCTGGCAAATCGGCTGATTCGCCCGCCACGCCCCGCTCGTCGGACAACTGAGCCGCCAAGCCTTGACTTGACCGAACGGAACCCTGCTCCCATCCTCCTTCTCTGCTGCAACAGGAGAAGGACCGCCTGTGCCTCTTTGGGCAGGCTCGTCCTTCAAGGCGCGTGATCGAACTCCTCATTGCTCTGGCGCTGATTGCCCTAAACGGCGTCTTCGCTCTTTCCGAACTCGCTGTCGTTTCCGCCCGTAAGGTCCGTCTCAAGACCATGGCTGACGCGGGCCGTCCCGGTGCCCGAACGGCTCTCGCCCTCGCGGAGGAGCCGGGCCGCTTTCTCTCGACAGTCCAGATCGGCATTACGCTCGTCGGCATCTTGGCCGGTGCCTTCTCGGGAGCAGCCCTGTCGCAGAGCTTCGACACCGTGCTGGAGGGCTGGGGCATCCCAACCCGCATCGCCGAGCCACTCGCTTATGTGCTGGTGCTTGGGTTCATCACCTATCTCTCGGTGGTCATCGGCGAGTTGGTGCCCAAGAACCTCGCGCTCAAGAACCCGGAAGCGATTGCCTGCACCCTGGCTCCACCCATGGCGCTGCTGTCGCGGATGGCAGGGCCAGTCGTGTGGTTTCTGGATGCCTCCACTAAGGTGATTTTCCGCCTGCTTGGCGGGGACACAGGTCCTACCAGTGCTGTCACGGACGAGGAGATCAGGACCATTGTCGCGGAAGCCGAGTCGGCAGGCGTGATCGAGACGGATGAACGCAAGATGATCTCAGGCGTGCTGAGGCTCGGGGACAGAGCCGTGCGCGGGATCATGACACCCCGCACCGATGTGGACTGGATCGATCTGGAGGACCCCGCCCTCGACATTCGCGAGACCCTGATCAAGACACCTCATTCGCGACTGCCCGTGTCCGAGGGCATGCAGGACAACATGATTGGGGTGGTCCAAGCTCGCGAACTCCTGGCTGCTTACCTCGCCGACAAGCCCCTCGATGTTCGGGCTCATGTTCGCACAGCGCCAGTGATCCCCGATACGCTCGACGCATTGGATGCTCTGAATGTGCTGCGAGAGGCAGACGTGCCGATGGCGCTGGTTCACGACGAGTACGGCCACTTCGAAGGGGTGGTCACACCAGCCGACATCTTGGACGCTATTGCTGGAGCGTTCCGCTCAGACGAGAGCACAGCGGACCCTGAAGCCGTTCAGCGGGAGGATGGCTCCTGGCTCTTGGCCGGGTGGATGCCAGCGGACGAGATGGCGGATCAGCTTGGCATCGTGCTGCCGGAGAGCCGGGACTACGAGACTGTGGCTGGTCTGGTCATCGGCGAGTTGCAGCACCTGCCTGACACGGGAGAGGCGGTGGAGACGTTGGGCTGGCGGTTTGAGGTCGTGGACCTCGACGGACGCCGCATCGACAAGATTCTTGCACGCCGCGTTGAGGCCCAACTCGCCCACATCTGATCAGGAGGTCTGCATTTCGACGGGTTCGGAAGTCCCCTTACGTTAGGCTCGCACAAGCCTGCCATCATCTCTTGGACCGGGAGCGTTTCCGTTATGTGCCGGTCCCCAGCCCACTAAAGTTCGCGCTTCGCATGTGCCACCGGAACCTTGCCTAGCAGGGGGCTGTTCCATTCATGGCACCACAGGAGATCACCATGCCTATCGATAAGGATCGGACAGACGGATCGCTCAATCAGGCGAAAGGCTCCCTCAAAGAGGGTGCGGGCAAGCTGACCGGCGACTCAAAGCTGGAAGCAGAGGGCAAGGCCGACAAGGTTTTGGGCAAGATCCAAAACGCAGTCGGTGGCATAAAGGACGCGATCAAAGGCAAGTGAACCACAAGCCGAATCGATATGCCAAGCAGTGCCAACATCAGCTAGGCCGCCTCAGACGCTACGAAGCCCCGACAGGAGAGCCGGGGCTTCGTTATGTCTGGGTGACCCTATGGGGCTGCGCTTTGGTGGTTAGTCCTTCAGGATTTGCCCGTCAGCGCTGATCTTGAGTTCAGTGGAGCGGTCGCCGTTCACGACCGTGATCTCATACTGCACCGTGTTGTTCTCACGCTCGATCTCCGCCTCCACGGCTCTGCCACCGCCCTGCTGCTCGGCTAAGGCAATTGCCTGCTTGAGTGAGGTCCGCGCGTTCTGGAAGTCAGCAGGCTTGAGACGGGAGAAGATACTCTCCAAGCGCTGGGTCTCGCTTTTTCTGATCTGCCCGGTCCTGCCGTCGATGGTGTGCTCGACAAGCGATCCGTCACTTCGAATGACCTTGATCTCCCACTGCCCGCCATCGTCCTCCTCAAACTCGGCTGAGACAGCCTTCGCCTGTCCCTGCTGCTCGGCAGTGTCGATGGCTTGAGCCAAGGTGATCTGAGCAGCTTGCCCACGCCGCTGATCGGCGGGCGCAAGAGAGTTGGACCCAGCCGGAGTGTCAGCAGGACCGGGAGTGGAGGCGCTGGTAGGGGCTGATCCAGGCGTGGAGGGCGGGCTTGTCTGGGCCACAGCGAGAGAGGCCGTGAGGGCGAGCACGCTGCTCGTCAGGAAGAGCCGGGTTAGCATTGTCCACTCCAATCAGCAGATCGCGGTCGATCAAAAGCACCTGCCGCCCAACGCAGGCTGAGCTTAGGTGTTCCCGCTGCTCAGGTAGCTACGCAGGCCAGTTCTGTTGCGCATTGCAACTAGGCCCAAGATCAACGAGTTGATGCCAAGCTTCAGTGATGCTTCGTAAAGCAATGTTGAAACTCGGCCTCTAACTTCGCGTTGGTTTCCATGATGATGCAGCATGGAGGCAGAGCTTATGATTTGCCAATTCTGCAGGCAGGACGTGAGCAACCCCTGCCATAACGCTCAAGAGATGAAGCACCGCGCAATGTGGCATGTGCCACATTGTGAAAAGGCACTGAGAAGCCATTCGACTTCAGGAAGTGCAGCCAACACGGGGCAGGTTGCAGGAGGCGGTAGGCGCTAAACGACCCTAACGCTTCGGGTTCTCTCTGGCTCTTTTAGCTCCATTGTATCGGGACCCAAGAGGGGTGCCCCTTGAGACGCCCTTAGAACTTGATGTTAGGGCTGCATGGCTCGCGTCGTAATCAGATCCTCGGCGTTGCTTGGCATGTTCCCATCAACCCAAGCTGTTGCTCGGGCCAAAGCGCTCTCTCGATCCGCTCCTGCCACAAACTCCCGCTGCCCGCCTGACAACGTGATGAAAAACAGCCAATCCAAAGGTGTTTGCCGGATCACGAGCCGCAGACCCCGATACTCCACCACCTCGACCTGAGGATTGTACGCTTCCATGCTTCGCCTTCGAGCGACTAACCCACCGACTGGTCGTCCTCTAAGGTGAAGCCGACCTTGAGCGTGACCTGATAGTGGTGCACCTCACCGTTCTCGATGTGGCCGCGCGTCTCGACTACTTCGAACCAGCGCAGGTTTCTGAGTGTCTGGTGAGCCCGCGCGATGGCAGACTTGATGGCATCCTCGATGCTGTCAGGAGAAGAGCCCACGAGTTCAACGATCTTGTAGACGTGGTGGTCCTGCATCTCATCCTCCCGCTCACTTCAGTGGGCATGATCGACATAGGGCAACAGGCAGTGAAAGTCCGCCCAGTAGCCCGAAAGCTCAGAACCCCCGCACCCTCCAGATCTCCTCGAACACCGCCTCAGCCTGCTTGAACCTTCGCTCTGCCTCCGCCTTCTGCCTTGGCGGCTTTCCGTCGGGATGCAGACGCCGCCTGAACTCTCTCCTAACAACCTCCGCGACCCACTTGGGACAATCCTGATCCAAGCCGACGCGACGGTAAAAGGGATGACCGCTCGTAGACGGAGAGGATGGTGCTTGGCTGGCCTCCAGTTGCTCCTGGAGAAGCTCGATGTGTGCGTGGGCGATCTGCAACTGACTACGCAGTTCTGCGACGAGCGGGTTCTCGACTGGGTGACCTCCGCGCAGCCGCACGATCTCCTGTCGATCACGATAAGCACGGGGGACGAGCCAGATCGCTAAAGCCCAGACCGTAAGGAAGAACGCCACGGGCCAGTGGGCGAGAACGACCACTGACCCAGCAAACAGCCCGAGCCGAACGAGGATAAGGCGCATCGGCCTACCTCACGCGAATGCGTCCTCATCCAGTTCCACAGCCTCGTCTTCTTCGCCGTGCTCCTGTGCGGCCGCAGGGAGGTCAGGAAGATGAAAGTCACCCCACCTGTAGACGCCCAGCACCTCGCTGAGCTTCTTCGCGTCCTCGGGAGCGGCAGGGTTTCCCGGCAAAACGGCCCCACGGTCAAGCAGTGGCCGTACGAGATCATGCACGGCCTGGGCTGGAAGGGTCCTGCGGCGGGGCGGGTGCACGCCTGCTATGGCCCAGGTGCCGTTGGAGAGAGGGGTAAGCTCCACAACAACAGGCGTGGACCCATGCAGCGGCAGATCCACATCCGCACGGTAGAACGTCGTGTAGCCCAGAATCGCCTCGCCGATCTTGGTTTTGAGGCAGTTGCGCATCGTGCGGGCGAGGTCGGCCATCTCAGCCGCGCTGGTGATCGGCGTCAGGCCGGGTGGACTGCCGAAGGGCGGTGCGGGGAACGTGTCAGCCTTCTCGATCCACCGCCGAGCGAGAGTGTCGAGGCCACCTTTGCCGGTCGTCTGGCGGATGGCTGTGGCAAGCGCCTCATCAGTAGCGGTCGAGCAGACTTGCTGAAGAAAGCGCACAACTGCGTTCGCCTCGCTGGCGTACCCGCTGGTGTTAATGTCCGCCACGATCTGCGGGTGGAGGAGGATGGGGAGGAGTTCGTCCACAGCCTCGATCCGAGCGGCCGTAATCTGCCCGCAGTACCGCAGCGCGTGCGCCCTGTGGGCCTCTGCCGCTTCCGTAAAGATCTGGATCAGCCGCCGATAGAGGTGCGGCTCACGCAAGGGCTCCTGGCCAATTCTGGTGAGCGCGCGCATGAACCCGGTCGGGACGGACGGCACATCGTGTGCGGCGGCGATGAGGTCACGGGCGAGCCGGATACGGAGGGCATGCCCGAGGTGGCGTTCTCCGAGACGGTCGAGGAACGGCTCGATCTGGTCAGGCGGAACGGCTGCGAGGATGCAGAAGGCGCTCTGCCGCTTGAGAGCGGAGGCTGTTGCGATGTCGGCAAGGAGGCCGCGCGAGCCTCCAAGGTCAAGGATGGCGGCTCGTTCGAGAGCCCAGCCTGAAAAGGATTGTGGGTCGCAGGATTTGCGGTCACGGGTCATACCCGCACTCACATTAGACATCGCCTTCTCCGCGCTTGATGGAACAAGAATCGCGGAGATTCCCACAAAAATTCTAATCCGCAACTATTTCTTTTGTGCTGACCCAATTCTCTTGAATTCTTCGCGGGGCAGCGTAGTTGTTGGGCACGCCCAAGCTCCGGGGTCACCATTCGATAACTCGGAGCAGCCATTAGGACGAAACCGTGACAGACCAGATCTCGACCTCCGCCAATCAGCCCAACTTTATCGAGCTTGCCGCCGACATCGTGTCAGCCTTCGTGAGCAACAACTCGGTCCCTTCGACTGATCTGCCAAACCTCATCGCGTCCGTACACTCGGCCCTCCAGAATGTGGGCAACCCGGCCCCAGCCCAGGCGGAGGCAAAGTACGAGCCTGCGGTTCCGGTGAAGAAGAGTGTCACTCCCGACGCGATCATTAGCCTGATCGACGGCAAGAGGTACAAGTCCTTGAAGCGGCACTTGAACAAGCACGGGCTCTCGCCCGAGCAGTACCGGGTGAGGTATGGTTTGCCGCACGATTACCCCATGGTGGCGTCCGCGTATGCGGCGAGGCGCTCCGAACTCGCCCGAAGCATCGGTCTGGGCCAGAACCGAAAGAAGGCGGCAGCTAAGAGCGCCGATACGTCCGAGACGGTTGTCGAGAAGGCTCCGAAGAAGCGCGGGCGCAAGAAGGCAAGCTGAGCTTCAGCGGATCGCAGGATGGAAGGGCCGCTCGAATGGGCGGCCTGATCTTTGATTGATGATCCTCTTGCGTTCACCACCGACCTACAATCCTCTACAGAGAGCCCCCGGCCTGGGGGCCTTCTGCACCCCAACCCCGCATGCTGGGCCGCGAGGAGTTCAGATAATCCTGAACTCCTCGTTGATGGCGCTCTTGACGCCACCGCCCATCTGGGGACCGCCTCCCGCAACGTAGATCGCGTCTCCAATCACCACCGCGCCCATCCCATGGCGCGGCGTCAGCATCGGCGCGTAGCTTTCCCATCGATCTGTTGCAGGGTCATAGGCTTCGTTCTGCCCATAGACGCGGTTGGTGCCCTCGCCACCCATGCAGAAGATCCGCCCCCGAAACCAGACTGTGCCGTGCCCTGACCGGGCAGTCGGGATCGGAGCGCGGAACGTCCAGTCGTCCGTCCTTGGGTCATAGGAATGGTGGAGGTTTGAGTTCGTGTGGAACGTGTCCACCCGGCCACCAATGAGGTGAATGTGGCCGTTGGCCGCGACCACCCCTGTGTGATCGCGTGCCAGCGGCATAGGCTGGCGGCGCGTGTAGCGATCCTCACGAGGATTGTAGACGAGGTGCCAATCAACTGAGCGACGATTGTCGGACCCGATGGCCCCTCCGATTAGGTGGATACTGTCTCCCAAGGCAACGCACGCGATAGCGCCGCTGGCCTCGGGCAATCGCCGCAAGGTGTGCCAGCGCTCCCCGTCAAAGGCGAAGGCACCATCGTGTGGTGTGCGGTTCTGCTCGGTGAAGCCGCCAAACGCGTACAAGCGGTCGCCCAGCGTGGTCACGCCCACATGGTTGGCTCCGCGCGGCAGTTCAGGCAGAGCCTCCCATCGATCCCCAGACGGGTCGTAGGCATGGTGATAGGGCCGGTCCACCCGCTGCTCAGCATAGCCGCCGACGAGATGGACGCGGCCCCGGTACTCCGCCGCCCAGGCCATCTCTGTACGTGGGATCGGTAGGGGCGCTCTTGCCCGCCACTGTCCCTGTGCTGTGGCTGAAGGTGCAAGGCTGTTGGTAACGGCATGTTGCCGGTGGAGATCGGGAAGGTTGATCCGGCCAGGAGCATTGAGCCGCTCGAACTGCCCGGTGTGGTGCTCGTGCTGAGCCAATGCACCTGAGGCCAGAGTGCTGAAACCCCCGGCGAGCAAAAGACGACGATTGAGATCCATGATTGCCTCCGGTCCTCTGGCCCCAGGCTCAAGACTGCTCAACGTTCAGCGGACCCACAAGTTAGGACGCATTACGAAAGTAAGAGTCCCGACGATACTCAAGAAGCAGAATAAGCTGATCGCCTGGGCGTGTGCTACGTCGGGTGGCGCATCTCCGAACGCCCACCGCTCCAACGCTTTGACGGTCCGGTGTCGGTCCTTGAACGAGGGGACGCACACGATCCAGTTCTTGTGCCGCCTGCGAGCGGACCCCAGGGTGCCCTGGTCATCGTGAAGGATGCCCCGGTTGCCCATGAAGAGACCACGGGCGGAGGTCGCTTCGAATTCCCGAAGAGGGTGACGCGGTTCTGACGCGGCACAATCCTACCGTTCGGGCGAAACGGACCGGATCGCCATGATAGCGGCGCTGTCGAACTGGCTCTCCAGCCACTCGTTCGTACCCCGCAGGCCCAGCGTGACTTCCCGAGGAGACTGCAATCTATCCGGCCTTCGCCGCCCGCCACCGCCCAGTGCAGGCTTGCGAGCCCGTGAATGTCCATGTGCCCGAACCTGAGCCTCCCGTCAGACGGCCCGCTACTTCGGCCTTGATCGACCCCCGCGCGGCACCCCCTCGCACAGCCCCTTGGGAGGTGACCGTTGCAACGACCATCCCCTCAGGACCACCGAGACGTACCTGCCCGGCTTGGACCGTCAGTGGGAAGGTGTATGTGGGGTTGCAGCTTCCCGCTTCAGTGACGAATTCCACGCTCCATCCACCGTCGAAATGCTGATGAGCGAGAGCCGCAACATTGATCAAAAGCAGGGTCGCGCCTGAGGTCAGAGCAAGTGCAATCGCGCGCATTGGAGTTCCTGAACACCACTAACGCTTAAGAGTGCACTCCCGGTCGGCAAGATCAATGCCCTGGACACCGCTCCCATAGCTTCTCTGGATCGGCTCGCCCCTCCAGCACCGCTATGAAATCCTGAGCCAGGGTTTCGATCACGTTCCTGAGTTCGACCTGTTTGATCCAGTCCTGCGGGAGACCAGCGACACCGTGGATTGCACCAGGGATGTTGCCACCGACAGGGCCAGTTGCATCCGAGGCACCATCGTGGTTCACGGCAGCGATGAGCGACTTTCGAGGTGTATCGGCGGCCAGGGCACAGAGGACGACGATACCGAGGGCCTCCTCTGCAACCCACCCATGGCCCAGACGGGGCAATAGATCACGCCAGTGGGGCTCTTGGGCCAATTGCAGGGCCTGCTCAAAGCCGGGAACGAACCTCCTCCGAGCCCTAGTGTCTAGCGCGGCGACCAGAAGACCAGCTTATGCGCCTCGTGCGGATGGAGCTTCGCCAGGATGGTTATGGCTCGCTCATCATACCCCCGCCTCTCCATAGCAGCGATCAGGAATGGGAGGGGCGCACGGCGCACGTGCCCCACAAGCAGGCCCAGGTGTCCAGCAAGGTACTGGAGGTCATCGGCGGTGAGCTTCATCCGGACCTCTCACTAACACCCTAGTCCCGGTTCAGCCCGAGCCTTTGGAGCCTCTCCAGTTGATGCACCAGCCGAGCCCTGCGCTCCTGGTGCCGCTCGTCAAGGGTTCGCAACACCTCCTGCTTGATCACCTCAGGCACGTCACTGGCCCGGACCGTGGCGAGGTCACTCTCGAAGGCACAGTCGAGGTCAGCCAATCCCGACAGAAGTGACTGCACCTGCCGCAGCACATGAGGGGCATAGTAGGCGCGAGCGTCCCCTGGCCGTGCTGGTGCACGGGGGCTGGTTCTTCTGGTCATGGCGTTTCCTCAGCCGCTTGGTTGTTCTTGTCGGCGTTCCTATAGAGCGACGCTTGTACGCGCGATCCGGGCAACAATGGGGCTGGCCTCCCGCGCCGCATCTGGTGGGCTGTTGTCGGCCAGATGACCCACTGTGTGGGCTGTGAGGCATCTATATCCGAGGGCTATCCCGTAGCTGCCGCTCCCGTGCCAATCACCGTCGCCGCTCACACCCAGAGACGATCATGCAGCCCAAGCAGCGATGCGCTCAGGGTAGCGGGTCTCTGAACAGTCGCTCGCATTCGACTGCCGCGCGTGACCGCGTGTCTGCATGATCCTCCCGCACCAGGGGCAATCCGCGCGAACCTCGCCTGCGAGTAGCTCAGGAAGCTTGGAGTAGATCCGAACGTCTTGCTCACAGGGAGAGCAATGCAACAGGGATGCGTACAAGGTCGGCGCGGACGTTTTTGCGTGCCGGGCGGGTGATGAGCATGGCTTCGCTTGTGCCGGTGTCCAGAAGGGCACCAGACCTATGCTGGTCACTGGAGCGTCGTCACAGAACATCGAACACCTCACGTCTTCTTCTTGGTGGCTCGTATCGGAGCGTGATGTTGCCGGAGTGTTTCGCCTCTCAGATGGCCGCACAGGGGCTAACGGCAGTGTGTTGGCTCATCTACCGCACGAGCAGAAAGACCGAGAGCACGCCGAATACACAGGCAAAGGTCTCCAAGGTGCTGGCCACCAGCGCTGCTTGGTCATAGTCGAACATCTGAACCTCGAAGAATGAGGAGCAGGCTATCTCACGCCCTTGTTGCGGGACGATTGCAGCCAAGTCGGAGGTTTGTTTCATAACCGGCACAAAGCCCTCTCCTGGGGCATGCAGAACCCGGACCGTGAGCATTGCTGTGGTTTTCTGGAACGCCGAACCATGACAGGCGTTGACACATTGTGCAGTGCAGCATGACAGTGCCGCTGCTCGGCCAATGGGGAGAAGATGATGCGATTTGCGTGTACCGCCTGCGCAAGTCCTGCGGTCACTCTCCCAGCAGAGCTTTTCGATGACGCTCTCGTACACTGTCAGGGATGCAACAAGCCCATTGCGACCTGGGCCGCGTTCAAGCGCCGGACCACGCAAGTCATCCTTGCCGAGATTGCTGAAGTCGGTTCCGCTTGCGCTGTTCTGAGCCCTGATCCCCTGGATGACGCCGTGCTTCAAGGGCAGCGAGATCGAGATTGGCAATCCAAGCTTAGCCATAGCGTTGTAGCGGCGCGCTAACTCGCCACCAATACTGGTATTCACAATTGCAAGAGCCGCACTCTTTGGCGACCCTCTTCCGGATCTATTCATCGCCTTGTGCTATGATGCGCTGGTGACCTGCCCTGCCGAGCGACAATGCGTGTGAGTTCCATGTTCCCGAGTTACCGACCCATAGTCCTCCTTCTGGAGGAGGTGCCTCGGCGCGCGCAGACAGCCAGGGTTCTGGGACGAGCCGACTTCGACGTGATCGAAGTTCAGGATACCGCAGAAGCCTTGGAGACGCTGGAAGCGCGCTCAGATGTGGACGTTCTGCTGGCCGACATCGACGTGGCGGGGGCGGTAGACGGTCTGGAGCTATCCCGCAGCGTGCATGAACGCTGGCCTGGGCTGGGGCTTGTGCTCACCTCCGAGCGGGTCCGACACCTGTCTCCTCATGAGGTGCCGGGGGACGGCTGCTTCCTGCCCCATCCCGTACCGGCAGACACGCTGGTAATAGAGGTCAGGCAAGCGGCTCGTCATCCTTAGAGCGGTCACACCAGCCCTGCTGGCGGCGAGGTCGCTGGATTGCCGCTCACCCCAGGATGAGGGGCAGGTACAGCACGCCGATGGCGCAGGTGACGGCCAGCACCGCCATCACACTGGCCCATGTTGAACCCTGAACATCCTCGCGGATCATCACACGCTCCATCGACGCGAACTCTGATGGGCAGCGGTATGGCCAAGCCGCGTTGCAAAGGGATTGCGTCAGCGGACAGGGTTTGTTGCATCCCCGCTGCGCTCAAGGTGTGGTAAGTGCATCGTAAATAGGCGTGGAGGTGGCGATGCGCTCCACAGTCGATGGCCAGGGTCTCGTCGTGATCGCTGAAGAGGACATCACTCAGCGCCGCGAGATCGTCCGCTACCTTCAGGAGAGTGACTTCAGCGTACTGGAGGCCGCTGACGCTGATGAAGCCATGACGCTGCTGCGCTCACACCCTGACGTGCAAGCCTTCGTCGCGGATTCTCACCTCTCCGGCAAGCGCGATGGCTATGAACTCGCCAGGGTCGTGCGGGAGCGCTGGCCCGCTATTGCCGTGGTGATGATGTCCGGGCACTCAGATGCTTCTTCGGGGCCGATACCCGAGGGAGCCGACTTCATCGCCAAGCCGTACCTCTTCGAGCACCTCGCGCACACGGATTATGGTTACGTTTTTTACCAATGCTCATCTCCCAAATAGGGGATGAAACGAGGAGAATTTCCAAGGTCGGCCAAGAGCCCAGAACGACAGGTCGGCGTTCTGGTGCCGCATTGTGACGGTGAATGGCTATAGCGACGGCTTTTGGTGAGCGCTTCTTCTCTGGTCTCGTCCCATGAGCCGAAAGAGACCCAGTCCGACCGGTACGCGCATGCACTCATGCGAGGGGTCAGACAATGCACCAAGGGTGGCCAGCAGAGTGGAGAGCGCGTGTTCCTCTGAGTGGACCTGCACCACCACCTCTTTGATGAGGCGGTCACAGGCTGCCTCCAGAGCTATTCTGAGCAATGCCTCGCCGATCACGTCACGCGCGTCACCGGCTTCAACCGAAATGGCAATCTCCGCCTTTGATGCGTCCGGCGGTTCAGCCGGGACCAACTCGGCAAGGCCACAAACCTGACCATCATCTATGCAGCCGAATGCGATCCGGTCGGACGCTTCGGCGCGCTTGCAGTAAGTTTGGATGAAGACATCTGAGACAGCCCCGCTGAAGCGGATCACCCGCTCCCCTATGGACAGCCTCAGGAAGTGCGCCTGAACCGCCCTCCAGTCGCAGGATTGAAGAGGCCGGTATACTGGTTGATCCCAATCACGTCGGCTGCCGGTCAAACCCTCGTAGAGCCACTGGTCCAGAGCAAGGCCGCTGTGCACCATGTGTTTTCTCCCGTGCCGATGAGCAAATCACCGATCCCGGAGCTTCTGCGCTTTTTTACGATACGGCATCTCCCAAACGGGAGATGCGACTTTGGTCGAATACGCTCAAGCTTCCTATCCGCCGGATCGCGGCGCGGAGGAGGCCTGTTATGAAGACATCACCAGCCTATGATCGTCCCTACATCGATTACGACCAACATCGCCTCGTCGCAGGCCGGATGCGGTCGGAGATGATGAATAACCTGATGTCGAAGGGAGCCAAGGCCGTTGCTCCATCTCGCCGCACATTGCGCAATTTCTGTCTTGCCTTCTTGGTAGCCACGGGCGCGTTCTGGACCGTGATGCTGAAAGATCCACCAAAGACCGTGGCTGCCGATCCGAGCGCCCTCACCAAGGCATTCTCGCCTCTCGATATGATGGTCACTGTAGACCTGCCAACCGGCGACTACCCCACGCACTAAAATGGGCGCGTCCGCCAAGGACCGTGCCGGTTCAAAGCACGGCAAAGCGGTAGCCCTGCACTTGGGCAGGGCTACCGCTTCAACCTCTCCCTCATTCATCCTCGGAGATCATAGCGAGGCGGGTGAGCAGAGCCACGAGTTCTGCCTGCCGGTGCGTTTCCGTCTTCACAAAGAGTGCCTTCATCTGCGAGCGGACAGTGCCGATGGACACCCCCGTGGTCTCGGCAATCTCCTGCAAGCTCTCACCACAGAGGAGCCGATTGGCAATGCGCGCCTCGGCCTTGGTGGTTCCGAACACCTGCTGGAGGATGGCATCAGAGGGCTCAGGACAGTCCTCCGGATCCACCAGCATGAGGACCAAGGCTACATCGTCCATCTCGCGTCTCACTGTGGGTTCAATCACAACCGTGCGCACGATCAGGGGGCGTCGGTCTTCTCGCTTGAGGCCCAGCGCCTGTCGCCTCCACAGCTTGTGGCTCTCCCCGTACTTCAGATGTTGATCCAGCATGGTCTGGAAGAGCACGTCGGAGGTGCGGTCGTGGGCACACAGCCGACCATTTTTGATGGAGAGGCACCCATCCAGGGCTGTCTTTGCCCTCCCACTTATGTGCACGACACGCTTGTCAGCATTGAGGAAGATACCGCCGCAGTTCATGGCATTGAACACACGCAGCAGCATGCCCAGGAGTAGGCTTGGGGCTGGGGAGACGCTGAGCTTCTTATCCATGCGGCGGCTCATTCAGCGTGCCACTCAGCGCTGATGTTGCCGCAGCCTGCTGGGGCGTCATCCCCCAAATGGGGTATGTGGCAAGCAAAATGGTCCTGTGGACTACGTTTGTTCCTGTGGAGCCCTCTTTACAGCCAAGGTTCCCGCTTTGTCCGGAGCAGCATACCCCATTTGGGAGATGAGGCTCGGCAGTAAATCCGCCATGGCTCATGAGGAGCCTTTGAGGGCGACGCGAGGCTCCGGTTTCGAAGGACTCCCGAACTTGGCCCCCCTCCACCTCTCACGGAGAGGGGCTTTTTACGCCTCCTGGGCTGAGGCTCTTACAGGCAGCATCGCAGCACTTCCTCTCCGGTGACCAACACCGCCTGAGATGAGCAGCCGATCTCAGTCCGCCTTGTGTCGGCGCGACCCCAAGTGGCAAATGTTGGTTTCCTTGCGGGCTGTCCTCACCATCAGACATCGCAACACAGGCTATTGCTTAGCTGGCTCGTTTTTGATGATCTTCGGCCAATCCGAGTTGATTGTGGGACATCGGCGTTGGGTGGATTGAACGAGACGAAGCTTGAGACCGCTATCGACCGCTTCTACGAGGCTGCGACACACCCTGACCTCTGGCGAACTGTTCTACACGAGACGAGCATCGCGCTTGGGGCAGAGGGTACCATCCTCCTTTCCTTCCCTGACCCGTCACTTGGTATGATCTGGTCTCAGGGGGCGGATGAACTGATCAGGGCCTTTACCCAAGGGCAATGGGAGAACACGAGAGCCGCCCGAGGTCTACCGAAGGGACAATGGGAGCTTCACTCCGAGGCATCCCTGTTTCAGTCCGACGAATTGGACCGGCTTCCCTTCTATGCTGATTATCTCAGGCCGCTTGGGTTCCGATGGTTCACAGGGACGACCCTCGCAAAAGCTGGTGACACCTCGATCTTGATCTCCGTCGAGCGCCGGGTGAGGGATGAGCCCTTCTCCTCTCGCGAACTGTCATCCTTCTCCAGAGCGCTGCCGCATCTCCGGCAAGCCGCCAAGTTTGCTCTTCATCTGGGGCTTACACGAGCCGAAGGTACCCTGGACGGCTTAGACCTGCTGTCTTGCGGAGGCGTGCTCCTCGACTGGCTCGGACGCACCATTCGGCTCAACCGTGAGGCCGAACGGCATGTGGGCTATGGGTTGGCTGTTGTTCACAACCACGTTCAAGCCAGTCATCGGGATGCGAATGCTGCGCTCCAGACGCTGATCGCCAGCGTCCTACAGGTTGGACCAACGCATCAGCGTCGGGCACTTGGACCTGTAGCTGTACCTCGCCCCAGAGGTCGCCCGCTGATTGTTCATGCGGCTCCCCTGCAAGGGTCCAGCCAAGACATCTTTGGACGCGCGAAAGCGGTTTTGATGATTGTTGATCCAGATGAGCACCGGGAACCAGTCGAACCTATTCTTCGCCAAGCCTTTGGCCTCACGCCTGCGGAAGCTCGCCTCGCCTCGGGACTGGCGGCTGGGCGCGATCTCAGCGAGATCGCGCACTCACATGGTATCGAGACTGGCACAGCACGAACCCAGTTGAAGGCGATCTTTGCCAAGACCGGAGCCCACCGCCAGGGCGAGTTGGTGGCCTTGCTCGGGCGCTTCGCCTTGCCAGGTCACTGCCGAGATGGTCCTCCCGACAAGGTCGTCCCTGGGCCTGCTGAGGCTCCCCAATAATGCAGCAAAGGATGACCATCCCTCCGGGCTGCGGGGCGAGGGTGTACCCCATTTGAGAGATGAAGCGAACCTGGGCCTTTGGCAGGGTGGCACCATCGACTCAGAATGGGCGACTCCGGTTGACGGTCGCCGCTGAGGCGACTTGGATTACCAACGCGGACCCATGCTGCACCTAATCTGTAAACTCGGCACCCGCGAAGCCCCAGGTTTGGTCGCCGCAATGGCATTGGTTGTGATTGCAAGCGACGCGACCTATCTCAGCCTCTCCAGTCAGACTTCCGGCATAGGAAGCCTGCTCCTGCTGGCGCTGGTGGTCGCTTGTATCGTGATTACGCGCTCCCTGCTGCGCAGCCCCAGTGAAGTGCCCGTAGCGTCTCTCCCAAATGGGGGATGCGACTTTCGTATAACGAGCTTAGCCTTATCTCATGATGCAGGCCCGCTGCATCGCTCAGGAGGCTCCTCGATGAAGCAAGTCGTTTCCCGCCGCTCAACGAAGCTCTTTGGTGCCGCTTTCGCCGTTGCGGCTGCTGCGTTCTGGGTCACCATGCTGACCTCGCCGCCGGTCAGTGTGGCGGCTGCCAGCCCGACTGCTGGAGCGTCGACTGGGGCCGCCTGCATAACTACCTCTATGGGTGACATCGTCTCTTGCGGCTCACAGAACTGATCCAGCAGCCAACCTCGACGCCTCAACCGAGCATACTGCGCGACCGCGTATAGAGGAGCCCCGCAGCCGTTCGGGCTCCTCTATGTCGGCGCGACGAGCGTCAGTTGCCCACTTGTTGATATGTCTTCGAGGGTTCAAGCAAGCAGGCCGTCGCTGTCGATCATCATGCTCGCTCTAGCAGCCATGAGCATGGTCCACATTGACAGGTGAGAGCGGCGGCGGAGGTCGCTGGTCTGGACGGCATTTCGCACAGGCGTGGCATGGAAAGGTGTGAGTTCTCGGCTCACACTTGCTGTATTGCCCTAGAGCGGCTGTGGACTGCCCCTTGGCCGAGTTCAAGACAGGGGCGGTCCGACAAGTTCGATGCCGAACTTGAGGCAAGCACGGGCAAGAGCCTTCGCCTGCTCGGGCGTGGGAGGGCCGGAGGGCACGGGCATGCCAGCGTCCTCCGCAGGCCGTCCCAGGGCTCGGGCGAAGTCCTCAAACCGCCCTCGTGTGACGGTCAGCATCCGGGCACCCTCAGAAGACTCAACCCTGTAGGTGTGGGGAATCCCCTTGGGTGCAATGAAGGTCTCACCCGCCCTGGCATGGTAGGTTGTATCCGCCACCTGATAGCGCACCTCGCCTTCGAGGATGTGGAACACCTCATCCTCCTCGTAGTGGATGTGTAGCGGAGGTGAGTCGCCGTAAGCCGCTCGGTGCTCCAGCACCGAGAGCCCATCCGAGCCATCGCGGGAGGAGACGCGGATCACCACACGGGTGTTCAAGAACCAGAGGCTGCGAACGTCATCGGCAACAAGCGTGGTCATCGAAGAGGTCTCCTTAGCTCATGATCAGGGGCAGGTAGAGGACGCCGATGGCGCAGGTGACGGCCAGCACCGCCACCACACTGGCCCATGTTGTACCCTGAACGTCTTCGCGGACCATCGAACGCTCCACTAACGCGAACTTCGTCGAGCAGCGGTATGGTTCAGCCGTGTTGCCGGGGGATTGCGCCAGAGGATGCGGGATGTTGCATCCCCGCTGCGCTCAAGACGTGGTTATC
>JAESFT010000376.1_pt1 | contig 30649 bp, 21 predicted proteins | sample 9269451 | NCBI WGS metagenome assembly JAESFT01 (sample SAMN14502557, study PRJNA617106) | algae metagenome | isolation source: Scytonema hyalinum WJT4-NPBG1 and co-occurring heterotrophs from well... | place: USA: Mojave Desert, Joshua Tree National Park, California | collected 2006-05-25
AGCTTTACGCCATCGCATTCAAGAGCTGTTTGACCAACTCACGCTTGAACAAGTGATGTCTGTCTGTTCTTATAACTTTATCTTAGAAGCCCTTTTCTATGCAGCTTCACATTAAATTGGTATGAGTACTAAATGTTTAGTGGAAATTACTCACGACTCAGCACTCGGCACTTATAGGCGCGTTGCGTTGGGGATGTAGTAAGGAAGTGCCCTCTCCCAAATTCCTAGAGGGGTGCTGACAGGCGGGCTAAATGCTTAGTATAAATTATTCACGACTCAGCACTTGAGACTTAAAACTCTAAACAACAAGGAGAACCATCAAATGGTATTAGTTTCAGTGACACGCTTGCATCTTAAATCGCCTCGTTATTTTCCAGCCTTTTTGTGGCACACTGCTCTCTCATCATGGCAAATCATGAATACTGTTGGGTTTTTGGGTGGTAAACTCACATCAGATAAGCACGGAGGCGCTTGGACTGTAAGTCTTTGGGAGGATGAGTCAGCAATGCGACAGTACCGCAACTCTGGCGCACACCGCCAAGCCATGCGCTATCTTCCACGTTGGTGTGATGAAGCCACAGTCGTTCATTGGAAGCAAGAAGACACAAACTTACCTGATGCGATGGCACAAAGTGCCCGCCTGGGGGCGATCGCAGTTCGCTGTCGGATGGAAAGTGAGGGTTACTTTGCCAAAGTGCTTCATCCCTCAGTTGCTCACCAAAACCGGCAAATTCCAGAACCACTATTACCTAACGGAATACCATTACATCCGAGGAAAAAAAATTCTGCAGATCATAACCAATTCAAAATTCAAAATGGTCAAGCTGTATCTTACTCAAATGAAATCTCTGACAGATGATTTGTAAGGGCACTACACGGTAGCGCTGTGCCCCTACTCTCCATCTTCATGAGTGGATCAAACTGCGTCTGCGTATTAAGGGTTTTTAAGAGAGTGCGGCTGCTGGACTTAAATCCAGTAGAGCAAGCAAGCGGTTAACATCAAAATGTTCAGCCATCAGATGGCGAATGCACTCGACTTTAATGGGTTCGTTGACACGAACTGTCCCAAAAGTGCGGTCAATAATTTCCACAGTCGTTAGGGTATCCAAGTCAACCGATAAAATTGGGATCTCTAATTCTTCAGCGCGATTGAGAATAAAAGGGGGAGGAGGCAATTGTCCAGTGAGAATCAAGCATTGGGTAGAAGTTTCCAAAGCAGCTTGTTGAATTTCTACGCGATCGCCCCCTGTCACCACTGCCATATTTCGGCGCATCCCAAAATACTTGACTGCGGCGTTGACATTCATCGCGCCAATTGCCAAGCTTTCCACCATCAAATCCAAACGCTCGTTGCAGCAAAGAACTTCTGCACTGAGCTGTTTTGCCAGTTCACCAACGCTCACACTGCACAACAAAAGACTTTTTGGTAACATTCCCAGCACGGGGATATCATGCTGTTCTAGAAACGGACGGATAGTGGTATTAACAGCTTGTAACTGTTCCGTAGGAATATCGTTGATCACAACACCAACCAAGCGATCGCCGATACGCTCTTTAGCAGACAATAGAGCTTCAACAGAAAGCAGCGATTTGTAGCGGGCTACCAAAACTACAGCAGCATCTACCACTTGGGCTACTTCTAGCACAGACAAATTAAACAAGCTGCCTTCTTCCAAATTACCAGGACCCTCAAGCAACACTAAGTCGCCGAAGAGCATTTGTGAATATTGCTGCGCTAGGGACTTTTGATAATCTATCTTATTCTCCCCACGCAAACGTTTTTGCACAGTCACTTCATTCAAAGCCAGCATTGTCGGTGCAATACGGTTTTTTGGGAGCTTGAGGCTATCAGTAATGAACTGAACATCCTCTTCAACCACGGTTCCCTCTGATTGACTCAAACATGTGCCTAACGGTTTGCCATAAGTAATATCCAGCCCTTTGCGCTGTAGTTGATAAGACAAACCTAGGACTGTTGCAGATTTTCCGCAGTAAGCCTCCGTAGATCCAATTAATAAGTATTTAGCAGATTTTGGCACACACGCACTCCTAATTTCAAAAGTCAAGTAGCTTTCAGCACTTTTGTTGATTTTAGCTGTAGACGCTGGTAAGGCACCAGCAAGCAAAGCAAGCTCATAGCTAATTGCTGACAGCTTTTTACAATTCAGCTAGGTTCTACTCATTTTAGGTCGAACTATGCAATTGAAGTTGTAAACCAACTTGACTATAAGAATGATTGCTCAACTTGCAAGGGTTGATAGTTCAAAAAAAGTTATTTTTTAGTGGTATAGCACAGCCATAACCAACAATTTATGTACTTACAGCAGATTACAAGTAAGTGAGGTACAGTTCTGATGTCTATAAACCAGATATAAAGCACTTTTTACTTTTGACTCCTGAGTTCTGCTGTATGTTGCTTTTAACGTACAATTCAATCCTCGATACGCAGTAGCTTGCGGTAAAATGCTTGGGAAAAATCGGTTACGCGGTAACGTTTATAATTTTCTATCAGTTCAATTAAAAAATTAATAAACTCAAAGCTTGCCATCATCAGTTCATAGCTCAACTCCGCGTTGCCATCAAACTGCATTCGGCACCGAGTTAAGTCTGAGGGTAGAGTCGCAACATTCCAAGTGGCGACAAAGGGAATATTATCACTGCCTTCTATCTTGCGGTGTCCCTCCAAAGCGCCCTTTTGATAGAGACTAATCGCATAAGGCAAGAAATTACGTTTGCTACCTTGAATATAAGGCAAGTAGACGCTTGCTTGTTGTTGAGTAGCGGGTTGGAGTTGCTCTAAAGCCATCTTTAAAAATTCCTTAGGTAACTTGACAACTAGGCAGCTTAGGGGATTTTAATAGTTTTCCCAAAAACATTTCCGTTTACATATCCGTTGCGGGAGACAAAGGGACACGGGGACAGGCAGAATAACTAATGACTAATTGGTTGACTCTTTGTTAACTCCGTTTCAAGATGTCTTAAGGAACACTTAGGTGGTTTTACGCTATGGCTCCACTGGTCGCAAACTACTACTTGACTTACCGCTGTAATGCCAGATGCCATTTTTGTAACATTTGGTCATTAGAGCCTGGAAAAGAAGCTGATTTTCAGACAATTAAGCATAATTTGGAGGATTTACGCCGCTTGGGAGTCAAGTATGTGGACTTTACGGGCGGGGAACCGTTGCTGCGGCATGATGTAGGGGAAATTTATACGGAAGCGAAACGTCAAGGTTTTATCACCAGCATGACGACGAACACAATTCTGTATCCCAAGAAATCCAAAGAAATTCAGGGATTAGTAGACTATTTGAATTTCTCTTTGGATGGTGGAGATGCAGAAATTCATGATCAGTCGCGGGGAGTAAAAATTTTTGACACATTAGTAGAGTCGGTGGCGATCGCCAAGTCTCTAGGACAATACCCAGTCCTTAACCACACCGTCACCGCTCAAAATTACCATCGCATTGACGAAGTGGGAGAATTAGGCAAAAAACTCGGTGTTCGGGTTTGGCTGAACCCAGCCTTTACAGCACACGAACACTACAACTCGAATAAGAATCCCACGCCGGAAATGGTAGCAGCAATTGAAAGAACTGCAAAGAAATATAACAATGTCGGGTACAATAGGGCTGCACTCGCTTTTATTGAAGCTGGGGGAAATAATACTAAAAATCCCCGTTGTAAAGCGGTAGATGCCGTTATTGCTATTTCTCCCAACGACGAGCTGCTGCTACCTTGCTACCACTTCGCCCAAACGGGAATTCCCATTAATGGACGACTGTACGAGCTTTATCGGGAGTCTGAGGAGGTAGACAAATACCGCCAATCTCAAGGTAAACTTAAGGTATGTGAAGGTTGCACTGTTTGGTGTTACTTAATACCCAGCTTCTTTATGGGTGTAGACAAATACTGGTGGTTGAATCAGGTAACCTATGCCAGCGAATTCCTGGCCCGACAACGATTCTTACAACGAGCTTGATCCGCTCAACTCGTTATTTTCTGAACTCTCTGTGTCAGAAGAGGAGTCAGAAGAGGAGTTAGAGGAGGAGACATTCACGAGCGTGTCTCTTCCATCCCGGTTTCAAGGTCGTAGACGCAAAGCCGCTCTAGTTTTGACGATGGTCTGGAGTGGCACAATCGCACTGCATTTAGTTTCCTGGGGAGCTCTGTTCATACTAGGGCTAACGACCATCGTAGGCATTCACGTCCTAGTGGTGGTATTTGCTCGACCAAAACGTATGAACGAGCAAATCCAGGAAGATTTGCCATCTGTATCAGTGTTGGTGGCAGCTAAAAATGAAGAGGCAGTCATTAGTAGATTAGTCAAGAACCTTTGTAATCTGGAATACCCAGAAGGACAATATGAAGTATGGGTGATTGATGATAACAGCAGCGACAGAACGCCCCAGTTGTTGGCAGAACTAGCACAGGAATACGACAAACTGAAGATACTGCGGCGAAAGCCAGAAGCAGGCGGAGGAAAATCAGGAGCCTTGAATCAGGTGCTAGGGCTGACAAAAGGGGAAATTTTGGCGGTGTTTGATGCCGATGCCCAGGTGTCATCGGACTTGCTAGTGCGTGTCATACCGTTGTTTCAACGGGAAAATGTGGGCGCGGTGCAAGTGCGCAAGGCGATCGCGAACGCCAATGAAAATTTCTGGACAAAAGGTCAAGCCGCAGAAATGGCAGTCGATACCTTTTTGCAGCATCAAAGGGTTGCCATAGGTGGCATTGGCGAACTGCGGGGTAACGGTCAGTTTGTCCGCCGAGAAGCGCTGTTGCGTTGCGGCGGCTGGAATGAGGAAACAATTACTGATGATTTAGACTTGACACTGCGCTTGCATCTAGATAAGTGGGATATTGAGTGCGTGTTCAACCCAGCGGTAGAGGAAGAAGGCGTGACAAATGCGATCGCCCTCTGGCATCAGCGCAGCCGTTGGGCAGAAGGCGGATATCAGCGGTATTTAGATTACTGGGATCTGATTCTCAAAAACCGCATGGGGACGCGCAAAACCTGGAATTTATTCATATTCTTTATCCTGCTCCAGTACATCTTACCCACAGCGGTAGTGCCAGATTTATTGATGGCGATCGCCCGACATCGTCCACCAATTTTAAGCCCAGTAACTGGCTTGACGGTGACGGTATCAATGGCGGGGATGTTTGCAGGTCTGCGGCGTATACGTCAACAAAAGGAATTCAAACTATCCACTTATCTTGTGCTGCTGCTTCAGACCTTGCGTGGCGCTTTATATATGTTCCACTGGATTGTGGTCATCAGTAGCACCACAGCCCGAATGTCACTGCGACCAAAGCGCCTGAAATGGGTCAAAACTGTGCATCAAGGTAAAGAATAAAAAATGAAGACAGAAGAATGAAGAGAGCAGATTTTTTATCTTCTCTCTTTTATTTTGTTCAAAATTCATCTTCAGCCTCTGAATCATCTACCCACTCAGACACACTTGCTATGCTTGGTTGTTCTGTGTCATCTGTAAATCGGATGATTTCTCCATCGAAGAATTGTGCCAAACGTTGGGCTGCGGCTGCGACTTCATCAACTTCCCAATGTTCTGTGGAAGCTTGAGGTTGCGGTGGGGAAGGTGTAGCACTGTGATTTCTGGTGTCTGAAGTATGTAGCGTACCACTATTCGTCGCATTTGAAGTTGTTGTCGTCGGTGTTTCGGTTGATTTAGGAACTTCAGGAGAAGGTGCACGAGGGGGTTCGTAACTCGCAGGAGTGACGGGCTTGTTTTGAGCAGGAGAAGTCTTCGCAGGGATAGAAGTTGATGCGGTTGCCAATTCCAGGTTTATCTTGACATCACGCTTGAAAGTTTCCTTAAACGCTGCGGCAATTTTAGGTTGGTCTGATTGGACTTTTTTATACCATGCTTGTTTAATAGCAACACGCGCTACAGTACCATCAAATTCTATAAGATGACACATTTGGCGCAGTAATTCTCGCCTGGAAATCGGCTGGAGATTGGCAAGCACTTGCTGCCAAACTTGGGTTAAGTCAAATTGTGTTACCTCAGTAACTTCCTGTGTTTGGGGTACTGAGGGTACGGCTTCTACTTTAGGGGGTGGTTCTAGGGGAGTAGGAGGAGGAGGAGGGGGAGATGAGGGAGATGAGAGAGAGGAATTTTCTGATGAAGCCGACGTTTGGTAGCTTTTTACTTCTTCTACAGTTTTTGAAACGAATTCAGTTGTTCTCAGGTTGTTTTCTGGTGCTGATACCGAAGGTGTTTCGTGGCTTGTGACTGATGTTTGTTCACCTTTTCCTACAGGTGGTGAAATTGGAGGTGGTGAAACCCTAGGTGTGAAAACTGCGCCTCTACCGTTTTGCTGAACAGGGATATTCGCTGACGGTAACAATCCCAGAAATGTGACCTCTAACCACAAACGGGGTTGTGTAGTGTTTTTCAGTTGCACTTCAGCGGTTCGCAAGTGTTGTTGTCCCGCCAAAATTGTACTTATGTCAAACTCTTGGGCAAAATCAATCAGCGCTTCCCAAGTTTGAGGAGTACAAGCAACCAAATCGTTGCGACGAGACGCAGTTTTTGCGATCAGTAAATCTCGGTAAAATCCAGCGAAATTCTGGAGAATAATCAGAGGTTCGCGACCGGAATCTAGGATTTTCCGAGTGCAGTCTAGAACAGCTTCCGGGTTGTCAGAGGCGATCGCATTTAACAAAAAAAGCAAATCGCGTTCGCTCACCGAACCGACCAAATCCCAAACTCTATCTGGTGTAACTTCACCTGACAATAAACTTAACTGGTCAAGAAGACTTTCTGCATCGCGTAATCCGCCTTGAGCAATTTGCGCTATCAGGGTGATCGATTCCGGAGTAATATTAATGTTTTCTTTGTAAGCGATATAACTTAAATGCTTCGCCATCGCTTCTAAATTTATTCGGCGAAAGTCGAAGCGTTGACACCGGGAAATAATAGTAGGTAAGACTCGTTGCGGGTCAGTCGTCGCCAGTACAAAAACAACGTGCTTCGGTGGTTCTTCGAGTGTCTTCAGTAGCGCATTGAATGCTGCGGTACTGAGCATATGGCATTCATCAATAACATAAACCTTATACCGACACTGAATCGGGGCATATTGCGCTCTTTCTATAATCTCGCGGATATTATCGACACCAGTGTTACTTGCGGCGTCAATTTCAATAACATCTAAAGAATAGCCTTTGGTGATTCCCTGACATACATCACATATCCCGCAGGGTTGAGGCGTAGGTTTGTCATGATTAACACAATTAAGCGATTTTGCCAAAATACGAGCGCTAGAGGTTTTACCCGTACCTCTAGGACCAGTGAACAGATATGCAGGGGCAATTTTGGCAGCGCGAATAGCATTGGTGAGGGTGGTAGCGATCGCCTCTTGCCCCACTAGTTCAGCAAAATTCTTTGGGCGATACTTGTGGTGCAGGGGTTCGTAAGACATGAATTTGAAATGTCAATCCCTCTGAGGGTTAATAACTAGCACCCAACCGAGTTTGGGATGAAACTATTCTAAACACACACAGTCACTTTAAACATTGATAGTTCTCTTTTTATAGTACAAAATTACCATAAAGAAACAGTGTATGGTTTAAAGATATTTTTCTGTTTATGCAAATATTTATGTCCTACTGTTGACGGAAAATTTCCCATGTGTACATCTTATTTAATTGAGTAGCGCAATAGTGCAGTGCCCAGACGCGTAAGACACCGCTACAATCTTATGGTAAACACCAACACTTACGGGTGCGGGAGATGCTCAAGCGGTTAATTCAATGGCTCAAAAAGTTTTTTCAACGCTTGTTTGGCAAAAACCAAACTCTAGCCAAACCAGGGGCAAATGTTCAAAAAGAACCGCCTCCACCCCTTACGGATACAGATCTGGAATTTCTGTTTACAGAACTATTAGAAGGCGTGCATCAGGCACGAGGGCAAGCATGGGCGCAGAAATGGCTGGATAATATTGAACATCGTGTTTCAACTCAACGTTGGGTGGAGTGGTTGCAGCGTTTTGGCGAAAGATTGCTAGCAGCACCTACACCCAATAATGAATTAGCCTCCCGAATGATACAACTAGGTGAGTTGGAGGTTGGAGAAGTTGGAAACGTTGCCTATGATATTGGGATGCAGTTGTTAACGCGCGCAGGCGGCGAGTCAATATGGGAGTATGAGGGACCAGATGCTCTCAAGCAAATCCCTGCAACCGCAGAAACTCTCGACGAGGAAGCCGAAGTGATGGAAGTAGAAAACCTTCCAGAAGTAGAAAACCTTCCAGAAGGAGAATACCAAACCATCACCTTAGATGAGTTGTTTGTGCTGTTGCAGGAAGATGAAAACTTACGCAACCAGATTTCTGAGCAAATGGGAATTGAGACAGACGATCCACAAGTCATTATCCAGGCTTTGCTGAATCAATTCCATGCTGGTAATGAATCGAGTACAGATCAACCAGAACCATAATTCAACACCTAATTTCTCGTATTATATTGTATATTAATATACAATATAATTCAGGTCTTGGTTGCTTTTCTGATGTAAAACTGTTGTGAATGACAAACAACCTTGTTTCATAGGGCTGTTAGTATGCTGTTGGTTTTCCAAACATACGATCAATCGCCCATGTGCTTGTGTGAGGTTTTTGGGTAAGTCATAACTTTTTTAACACTGTGATCGCTAAAATCTTATGATGAACAACCTCCAATAGTGTCCGAAATGCTCAAGCGGCTAGTAAAGTGGCTTAACAAGTTTTTCAGATTCCTCTTTAGGAAAAAGCAGACTCGTTCTATGTATCCTACAGGGGAACAGAAGGTGGAATCTCCACCTGAACTGACGAATGCGGATTTGGAATTTTTGTTTACTCAGCTGCTAGAAGGTGTGCATCAGGCAAGAGGGCAACAGTGGGCGCTCAAATACATCCAAAGAATGGAAAATCGGATCTCTGTTGAGCGCTGGATAGATTGGCTGCTGGATTTTGGCGAGAGATTGTTAATATCTCCTGCACCAAATATTCAATTAGCAGAACGCATGGTACAGCTAGGCGAACTGGGTATCGGGACAATTGGAGATTTATCGTACGACATTGGATTACGGTTGTTGACGCGAAACTTGGGCGAAGCGTATTGGGAAAATGAGGACGCACAAGATACAGAAACTATCACTCCTGCAACCCCGCTGATCGCAATACAAGAAGGGTTGACACCAAAAGGCGGCAAACAGCATTCAGACAATAAACGCAGGCATGAAACAGAAATGACTATGCCTGCACCCATTTCAAACTCTCCACAGCAAGAGTATATCAATCATCGAGAGGAATTGATATGGGAATATGATGGACCAGATGCCCAAACCACAGTATCACTGGGAACTCCGGTTGAGCAAGGAGCAGAAGAATCTCGCGTAGCAAAAGAAATGCAAGCAGTCACATCTGAAGCTCGTAGCTCGCATGAGTCTTCCGATTTACAGGCACCCGTAGCTGTAGCGTTGGATGAATTGTTAGTCAGGTTAGACCAGAGTACCAGTTTAGTTCAGCAGCTGGCTTCTGGGCTAGGAATTCAAAGCGAAGCATCGCTCAAGACGAATTCGCTCAGCAATCAACTCCAGCAGACCCCTTTTGAACAAGCACAAGCATGGTTTTACACTGGTCTTAAGCAAGCGAAAACAGGTGATTTATCTGGAGCAATTGCATCTTACGACAAAGCGATAGAAATTAACCCCAACTCGCACGAATATTGGTTTAACCGGGGGTTAACACTATTTTATTTAGGGCATTTTTCAGAGGCGATCGCATCTTACGACTCTGCAATTGCTCTCAAACCAGACTTCTATAAATGTTGGTACAATCGAGGCGGGGCACTCGGTGAAATCGGGCGCTTTGAAGATGCCATCTTCTGCTTTGATACAGCTATAGAGATTAAGTTCAATTATCCCGATGCTTGGTCTAGTCGAGGTATGGCGCTGCAGAAGTTAGGACGTCCATTGGAAGCAGTTGACAGTTACGACCAAGCACTGATGCTGGAACCCCAAGACCAAGATAATTGGTATCAGCGAGGTGTGGCGTTGGCACAGGCTGGGCGCACAAATGATGCGATCGCATCGTTTGAGAAAGCCTTAGAAATCCAACCCGACTTCGATTTAGCTTGGTACAGCCGAGGTGTAGAACTTTCTGATTTAGGACGATTTGAAGATGCTATAGCAAGCTTAGAGCAAGCAATAGAAATTCAACGCGACTTTTACGAAGCTTGGTACGCTTTAGCAAGTGCGCTGGGTAAAATAGGGCGACATGAAGATGCGATCGCATCTTACGAACAAGCAGCTCAAATCAATCCAGCCTCACACGAAGTTTGGATTGATCGTGGTGTGGTAGAGGCGAATTTGGGACGCTGGGATGATGCTATTTCATCGTGGGACAAAGCTTTAGAAATCAAACCGGACTACTACTTAGCCTGGTTTAATTGCGCGATCGCATTGGAAAATTTAGGACACCATCAAGAGGCAATTGCTTCCTATGATAAAGCTATAGAAATTAACCCCCAGTTTGACTTAGCTTGGTACAACCGAGCTGTAGTGCTATTTTCTTTGCAGAGATTTGAAGAAGCGATCGCCTCATATGACAACGCTTTGCAAATCAAACCTGACACCTGGGAAGCTTGGATTGGGCGAGGCTACGCAGCCGGAAATGTAGTTCCTAGCGACTCGCCCCTGGCTTTTTTCAGTACCATAGCTGCAGCAAATCCAGATCTGTGTCAACGCGGCTATGAAGGAAAATTGGCAAGCTATGAGCAAGGGCTGAAATATGTTCGCCAAGATACACACCCAGAAGGTTGGGGTAGGTTGCGTCTGGCGCTTGGCAATGCACATTATGAAGAAGGAAAGAGACACACTACACCTTGCTATTATTGGCACCAAGCCGTATATCAGTATAATCAAGCACTCCATACTCTTACACCAGAAGCTTTTGCTCAATTACATCTAGAAGTTTTGCAAAACCTGATCAAAACGCTTGTATGTTTGGGGGAAACTTCACAAGCCCAAGAATTACATCAATACGCTACAGATTTATTACAATACTTACTCAGCGAGACCACCGACTCGAATGAAGGTAAAAAACAGTTAGCGCTCAAGTATGCAGGTTTTGAACAGTTAGCAGTTGATATAGCCATGCAGTTGGGTGAGATAGCGCAAGCTTTAGAAATTGCGGAACATGGGAAAAATGCTTGTTTAACCTGGCTTCTTTCTGGTTGGACAGATGAGATTATTTCGCCTAACTATCGATCAATTCACCAGCTTCTCAACCCCACAACTGCAATTATCTACTGGCATATCAGCCCTTGTACCTTACGCACCTTCATTATTAAATACAACTCTCCAGAACCGATTCCCATTTTTACACCTGTCCTGAATGTCGCGGTTATTGATGAAATGCCTCTACCTGAAGCCGTGCAACGCTTAGTTGAATTTGAAGATTGGCTAGAAGATTGGAATCAACAATACACGGAATATCGCCAACTCCAGGCAAATGACGCATCGAACAAAAGTAGTCATTCTTGGCAAGCAGATATGGAACAGAGGCTATTAAATCTAAAAAATATTCTCAATATTTCCACAATTGTCAATGAACTCGAAGACATCACTCATCTGATTTTAATTCCCCACCGTGACTTACACAGATTTCCGCTCGAAGCCCTTTTCAATCTCTCCTCTCCTTGGGATGAAGAGTTGCAACCGCATAATTTCACATTTACATATCTGCCTAGCGCCCAAATTGGCTTGTCTTTGGAACCTCAGCCTCCCCATCAAGTGGAAAAACCATTACTATTTGTGGAAAATCCCAAAAGTACAAATGATTCTGCACAAGAATTTACTCAACTCGAATCTGAAGCGATTAGCCTCATGTTCAGTAGTTGCCAACGTATCCAAGGCTTACTAGTTTCTAAAAGGCAGTTAGAAATTGCTTTATCTGGTAATTACAATATATTTCATTTTCAAGGCTATGTAACTGACAATTTTAGTCAGCCGCAAAAATCAGAATTTGTGTTAGCTGGTGAAGACAAATTAACCGTAGAAGAAATCTGCAATAAGCCAATTGGGAGTTGCAACTTGATCACTCTCTCAAGTTGCGAAACAGCCATGAATAGCAACCAAAATATCACCACCGAATACGTCGGTTTAGTCAGTGTTTTTCTCACTCAGGGGGTTGGTCATATATTAAGTACACTGTGGACTACAGAATCGCCAACCAGTGCTTTAGTGATGATAGAGTTTTATCGACGACTTCAGCAAAATAAATCGCCAGCCACTGCGTTGACAGAAGCAACTCAATGGCTTAAGGAATTGACTGCTGGCGAATTCAAACAATGGTATGAACAATTACGAAACCAACTAGCTCAAAGAGGAGTCATAATCAACGAAAATTTAGCCATGGAATTGAATACAAGTCGTGACATCCCAGCAGAAACAAAGCTTTACAATCATCCTTACTACTGGGCAGCATTTAAAATTACAGCTAAGTTTTATTTTTAAAGCAGCACATATAATCGCCACGCAAGCGATACAGTAACCTAAATGAACGTTGCTGTTGCTTCTTCTGCAAGCAGCCAAGCTTTCTGAGTCCATGCTTCATTGAATAACCCAACCGTTGGCACTTTCAATTCAAATGGATGGGGTGGTGGCACAAGCAATGAGGGTGAACCTTTGTCATAAGCCTGAACTAAGCTAACTATCCAAGGGAGAAAGTCTAAGATTTCCCCTGGCAATAAGGTTAACTCGAAGTCCCAAACGCGATTAAGACCTCGACATTCTTGCCCCTTTTTTACTATCGTGACTCTACCAGCGCTTTTGTTTATAGCTAACCGAAGAATAAACGGGCGGAATGGGATAAATTCGTCAGGTGCTGTGTAAGCGTAGACATTCACGTAGTTCAGGCGTTGCCTATCATCCACCCAAGACGCGATAGGGGAATTACTACTATAGGATGCACCAGTTATTCTCACTGGCACATTCATCGCAGCAGCGAACAGAGAGTAGAACTCATGCCTAAGTTCGCTAACTATGTGTTTGGTTTCTGGGGTCACGGTTACTGTACCTGTTAACAAAACATTCGTTAAATGAGTCTTTTTTCAACTTATAGTTTACTCTCACTCAAAATATCCTGTGATCTTTAAAGCGTGCTTATTGTTCGTTACTTAGTCGTGCTGTGTTCCATCAGCAATGGATGCCAGACGCAGTCTAGCATGACTGAGCACTGGCTTAGTCATAATGACCTCAGTTGGATCAGCATGGCTTCATTTGCTGATAGTTGTCCTCAATAGCGGAAACGACTCTTACGTTGCTTGTGCTTAGCAACTGCTTTACGCTTGCGTTTTTGAAGCGGTGTTTCAAAGTGACGGTGCTTCTTCAAATCTGGAAAAATTCCTGCCTTGGAAACTTCTCGTTTAAATCTCCGGAGGGCTGACTCAATTCCTTCATTTTCGCCAAGAATCACTTGGGTCATCCTATCTCCTTTTAAATTAGCTAAATTAGTGGTTGGACATGAGTAATTCTGTAAGCTGGATAGCAAAAAAGGGCAGACAAGGAATCTGCCCTTGAAATCTTAGACTTAAATTCTTTGTCTCAAAGCTTTATCTTAAAGCTAATTAGTAGCGTCCACGGGAGTATCCTCCACCACCGCCACCACTGTTCCCCCATCTACCACCACCAGAACTTGCATCTGACTTGGGCTTAGCTTTATTAACCTTCAGGTTACGACCCATCCACTCAGCACTATCTAGGGCTTCAATCGCTGCGGCTTCTTCTGCATCTGATCCCATTTCTACAAAAGCGAATCCACGCACACGACCCGTTTCCCGGTCTAGAGGCAATTGAACGCTCTTAACAGTTCCATATTCTGCAAAGACGCGTTTTAGGTCATCTTGCTCCACCTGGTAAGATAAATTACCGACGTAAATTGACATGAAACATCTCCAGAATCACACTATGTAAAGAGTTAGATTCGGAGAGACGCTTGTAAATAGATAAAACACAAACTGCACAACCGAATATAAATCCTAGAACCCAGGATAACATAAATCTACAAAATATGTTGCTAAGGTTAGAGGAAATTCGATAAATTATTCAAATATATCAACTACAGAGCGTTTGTGGGCAAAAAAATGCAAAAAAAGTAGGATACTTCTTAAAGTCACAGGACTAGCGCCACCTCAAGTGTAAGCGAGCTAAGCACTTACAATTTTATCCTAGCGATACCCAAAAATACGCATCGCAAAAAGCTACGAATAAAAGCCATGTCTGAGGACTTGGTAAAGCGTCACGATCTACTTAATTATTATACAGCTATAGATTATAGAATTTATAGAATTTAATATTAACAGTATTGCCGCCACTCTTGCCAAAGCTAGTTGTGAGGTGGTACACAAGCGACTTGCTCAATTCTATTGAACAGTTCTGTGTTCAATCCATACACGATAGGATAGTAAAATTTTATTCTCTCAAGTGACGAAAAAATTGTGCTTGTGGGAGAAGCTAAAATTTCAGTCAATATGTCATTCAGAAAACTTTTTCTCTCGGGCGGTGAATCGTAAAAATCAAAATAATCAGCTAAACAAAATGCCGCAAGTCTTTGGAATCCTTGGATGATTAGGTAATCTTGGGTAAGGGTTTCATACTGGTTAATAGCTGATACTATTTCCTCGATTTTTACACAAATTTCTTTAATACCTAAATTAGTTGAATCTAAACTTTTGGCTGCCTTGAGAAATTGAAAAGCCGCTCTCCACATATTAAAACTAACCGATTTTGCAGCAATTTTTGCGATTTCAATTCCCATACTCGCAAATCGACTAGCAGCATATTGTCGTATTTCTAATATATTTTCAGGTAGTAAAGATATTATTCTCTTGGCTATGACTTCAATTTTGTGTAACTCATTATTACAAAAGTGAACACGGCAGATAAAGAAAAGAGCTTCAAAGTCATTATAATCAGCTTTACCATCAGCACCAATAGCCAGTTCTGCCCAAGCCAGTGCTTCTGAGTAATTCGTTTCACTAAGGTAAGTTTCTGCTATCTCTAAATAAGGTGCAGAATTAAATGATTCCAAGCGAACTGCTTGCTGATAGCATTCCCGAGCATTGTGATAAAGTTGAAAATTACTAAATTCTTGCTCATTGAAACACTCAGCTTGCAGCTTGTAAGCACAACCCAAATTACTCCAATAGACTGCTACATCAGGGTTAGTTTTAGTTAATGCTTTGTACACTTTAATAGCAAAATCGCAATTTTTAGTATGAATGTAACAAAGACCTAATAAATTGCGAGCAGCATCCATTTTTGGTGCTCGGATAAGAACTTGCTTAAGTAAGGGAATGGCGGTTGACCATTGTTCTAGTTGGATGTTCTTTTCTGCTTGGTCAATCAAGTCTTTAATTTCGTCGCCGTGCTTCTGCATGGCGTCATAATTTTCTCGCGCTTTTGGATCGGAAAGGGTGTTATAAGCGACGCGAATTTGCTGAAACCGTTCTGGTTCTTTTTCAGGAGAATACTTGCGAACTAACCGGAAGTAAGCTTGTTTGATTTCATCAGCAGATGCCTCAGAGGAAATCTCCAGGATATGATAAAATTCATATACCATTTGTTAGTCTTCCATGTCGTTTTCTAAGTCAAACAAGAAGTCTACAAGGCGATCGCCCACGTTTTGAATTTCTTCAATGCTGTCATTCATCAAAGCTTTTTTGAGTTCCATAACAATATCAGACAGCGGCGACCTTTCCTGAGGGGGGATTCCAGCCATATACCGTTCTGCCTTATTGATTAACCCTTCGTATTGCTTTGCCTTGGCATTTTGCTTCCACAGTTCTTTGAGGCGAGAAGCAGCATCAGCTATATCTTTACTAGCCATGCGCTTGACTGAATAACCGTAGGATAGCTCTACACTTTTGTTAATGTTGGGAATTGTGGCTTTAAGTTTAGCTATCCCATTGATGTCATAAGAAAATTCTACTTCCACAGGATAAGGATGCCCGTCAGCAGCCGGAGGAATATCTATAATTTCTGTGGCTATTCCTGTGTCTATCGCTTCATTCGGTAGCTTTGCCCTTCCTGTATTGTCTTGATAAAGACGAACTTCTAGCCGCTTTTGATCTGCTCTTAAAAGTGTGTAAGTTTTTTGAGTAGAATAAGGAATTGTTGTATTAGGCTGAATCAAAGGTTCGTACGTCAGCATATATTGTCCGCCAACGTAACTCACCACTTCAATGCCCAATCCAAAGGGAGCAACATCGGTGAGAATAAGACCAGAATCCTCAGGAATGAAATTTTGGGCAAGAGCAGCATGAACAGATGCGCCAACACCCACAGCCAAGTCAGCACCAATATCGGGTGGTTTGCCTTCTTTGCCAAACATCTCTGCAACTAATTGGCGAACAGCAGGAATGTAAGTTGTACCACCCACAAGTAACACCCTGTTGATAGCACTGGGGCGCAACTTTTTGGCATTCAGTGCTTGACGTATGCACTCCCGCGCCTTTTCTAACAGAGGTGCGATCGCCTCCTCAAATTCTTGCTGCGTCAGTTCCACCTCTAAGTCAATAAATTCACCATCTTGGGCTGCAAAATAGGGAATTCGTACCTCATGCGATCGCTCTGTAGAAAGCACTTTTTTAGCTTTTTCTGCTGCTTCTTTGAGTGCACCATGAGCTTTTTCAGAAATTTCTGCTCCAGGATTTTCAGCTTGAAATTTACCCTTCAGCAATGCCATCATTGCCTCATCGAAATCTTTACCTCCCAACTGGGGATTACCAAAACTGCATTTGACATCAAGAACACCGGCAACCATCTCCAATACGGTAATATCTAATGTCCCACCACCAAAATCAAAAACAACAAGCTGTTCTTCAATATCAATATTATTGATGCCAAAACTTAAAGCTGCTGCTGTTGGTTCATTAATCAGGCGAATAATTTTTAATCCTGCCAATTCACCTGCATTGAGTGTTGCTTGCCGAGCAGCATCTGGAAAGTTAGCTGGAACAGAAAGTACAACTTCTCGAATTGTAATTCCTAGTGCTTCTTCAGCATTTTCCTTAAGTTTACGAAGAATCAGCGCTGAAATTTCTTCAGGTCGATACTCTGTATCTAGCAGTTTTACTCTTTCTCCAGTTCCCATCTTCCGCTTGACTTCGCGAACTCCACGACCTGATACATCAACCCAACTGCGGGCATTTTCTCCTACTAAAAGTTCACCCTTTTTATTAATAGCAACAATTGATGGAATAATAGCCAATTTTGTAGCCGGATCAGCAATCGGAAATGATTCATTATTTCGGTAAACACAAATTTCAGATGTAGACGTTCCTAAATCAATTCCAATAGCATAATTTTTTGTCATTGCTTAACTTACTCCTTCCTTTCCCAGTGTAAGATTTTCACTATGTTGGGTATTTACCACCTTACAACTGAGTCCCAATTTCCGGTTCTTGTACTGGTGATTTTGCCACAACTACCTTGGCTTTCTCAATCATTTTGTCACCTATTTTGTAACCCCAACTGACACATTTAACAATCTTGCCTGGTATGATGTTTGATTCTTCCTCAGCAATCGCTTCATGAAAATTTTCGTTGAGTGATTCATTTGGTTGTGGAATTATACGCTCCATTCCTAAATTTATGACAATACGAGCAAATCCATCTAATATTCTATTTATTAACCGTGTATTTTCATCTGTTTCATAATCAACCGCCCTCTCTAGTAAACAAAAAAACTCTGTAGCAGCCTGTTCCCAATGATTAATTTTTCGTTGTAGTTCCCCATTAATCTGGCGTTGCTCCATGAGCATTTTTTCCACAGAGTTTCTAAAATTGTCAAGTTCTGCCAACGTTTGTTCAAGTTTATCGTATAATTCTTTAACAGCAATACTATTGTCGAGGATGGCGTTAGTGTTTGTGTAATAAGTACGTTGTAATTTTTTTTGCTCATCTATATATTTATTGAAAGTTTCTACTATAGAAGTTTCTATATGATTTTTTAAGTTTTCATCTATAATTTTCTGTAAAGTTTCATGGATAGTTTCCCGTAAAATTTCATCAAAATTTTGCAAATTTTTATTGTTCCACTTTTTTGAATTCATTTACCTATCCTTATAAAAAAAATAATTTCTGTTAAATACATAACATAATAATTAATGAGATGAGCATCAGTGCTAATAAGAACTAATTGTTAACAAAGATAAAAAGGCAATGAACGATTAGCCAATAGCCATTTGCAAACTTGACTGATAGCATATATTTATACAGAACTGTTCTATTTTGCCGAATAGTTCCTCCAAAAAAGAAGTTTAGCAACATTAAGCTTTTCTACTTATTTTGCTGATGCATGCTGAGACACTGCTGAGCGGAAAACTGATCGTAAGCTCAAGCCCTTATAATAGCTTTTCTATAGTTGCAGTGGAATTGGTGAAGGGTTTAGGCAAAAATAAAACACTATGGTACAAATTCGCGGAATCGTCAAAGCAGCTCAAGTAGCGCAAAATCGCTTGCAGGCTGGGATAGCACCTGGCGATGTTGCGGCTTTTAAAAAATTCATGACAAACTCTATCGAGACTATTGAGCAGTTGTGTGCTGAGGGGAGAATGACACCAAGTCAGTTACCAACGCGATCGCGTCAGGCTTACTATTTTCTCAAAGCCATTGACTTGGACAACTTGCCTTTAGCTGAAACTCAGCTTACTCAAGATAAAGTGCAGGCAATTCGCCTCAAAAACATCAAAACGCAACAAGGTGCAATTTTGCAGAAGATTGCCAACTTAGCCTCAACTCCGACACCAAACACTGCTCAGATACAAGAACTCGCTAAAACTTTGATTCAAACTGTTGCAGCGATTGAAAAAATTTGCGCTGCATCGCAAGCAACACCAGCCAATCTCACCCGTTCCTCACGTCAAATTTATGCATGGATGAAGTTTTTGACTTATGAACGCAACCTCCAACTTCATCTTCAAACAATTTATCGAGTCAAGCAAATTGCTGAAAAAGTTTGTAATATATATGCTCAGCCGCTCAATGTCGTTGTTGAGTTAACTCATTTAACGGGGATATATAAATGCAGACGCTCTTTGGTAGAAGCGACTCTCACACTTAGCGAAGGTTTCATCAATGCTAGTGATGAAACTTTGGAAGCACTCGTGAAAGCAGCTTTGTTTGGCAAGTGTCAACAAACGACGCGGCTTATTAGAGATTATGCTGCAAGCGAAGAATCAAGCTCTGTATTGATAGAGCTTGATTTCATAACTGAAGTGATTGTAGAGAATCCAAGAGGAAAGTGCTATAACCTGGATGAGTTATTTGATAAAGTCAATCGTGAATATTTCGCTTCTTCTTTAGTCAAACCACGTCTCATTTGGAGCCAGATTAACACTTATCGTAAGTTGGGTCATTATGAGCCAGCAAGAGACAGAGTGATGATTGCTTTGACTCTTGACAATGCAAAAATTCCCGAGTTTGTGGTTGAGTTTATCTTGTATCACGAACTCCTGCACAAATCCCACGGCGCTACATGGGTGAATGGCAGAAGAATGGTTCATACGCCAGAGTTTCGCCGGGATGAGCGTAAATTTAAGTTGTACAAAGAAGCCGAGGAATGGCTGAAAAAGTTAGCATCATATTTAATTTAAAACGACAGATGCACACAGGTAAACACTAGTTATTTATCTGTGTTCATCTGTGTCCATCTGTCGTTTCATTTTCCTTAGTCTTGGCTAACTAGCAAAGCCACAGGGAAATGTTTCAGCGCTTCCCCAATCAGTACAGTGTTATTAGCTTGAACTGGTTGCTCAGTAATCGCATCTTTCCACGCTGAAGCCCCTGCTGCTGGTAACTTCAGGCTTGTGTCATCCCAAACTTGTTGTCCCAGGGGATACTCTCCGGGCTGAATTAAACTCGTGAAGAAGCGCGGAGCAATAGTAACAATCGTCTTATTACCATTGCTTCTTGCAAAGGCAAGGATATGTTCTTTAAACTTACCACTCACCTCTAGAGGTAAGTAGCTGCCTTTCTCAAAAACTTCTAGAGACTCTCTTCTCGCTTTTAAAGCTTGGTTAGTTAGGAACAGCTTGATTCTGGCATCTTCTTTATTCGCCAGTAATTCATCTATCAACTTGAGAATATCTGTCTTAGCTTGCTCCTTAATTGCTTTGAGATTGGACTGCCGAGTTTCATAGTCAACCGGACGGCGATTATCAGGATCAACCAAACTGAAATCCCACAGTTCAGTTCCTTGATAAAAGTCTGGGATTCCAGGAGAGGCAACTTTCAGCAAAGCTTGAGACAGAGAGTTGAAAATCCCATAGTAAGCAACCCGTTTCTGAAAAGGTACAAATTCCTTTAAGAAAGGATTGTCTTGCGAAGGTTCCAGAACTGCTGAGACAAAATCAATGAAGGCATTTTCATAAGTGCTATTTTGCCGCAGCCAAGCAGTGTAAACTTTTGCTTCTCTGATAGCTTTGAGCAAATAATCTTTTACGCGATCAACACAGCTGGCATACTCATGTTCAAAAAATGGATAAGCCCCAACAAGCGTCTGATAAAAAAGATATTCATCGTTCCTGTCCGGCATAGTTAAACGCTTGACGGTCTTTTTATGAGAACGATTGATTTCACTCCAAGTGCGCACTTGTTTTTGCCATTCCTCAGGAATCTCCGAGAGGACATTGAGCCTCGCCCTGATATCTTCACCCCGCTTGGTATCATGAGTTGAGCTAGCACTCATTGCCAAAGGCCAACTGTCTTGCCGTTTTTGATTGAACTCATGGAACTCTGAAGCGCTAATGCCAAAGCGACCAGGTTCGCTGCCAACTTCGTTTAAGGCAACGAAGCGGTTATAGACGTATAAAGCGGTGTCTTCAACCCCCTTCGCCATTAATGGTCCGGTGTACTGTTGCAATCTCATGACAAAGTACAGCCATTGGTCTTTCTCTGCTTGAGTCAGAGAATCATCGTATTCCAGCAACAGCAATTTCTCGATAAAGTTCAATTCATTTTGCAACAGCGGGGTGTTGGCTTTCGCTGCTTCAATCACTTCCTGGATATAGGGGCGGTCTGCTTCAGATATACCCTCTTGAGTGATATAAGTTCGGTAAATAGGAAAGCGAGTGAGAACTTCTGCAAGCGCTCGCTTCAAACCATTGATTGTAAAGTCATTGCCATAGCGATACTTACCCGATATCTTCTTTAAGAGAAAAGCCAGGTTATCAATATCACCTGCTAAATTTCTATCTATGATCAGCTGCTTTTTCTCTGGGACAATTTCCTCAAATGTTGTTCTAGTTCCTGTAAAATCCCAGTAGATTTGAGTAAACCTATCTTCATTGTCAGTTTTACAGAAAATTCCATTGAGATAATTTAAGTAATCATAGCCAGAAGTACCTTGAACTGGCCAGTTACTTGGTAAGTCTTCTCCAGGCTGTAAAATCTTTTCAACAGTAATGTAGGTATCCCCTGTTTTTTCTTTCAGCCTCTCTAAATACTGAGCCGGGTCATAAAGACCATCAATATGGTCAATTCGCAAGCCAGTAAACTTACCTTCATGCACTAGCTTACAAATCAAATCGTGGGTATTATTAAATACCTTTACTTCCTCTACCTTGACTGATATCAACTCATTAACGGTAAAAAATCTTCTATAATTCATCTCTTCAGCCCCTACTTTCCAATAAGAGAGGCGAAAGAACTGTTCAGTAAGCAGACTATCTAAAAGATTAAAACTTTCTGGCTTTCCCGGTTCACCGTTAAAAAGTTGCAAATTCTCATCAATAAATGTTCTTACATCATCGTTATCGGTATAAAGCTCCCAAAGAAGCCCTTTAACAAAAGCTGCTTGGTCTTGTCTTTGCTGAGCTGTAGCCTCCGAAGGAATATTTTTTACCATGTAGAGGATACCAAGCAATCTCACAAAGATTGGATGCTTCCTACCTAAATTTTTGGCTAATTTGCCTAAATTCTGAGTGAAAAATTTGCCATAAGATTCTAGTTTGAGAGGCAGCTTTAAATTATAATAATTAACATTCAGCCCACTCTCATCATACTTCAACTGAATTTCACCATTCTCCAAAGAATCTCCGTAAAAGTTGCCTAGCAACGGAGCCAAAATCGGTTCATTACTACTAGCAAAAGGAGAATTCCAGGCGAGATCAAAGTAGTCAACATAGTTTGAATCAGGACCATTTTCCAGGACATCCATTAGATACTTATTTTCGCTGTCATAAGCCATATGGTTGGGTACAATATCCTGCAACCAACCGATGCTGTGCTGTTGTAATTCCTGGACTAAGGCTTCAAAAGCTTGCTGCGTTCCTAATTCTGGATTTAATACAGTGGGATCAACAATATCATATCCGTGGGTACTTCCTGCTCTTGCTTTAAAGATGGGAGAAGCATAAAGATCAGAAATTCCGAGTTCCACTAGATAATTTGTAATTGCTTTTGCTGAGTCAAAGCCAAAAGCAGAATTGAACTGAATTCTATAAGTTGCTGTTGGAATTCTCATATCAGTTCCCAGTAATTATTTATCATTTATTATTTATCAAGTTTCAAGTATCAGCGAACAAGGATAACTGCTCGCTGATTACTCTTTACGGATTACTGTCCACTGCTTTCGTAAAGTGCGAAACTTTGAGAACGCAGGGTTAATTCTTGTGCATTGCTCAGTTTTTCTGGTAAAAGAGAACCAGAACCTTGCCACTTTTCATCCGCAGAATCTAAAATTTTCCGACCGTCGTTAACCGGAAAGTTAGGGGTAAAAGTTGCCTCTTTTTCGTTGAAGTTCATTAGACAAAGTATCTGGTTATCTTCAGTCCATCTACGCCACCAGACAATTTTTTCAGCTTCAAGAAAGCCTACTTCCATATTTTGTCTTTCCCGCTTCACTAAAGCCCCAATTGTGTTCCGCAAAGAGATGAGGTGTTGATACAACGACCAAAGAGCTTGGTGTTTTCCTTCTTTGCGTTTTTCCCAATTCAATTTGCTCTTGAGAAAGGTTTCAGTAGATTCGGGATCGGGTGGTTCTCCTTGAGCATGAAATGCAGCAAATTCTTGTTTCCGCCCTTGCCTAACTGCTCTAATTAAATCGGGATCAGAGTGGCTTACAAAGTAGATAAAAGGTGCGTCTTCCCCATACTCTTCACCCATAAATAAAAGAGGAATATATGGAGAGAGTAACAAAGCACCAGCGGCTAGTTTCTGAGCCTCAAATGATACGAGGTGCGATAACCGCTCACCCAGCATTCTATTACCGACTTGGTCATGATTCTGGATGCAGATGACAAACTGATTGAAAGGGCGATCGCCTGCTGAGTTCCCATGAAAGCGTTGGCGATGGGGTGAATACTTCCAGTCATACACAAACGTGTCCTGGTAAGCTTTTGCCAGGTGTTCGCACTTACCAAAATCTGAGTAATACCCCGTCTGTTCCTCTGTGAGCAACGCGTGCAGGGCATGATGGAAGTCATCACTCCACTGCGCGTCAATTCCATATCCCCCTGACTCTACAGGACGAACCACTCGGGGATCATTTAAGTCACTCTCTGCAATCAGATAAAGTTTTCGCCCCTGTTGCTCCCCAAGATGTGCAACATTTTCTGCCAGTTCTTCTAAAAAGTGTTTAGCGCCTAAATCGTAGATCGCGTGAACGGCATCTAGACGTAGCCCATCAATATGATAATCCCGCAGCCAGTACAGAGCATTTTGAATAAAAAAGTTACGCACATTATCGCTTTGGGCATCATCAAAATTCATGGCACTGCCCCAAGGAGTGCGATAAGCCTCCGTAAAATAGGGACCAAAGTGGCTCATGTAATTCCCTTCAGGACCAAAGTGGTTATAAACCACATCCATAATTACCGCAATTCCCTGTTGGTGACACGCATCAACCAGACGCTTCAACCCTTCGGGACCACCATAAGAGTTTTGCACTGCAAACGGATAAACGCCATCGTAACCCCAGTTGCGATCGCCTGGAAATTGAGCCACTGGCATGATTTCAATTGCGTTCACCCCTAGCTCTTGTAAATCCTTAAGTCGGGAAATAATTGCCTCAAAAGTTCCTTCTGGGGTGAAAGTACCAACGTGCAATTCGTAAATAATCATGCTTTCTAAAGGAATGCCAGACCAACTGCTGTCATTCCAAGTAAAGCTGTGATCAATCACCTGTGAAGCACCATGTACATCCAAAGCCTGGAAGTTTGAGGCTGGATCCGGTCTGGATTCACCCTTATTTAATTGGTAGAAGTACTGCGTTCCTGGTTGAATCTCCTCAGCGGTAACTTGCCAGTAGCCCCCTTCCTGCTGCTGCATGGGGAGTATGCGTTCTTGGGGCGAGACTATTTTTACCGCAGCTGCTTCTGCATTCGGTGCCCAAACCCTAAATTCACAACGACTGTCACCTAAATAATGAGCGCCAATTCTCATACGAAGTCCTGAGTCCTGAATTGAAGAATCTTGAGTTAGGGAGATCAGGAAAATGAGGAATAATAGTTGTGCTGTTGCTTCCTCATTTTCCTAATCTCTTGCGTTTATCCAAACCGACGTAGTACCACCATTGAGCGAGCTACAACTGGCACTGCTTGAGTCCCCGTGTAACGTCTTTCCTCTGTGACGAAGCGAGGCTCCTTCGTGTCAATCACAACAGCCCATTCTCTATGCTGCATTCCCTCTGGTAGGGAAAACTCTATCGTGTCGTAGTGGGCGTTAAAGAATAGGAGAAAATTATCATCACTGATGCGCTCGCCCTTAGGACCAACACTAGGAAGTTGGTTGCCATCCAAGAAAACTGCAACCGATTTAGCATAACCAACGTCCCACTGTTCCTCAGTCATCTCAGAGCCATCAGGGTTAAACCAAGCGATATCACTGATACTCTTTCCGTAGATCGGTCTGCCTTGAAACCACTTGCGCCGCCGAAACACTGGATGCTGTTTTCGGAAGTAGACTAGCTCGCGGGCAAAATTTACCAGATCCTGGTTTCCCTGTGGCAACTCCCAATCGAACCAGGAGATTTCATTGTCTTGACAATAAGCATTGTTGTTGCCCTTTTGAGTCCGCCCAATTTCATCTCCCCCTACTATCATCGGGATACCTTGGGACAGCATCAAAGTTGCTAAGAAGTTCCGTCGCAGGCGTTCCCGCAATTCCAACACTTCTGGATCATCGGTTTCACCTTCAGCTCCACAATTCCAAGAACGGTTGTGGCTTTCCCCATCTCGGTTGTCTTCCCCGTTAGCTTCGTTGTGTTTGTCGTTGTAGCTGACAAGGTCGTTCAGGGTGAAGCCATCGTGTGCTGTGATGAAGTTAACACTCGCATTAGGTCGCCGTCCGTTCAACGCATACAGGTCAGGGCTACCCGTGAAACAGTAAGCAAATTGTCCCAAGCTCTCATCAATACCGCGCCAGAAGTCCCTCACGGTATCGCGATACCTGCCATTCCACTCAGACCACAGAACTGGGAATTGACCTACTTGATAACCACCAGTTCCCAGATCCCAAGGTTCGGCAATCAGCTTTACACCAGCCAGCACAGGGTCTTGGTGAATAATGTCAAAGAAAGCTGCCAGACTATTCACTTCATAGAGCTCTCGCGCCAAAGCCGAGGCTAAGTCGAAGCGGAAGCCGTCTACGTGCATCTCCAACACCCAATACCGCAAGCTATCCATAATTAACTTTAGGACTTGCGGTTGGCGTACATATAAAGAATTACCGCAACCTGTATAGTCCATGTAGTAACGCTGGTCATTCTCTACCAGACGGTAGTAAATGGCATTATCGATGCCTCGCAGCGTGAGTGTAGGACCTAAATGATTGCCTTCTCCCGTATGGTTGTAGACCACATCCAGAATGACCTCAATTCCGGCACGATGCAGTGCTTTGACCATCTCCTTGAACTCAGTAACTTGCTCTCCCACTGTTCCAGAGGAACTGTAGCCGGAGTAGGGAGCAAAATAGTTGACCGAGTCATAGCCCCAATAATTCTTTAACCCTTTGCCAACAAGATGTCCCGGATGGGACAAAAAGTGATGCACGGGCATAAGTTCAACTGCTGTGATCCCAAGCCTTTGAAGATGCTCAATTGCTGCGGGATGTCCAAGCCCAGCATAACTACCGCGTAGTTCTTCCGGAATATCTGGATGCAGCTTGGTAAAGCCCTTGACGTGAGTTTCATAAATCACAGTTTCGTGCCAAGGGGTTCGCAGCAGATCGTCACCCTCCCAATCAAATGACTGATCGATGACCACAGACTTTGGCATCAAATGGGCGCTATCTAGCTCTGAGAAAGATAAATCCTCTTCAGGAGAGTCCCAAGAGTAACCAAAAAGTTCTGGACCATTGCCAATGTCACCATCAATCGCCTTCGTATATGGATCAATCAGCAGTTTATTAGGGTTGAAGCGATGACCCTCGCTTGGTGCATAAGGACCATGCACTCTATACCCATACCGTTGTCCTGGTCCTACTCCTGGCAGATAACCGTGCCAAACAAAATTGCTTACTTCAGTCAGGGCGATACGTGTTTCATTATCTTCTTTATCAAATAAACAAAGCTCGACACCTGTTGCGTTTTCCGAAAATAAAGCGAAGTTTGTACCTTTACCATCCCAGGTTGCCCCTAAGGGATAAACGTTACCGGGCCAGAGCGCTACGAACATAGATAAATCTCGAATAAAACTTTAGTTGTACAAAAAACTTTGAAGCGCAGCTTCTGCTCATTATTTGCTACAAACAATTCATTTTGAGTCTACCTTTAGGAGGATGTTCTGAGATGAAACTAGGTAGAAATCTTCATTGTCTAGATATACGTCTTTGGAAATAAAGAGCTTTGTTGCAGCATAAGATTAGAACTCAGCGCACTAAATTGTTACTTGCCCCATTTCGTAAAAAAGGCGACAGTTCTAACACTTGTGATTGCAGTTATAAACCATTCCAAAATTCTCAAACGCCTAGAGATTAGGTACAAAAGCGTACTTTGTGTATGGTCTTGTAATTTGCATAACTAACGAGAGCAGCGCAAATCTCAGAGATGACAACAACGGGGAACCATTAAACAGCAGATGCAGCAATGATCCCCTTGCCTTAATGTCTGCATACAGATGAATGACATTGGCAATTTTTACCAATCCTGCGATTTCGCAAAGCGTAGTGCTTTTTGGGCGATCGCGCAAAGCGCCCGCTGAGTCCCTCGCGGTGCGGCACGGCTGAGTGCTTCGCACACGCCAAGGGCGAACGCCGTTCACGTAGTGTGCCCGAAGGGCTTACGGACACGCTACGCGTATGCCTGCGGCACGCTTTGCGCTTACGCGATGGGCAAAGCCCCGCATAAAAGCGATCGCATAGATCAGGCAATTCGGGTAGTCATACCATAATGCTTTAAATACTTACTTGATCGACTTTGTCTGCTTGTAGGCAGGAAGGAAGTTAATTTTGGAATGTCTGAAAAATTTTTATTTTTCCATAAATAAATTCAATAATGATTATATTTTCTTACAGTAACTTGAGCTTAGTATTCCTTTGTCAGCCCTAAGAAAGAAGAATTTGCTATGCTACTGGATGGTTATTTTTGGAAAAAAAATGTGTTTTTCATCACAAAGTGTTTGAATACTATACTTTACTAGTAAACCATTTTCATTAACTCTTCTTAAAGGTATTAATTGCTACATTAACCATGGAATCAATTTGTGTCTGTAGAGAAATTGTATAAATTACAACTGATTAATTCTTGAGCTTATAACATATTAATTATTCATAATAAATGATAAATCAAGTTATGGATGGAAGTAAAACGCTGTTCCTAAAACAGTATACGTGATGAGTAACAAAACGCCTTCTAACCAATTGGAACGACCATCGTTGCTAATCGAGTTTGTAATCAACACAGCCATAGCAACTGCTACAAGTTCAAAAGGATTAAAGCTTAAATTCATCGGCTGACCCAATGCCCAACCAGCTAAAACTAAAACTGGAGCTACAAATAGGGCAATTTGTAAACTAGATCCTATAGCTACAGCAACAGCCAAGTCCATCTTATTTTTCGTGGCGAACGTGATACAAGTTATATATTCTACAAAGCCGCCAAAAAGAGGAATAAGAATTACACCTGTAAATAGGCTAGTCAAACCTAGAGTAGAAATAGCTTTGTCCAAACTTTCAACCAGAATATCTGATACAAAAACAAGCCCTACTGTGCAAGCTAGTAACACAGAAATTTGTAACCCTAAATTAACTTCTTTTAGGTTAGATTCTTTAGTATCAGTATCAACATCTTCAACTAAAGATGTAGACTTATGAGTTGTGATTGAAAATAATAGCATCAGACAGTAGAAAATAAGTAATAATATTGATGCTGCGTAGGAAAAATAATTTAAAGTGGAGGGCGGTAAACCATCAGAAGTAAATTGGATGGCAGCGGGTGTTAACAAAACAATTACCGCTAAAGTTAAAGAAGAACCATTGAGGCGAGCTACCCCAGGTTGAAAGCTTTGTTCATTGAAGCGCAACCCGCCAACGAGAATAGCAAGCCCTAATGCTAAGAGCAAATTGGCAATTATTGATCCTGTTAAGCTAGCTTTTACTACATCAACTAAACCAGCCCGTAGAGCAACAATTGCTATAATCATCTCAGTAGCATTGCCAAAAGTAGCATTGAGTAGACCTCCTAAAGCTGAACCAATAACAGTTGCAATCTCTTCAGTCGAGTTAGCTATCAACGCTGCCAAGGGAATAATTGCTAGACCAGAAGTAACAAAGATGATTAAAGGATTTAAATGCAGTGATTGTGCAATGATTGAAATTGGCACAAAAACCAGCATCGACAATAAAATTATATTTTTAGTTCTCATAATTACAACTTTATAATTTTTATGAAATTGCGGTTTGAGATAAAGCATCTAACGTGTGAAAGTAAACGGCTCAACCGCTGGTAAATCCTTTGAGCCGCAAAAAGCTCCTGTCATGCAAAGCTAAGCATCGGTATTATCGGTTTATGGATTGTCTGTTTTTCTGGTGTAGTATGATTATTCATGAAATTGTTGCTTAGATTGCTGATAATTTCTTGAAACGCAACGCAACCAGAAATATCTCTAGCGCTAAAACAGTTTGGTTATCCACAAGTAGTTGCTAGGCGTTGACACAAGGAAGATATAACACTGTTTGTGATAATACATCTATCTATAGTAAACTTCTAGGGAAATTTTAAAAACTCTTGTTCTCACCCTAGTGGTCTACCACACACATTTTGACGGGTTTTGTGTTCGCGTTTTTCGCTCTTAGACGTAGCATACTACGTCTCTACATACGCGTCATACCAGCAGATGTAGCGTACTACTAGTAGCGAAGCTCTTTGCACGAGGTAGAGAATGCCAATCATAATTGCTTGAGGGTAAACTGGTTGAAGTGTAGATGCTTGGTTATTGATAATTATCCCAAAGGGCGGTTTCTCCGCAGCATCGCCTTTTCAGTAGCCGAGATGCTACGCGCCAAGAGTACCTGTTTGCAAACTGACAGCCCTGCAGATCCTTGCGATCGCATAAGAACGGAATTTTACCCTGCTGATTTGAGTGGTTAAGACAAACTTGCTGTTGAACGATTCAATCGTTCAACAACCCAATCTCTACGGGGTGTCATCAATTAGGTAAGCTGGAATCAGAATGCTTGAGATGAACCAACCAGAGAAACTATGACTCGACGTTACGCACTATGCTTCGGACCAGTGGGAGAGGATCAAAGACTTACTGCGGGGACGCGAAGGGTATGTCGGAGTAACGGCTAAAGACAATTGGTTGTTTGTCGAAGCGGTGTTGTACCGCTAGCGGGCTGGAATACCAGCCGCGAGACTTGCCAAAGCAATTTGGGGATTTCCGCGTGGTTCATTCACACCCGCTTGAGTCGGTGGTCAAAAATGGGCGTGTGGGAACGGGTGTTTCAGCACTTGGCTAATCATGCTGACAATGAATACGCCCGGAATTGACTCAACGATTGTCCGCGCCTATCAGCACAGTGCAGGCGCAAACGGGGGGGAGCCATCTCAAGAAGCGATTGGTCGCAGCAAAGGCGGATTAAGTACCAAAATTCATGCAACGGTCGATGCGCTGGGTAATCCCCTAAGCTTTCACTTGACACCGGCACAAGCAAGCGACTTGGATGGAGCAGATAAACTGTTGCCTGATCTGGCTGCCGACAGCGTGCTTGCGGACAAGGGATACGATGCAAATGAACGGGTGATTGAGCGGCTCCAAGCACAGGGTAAGACCGCAGTAATTCCGCCCAAATGCAACCGTACCACGCTTCGTGTCTACGACAAGGAGTTGTACAAAGCCCGCCATCTAATTGAGAACTTCTTCGCCAAGCTCAAACAGTATCGGGCGATTGCAGCGCGTTATGACAAGCGGAGTGCCAACTTTCTTGGTGCGATTTATCTGGCTGCTTCCGTTATCTGGTTGAATTGATGACACGCCCTAACTACGTTAAACAAAGTAAAGCTCGAAGACACGCCGAACCGTTTGAAAACAAAACAGGGGAAGCAAAAAGCCAAGTTCAAAATATTGAGCTAATATGGGATAACGCGAAAGCGACTCACTAGCGTTTCAAAATCAAGGGTCAGAAAAAAGTTTGAATTGC
>JAESFT010000377.1_pt1 | contig 30555 bp, 30 predicted proteins | sample 9269451 | NCBI WGS metagenome assembly JAESFT01 (sample SAMN14502557, study PRJNA617106) | algae metagenome | isolation source: Scytonema hyalinum WJT4-NPBG1 and co-occurring heterotrophs from well... | place: USA: Mojave Desert, Joshua Tree National Park, California | collected 2006-05-25
TAATTTTCTCCTCATACTCATCTTTGATTCCCCCTGTCAACCCCCACAACTACCCTCACCGCCACCATTCTTATCCTGCCTGTTTTACAGCAATGTTAAGAAAGATCCGGGTAATGCATAGCCTTACTAAGGGGAGGGGAGCAAAAGCGCAGCTTTGGCGGGGTGGGGTTTTCGGGTGTGGGTAACTAGAAGGACAAAATGTCACCTAGTCACAGCAGCAAAAATTTCTTGTGCTCTGTCAAGATTTTTACGTACTTCTCGGGCGCAAATATGCAAAGCATCCCTTTCTGCATCAGAGAGGTTTAATTCCACCACTTTCTCAATTCCGCTACCTCCTAAGCGACAGGGAACGCCGATAAAAATATCATTTAAACCATATTCACCTTGGAGATACGCCGCCACTGGCAACAGGCGCGACTGATTCAGCAATATCGATTCCACCATCACGCAAGTAGAAGAAGCGGGGGCAAAAAAAGCACTTCCTGTTTGCATCAGTTGTACAATTTCTGCACCACCGTTACGAGTACGTTGCAGCAATCGCTCAATTGTGGCTGCATCTAGCAATTCTGTAATCGGAACACCATTGACAGTAGCATAACGCGGTAAAGGCACCATTAAATCTCCGTGGCTACCCAGAACCATCGCGTTGACATCTTGGGGAGAAACTCCCAATTCCATTGCAATAAAGGTTTCTAAGCGTGCTGAGTCTAACACGCCAGCCATACCCATAATGCGATCGCTTGGAAGCCCGGTTGCTTGCCACGCTAAGTAAGTCATCACATCCAAGGGATTTGTGACAATTATATATATAGCTTCGGGAGAATAAACAATTGCTTTCTTTGCCGCTTCCACCACAATCTTGGCATTTGCCAGGAGCAAATCATCCCGAGTCATGCCAGGTTTGCGGGGAAAACCTGCCGTAATGACTACGACATCAGAACCAGATGTTTCAGCATAGTCGTTTGTACCGATAATCTGACGATTATGCAGTTCAATTCCCCTTGCCTCCATCAAATCGAGTGCCAGTCCTCGCGGCATACCTTCGACAATATCAAGCAACACGACATCTGCCAGATTTTTTTCGGCAATGCGTTGGGCTAAGGTACTACCAACCTTACCAGCACCGACAACGGTGACACGGGGTGAATCACACATATTTAGGGAGGAAGGGGAATGGCTCATAATTGCAGTGCCTCTGCTAATGGTTGAGTTTTATTTAAATTCTTCAAGTTGATCCAGACGTAACCACATATTTGGTGTTGGGACTTTCCCGAACTTCACAAGGGCATAATCACCTTTGATATCTACAACTTCGCCCTTGGTTTCAAACAGATAGGAAGGAAAACGTGGGTCACTCGCTTGTGCTTCTAGACTGTTTTCCAGCTTTTCGCGGACTGCGCGAACCGTATCTCCTCTTTTTACAGCCATGAGTTTCCCTCTTGAGTATGTAAATTGGTTGTATTCAGGATCTTAGCTCGCACGAAGTCCTTCTAGAGCTAGGAGTTGCCTCCTCCCTAGATGTGTCGGGAAATGCCTTGATACATTCGTTAGATATCAGTTCGTTTTATGGCTGCTAAATTTGGATTCCTCAAACTTCCTACTGGTAGTAGCTTGTCTCAAAATCCACGCATTGCAACCGCAGACAGACGCAGATATACGCAGATAATTTCTAGATAACTATCTGCCCTCATCTACGTTTATTCAAAATTCCGAATCTTAAATGAAAATTGTATCAGAAGAATACAATAATTTTTATACATTAATTTTTCACTTTAAGTTGCAATCTTTTGGATTTTTAATTTGAATTGCTTATCGTTGGCAGTGAACACAATAGTGACTTGAACGCCCAGCTAACCGAGTCCGTGCAATTGCCGTACCACAAACTCGACACGGTTCTCCAGCACGGTTGTAAACCCAGGCAACACCACCGTAGTTACCGTTGATGCCCTTGACATTGAGGAAGTTACTAAAAGTTGTGCCGCCAGCCTCTATACTGGCTTCTAACACTTGAATAATGCTGGAACGCAAACGCTCAATTTGCTCTGGCTGCAAATCTATACATAAAGTTTCTGGCAGGACTCCACTGAGAAACAGGGCTTCATCAGCATAGATATTACCTAAGCCCGCCACGACTGACTGATCTAAAAGTGCCGTCTTTATCGGACGGCGACGATTTTGCAGTTTAAGCGTCAAGTAATCGACAGTAAATTCGGGTGAAAAGGGATCTACTGCTAGTTTTCCCAAACCTGTGATAATGCTTTCTGGTGGCACTCCTGGAGGAACCCACCACATTTGACCAAAGGTACGTTGGTCAACAAAGCGTAATTCGCGTTCATCTCTAAAAAATAACCTGACTCGCGTGTGCTTGTGTAACGGTTCATCTTCATGCAGCCACAAAAGTTGACCGGTCATTCGCAGATGAACCCCCAGCCAGCCTGCTAGTGGAGATGAGGGGGATGAAGGGGATGGGGTGAGTTCGGCTAGGAGATATTTACCGCGACGATGCCAAGTTGCGATCGCACTTCCTTTGATTGGAGTTAAAAACTCTTCTACAGAAAACGGGTAGGCGATGGTGCGTTCAAGCAGCACATCCCCACCCGTAATTTCCTGGTTAAGGGTTAATTGATTCAAACCCCGCCGGACTGTTTCAACTTCAGGCAGTTCAGGCATCTTTTGTAGGAGATAAGCAGATGGGGGAGATGGAAGGATGAGGGGGATAAGGAGGATAAGGGAGATAACTTCCTCATCCTCCTCATCTTCCTCATCTTCCTCATCTTCCCCATCATAATCTGGCGCAAGCTTGTTACTTCTTCGCCTTTGCCTGTGGAGGTTCAACCTCTATAAGTTCTTCCAGACCAAAGTTATTGGTGTTGACGCCAGCGTAATTTACCTTGTTAAAACGGACAATCACAGGGTATTTGATACCGCTTTGGTCAATAGACGCTACGGTTCCTAAATCCTGATACCAGTAAGATTCCCGGCGGAGAATACGTACTTTAGAACCACGTTGAACCATGAGTTTCTTCCCTTTGAGTTATCAATCGCCAATATATAAGGCTAATTGATTTCACTCTACAACCAGGAGGTCTCACTAAGAAGCTTTGTTAAGTTATTTATCTTGCCAGAGGTTGTCTCTTGAGGAACTTATACGATTAATTTTCGTCATCTAGAGTTAAAGAGGGAAGAAGTTACAGGGTGCAGCGCATAGAACCTACGGGATAGGTTACAGGGTAAAGGTTATCAGGTGCAGGGGATAGGTTACAAAGAATAGGTGCTTTGAGTACAGGGCAGGCGAGGCATTTGGCTCTCACCTACGACTTGTTACCTATTCCCCATTCTACATTCTTCAAAAAAAGTGTAAAATCCTCCTTGACAAAATTCCTGGGATCGCTTAACTTCATTGGTCGCGAGGACTTTTCTGGGATAACCTTATGCTTTTGTCAAGACAAACACGCTCCCCTCATTACCTCTACCAATACGCAAATTGTCATCTATATAAGTTATATCTAACCAGCCTTGTTGTTCCTTACTATTTAAAGGAAAATCAATTGCAGTGAGTTTTTTACCGACTTCGATTTGTTGGATGAAACTCTCTGGAGAATTGTAGGCTAGTAAACGTTGTAAACCGAGAATTGATCGCTCAAATTTCACGTTGACGCGCCGACCTGAGACTGGCTCAAATTTTGCAGCAACGCTGACTATACCTTCAAGAAAAGGTAAGCCATAAATCTCAGCTATGTTGTAAACACTGTTAGTTTCTACGCGGATACACTGATAAATTTGACCAAGTTTGTACAGTGGTAAGCTATCAATGTTTAATAGAGCTTTGCTAGTGGTATATATTAATCGCCAATTGCCATTTAGCAAATTTGTTGCTTCAACTGGAGAAGGTGTAGGATTTACATCTTCCAAATTTGCAATTGCTACCAAAATAGCTTGTTTGTCCTGCTCTGTAGCAAGCAGCCCGCGATTTTTCCCAGCAATTGCTTCTAAAAGATCTGTCTTTCTAAGCATCGTCTATAACCTCAAAAACATCAGTGTCAAGAAAATATTGATGAACTATGTATAGTGCCATACCAATCATTGAATTGGCTTTCAATATTTGCCTGATCAATAAATAAATAAAAAATTTTTTGTCGGATTTATCAGTCAAACAGTTGAATGAACAAGTAAATCGGGCATTATCAAGTGATAAACTCTAAGTGTCTAGTTACCTTCCCCTTTTATTGTCTTCTGTAGATATGCTAAATTCTCCATTGCGTGAAGTACCCCGAAACCAACGGGCATCTGTAATTCCAGTAAAGCAAGAGTCCTCGCTACTTGACTGGTTGCAATCTAACGGTCGTCTGATAGCACGTGATGTTCTCGAGCCTGATTTTCTAGATGACGAAGAAGAGATATCAGAGTTTTTGAGTACTGATGATGGCATTGGCGAATATGACTTCGATGACGACGATGATGCTGCTGCTCCTGATGAGGAGTAAAGAATTCTGGCTGAAGGTATATTGGCATAGATAGTCCCGATTGTTTAGTTTTGCAAGTGTGGAGTGAAGGGAAGTTTCCGTGGACGCAAAATTATCTCCTGACCAAGGATTAAGCATTATCAGTGGCATAGGTCTGGTCTCTGTACTGGGTGTAAGTCTGGGTGTATCAGCACTGGTGTTAGATTGGGTGGCGAATAGGTTGCCCTGGCAAGGTATGTCGCTCACCTTGCCATTTTTATTCTGCGCGCTGGCTTCAGCCGCAGCCGGCTTCTGGGCAATACCGCTACTGCAAGCACTGAAAACAGGGCAAATCATCCGGGAGGATGGTCCCCAGGCTCATCTAAAAAAAGCAGGTACCCCAACAATGGGGGGCATTTTCTTTGTTCCCGTGGCAGCGATCGCTGCCTGTGTGTGGTCTCACTTTGCGACAGAGGTGCTAGCCGTTTCTGCTTTAACATTAAGTTATGGATTGATTGGCTGGATAGATGACTGGCAAATACTGCGCCGTAAGTCTAATAAAGGTATATCTCCTCGGATGAAACTAGCTTTGCAAGTTGGTTTTGCACTAGCTTTCTGTCTGTGGCTGTTTTTTACTCAACCTTTTAACATTACAACAATTGCTTTGCCCTTGGGTTTTTCTTTACCCTTGGGGTTGCTGTTCTGGCCCTTGGCTGGCTTTGTCTTGGTGGCAGAAAGTAACGCCACGAATCTGACTGATGGTATTGATGGCTTGGCAGCAGGAACAGTGGCGATCGCACTGCTCGCATTAGGTGCCCTGGCTGCACCCTCCTCGCCTGGATTGATGATTTTCTGTGCTTGTATGAGTGGCAGTTGCTTAGGATTCCTAGCACATAACCGTAACCCAGCCCGTGTTTTCATGGGAGATACTGGTTCGTTGGCTTTAGGAGGAGCTTTAGCAGCAGTAGGTTTGCTGACTAACAGCTTAGTAGCGCTGTTCATTCTCAGCGGAATCTTCTTCGTAGAAACTCTTTCCGTCATGGCACAGGTAGGCTACTACAAAGCTACCAAAGGTCCTGATGGCAAAGGCAAGCGCCTGCTGAAGATGGCACCGTTACACCATCATTTAGAACTTACTGGTTGGTCAGAACTGCAAGTTGTTGCCGTCTTTTATATAGTTAGTGCCATTTTGGCTGTCGTCTGTTTAACAATTGGTCGGTTATGATTCTCTCAGGAATTACCTGAATAAAAAAATAATGACCTCCTTCTATAGAGGGGGTTATTTTTTATAAGAACGGCGATCTGAGTTTATTTTTGTGAAAAAAACCACAGATGGACACTCATGGAACACAGATAAATATCAGTGTGCATCTGTGTTCCATGAGTGGTTCTAAATAATTTTTCACTTACGCATCTGTCCAAGTAGGTGAACGAGTTCTGGCAAAATCAGTTTTTCCATTGCTAGTCGCACTGCATTACTCGAACCAGGAAGGGAAAAGATAAGTTTCTGTTGATAAACACCAGCAACAGCACGAGATGCAATAGCTCGTGAACCAATTTCTTGATAACTTAAAAAGCGGAACAACTCACCAAACCCAGGCAGAGTTTTTTCCAGCAAGTTTTCAATAGCATCGTAGGTGGTATCCCTCGGGGCAATACCTGTGCCACCATTAAAAATCACAACATCCACATTTGCAGACTGACCTAGCAGTTGCATCTGCTTTTGAATCTGCAAAGGTTCATCTTTGACAATCGTGTAAGTTTCTACTGTATGATTGGCATTGTGCAGTAATTCTTGAATCAGCTGACCACTTTTGTCTGTTTCTTTTAAACGTGTATCGCTGACAGTTACGACAGCACAAGTTACCGCTATGCTTGGGGAATCTGGGTGAGGGATGTGCGTCATAAATAAACTATAGAGTTTTTGTTATTAGTCATTTGTTCGTTGTTTTGTGTTAGTAGTTAGTGGTTGTCTTGGTAACGACCAACTACTAACTACTAACTACTAACCAATGACTAATGACTGCTTAAGATTTACTCAATTCCAAGCCATTTTCTTCACCATAACGCTGCATAAACCGCATAAAGCGGTCCCATTCTTGTGTTGATTTCATCACGTAAACTGCTTCTAATGCTTCTGGCTTGCCGTTAACAAATTTCCCCTTAACTTCGCGAGTGACAATTTCTCCTTCTTCGTCAATCAAGTACATCCCGGTGATTTCTTCAGTGGTGTCGTTACTTAACGCTTTGGGATTTTGGAAGATAAACGTCGCTGTTGCGCTGTCACCCGTCTTTGATCGCGTCAGGCGCACGTCTGGAACTACATCTTCGGTTATACCTCTGGAAAACTGAATTTGAGCCATGATAAGTGAATTTAAACTTTTGTTATCGGTAGTTTAATATTCTCTCACCATTTAGTACCTAGCAGTCTAGCTGCCGCTGAGATTTTTATTTTCAGTAGAAACCCTTATGTTGCTTCTCGCTCTAGTAACAAAGTTACAGGACCGTCATTCTCAATAGAGACTTGCATCATCGCCCCAAATTGACCTGTTTCCACTCGTAAACCACTTGAGCGTAACTTGTCAACAAAGCGGTTATATAACTCTTGTGCTATTCCAGGAGCAGCTGAACGGTCAAAAGAGGGACGGCGACCTTTGCGACACTCACCGTAAAGCGTGAACTGACTTACTACCAGCAATTCGCCGCCAATTTCTTGTACAGATTTTTGCCAACGGTCACCCTCTTCTTCTTCAGGGAACAGCCGCAATTCCAGACACTTACGCACCATCCAATCAAGTTCAGCAGCAGTATCACTATCGGCAATACCGACAAGCAAATTTAGCCCTCGTCCAATTTTACCAACTATTTCACCGTTCACAGTCACTTGAGATGATTTGACTCGTTGGATAATGACCCGCATATCTGTCAAAAGTCCTTTATCATTAGTCATTAGTCATTTTAATAACTAATGACTAATGACTAATGACTAATGACTATTTCCCAAACCCTTTCCCACGAGTAGTGGAAGGCAGACAGACACAGTTTTCCAGTTGTTGTCGCAAAGCCTCATGATCTAAATTTTGACCAATAAGCACCAACTGGTTTTTCTTCTCACCTTTCCACTCATCATCATCCAGAGTAAAACGCTTACCGCAAAGGTGGAAAATATGACGTTTGGGACTTTCATCAAACCACATAATCCCCTTTGCGCGGAAGACTGTTTCAGGTAACTGGTTATCTAGAAAATACTGAAACTTCCTAATCGCAAAAGGCTTGTCAGTCTGGAAGGATATCGAGGTGAAACCATCATTTTCTAAATGGTCAGAATGATGGTGATGTTCGTGATCATGGTCATGATCATGGTCATGACCGCATTCAGAGTGGTCATGAGCGTCATGGTCATGATGTTCATGTTCATGGTCATGGTGGTCATGGTGATGGTCATGACTATGCTCATTAGCAGCATCGTCAAAGTACTTATCTGTCTCAAACAGACCAACGCTGAGAATTAACGGTAGTGGCACTTCCGAGCGGTTAGTGCGAATAATTCTCGCTCCTTCCTTAACTTCCCGAATTTTTGCTTCCAGCGTCTCTAACTCTGCTTGAGAAACTAAATCTGTTTTGTTGAGCAGAATCACATCACCATAGGCGATTTGACTGTAAGCTGCCTGAGAATTGAATAAATCCAGGCTGTAATTTGCGGCGTCTACTACCGTAATGATTGAATCCAGACGGGTTAAGTCGCGTAACTCTGTGCCGAGAAATGTGAGCGCAACTGGTAGCGGATCTGCCAGTCCAGTTGTTTCCACAACCAGATAATCTATCTTGTCTTGGCGTTCCAAAACTTTGTAAACGGCATCTACCAAATCAGTGTTAATGGTGCAGCAGATACAACCGTTGCTCAGCTCCACCATATTGTTGTCATCGTCAGTCGAGATAATTAACTCATTGTCGATGCCTATTTCGCCAAATTCATTCACTAAAACAGCAGTCTTCAGCCCCTGCTGATTAGTCAGGATATGATTAAGTAAAGTCGTCTTACCGCTACCAAGAAATCCAGTAATAATTGTTACTGGTAATCCTTGTTTAGGCGCATCAATTGATTTTGATTCGGAACTAACTGCTTGCATAGCGATGCTGTGAAAAAGTCAAAATAGAAGAATGTAGCGCACAGAGTACAGAAAACACTAGCATAGGGATGCTGGTATTTCATCCCAGCCCTTCTCCTTCAGAGACGCTAGCGCCGAAAGTGCCAGTCCGTAGGACTTACGGGTTCCTAGTCGCTGTGACAGCGGGTCTCCCAACGCCAGTCACCTAGGTTGGGAGACCCGCCTGCAGTGCTGTGTCACTGCCCTCCCCTATTATTACGTATCTCTATATTTAGTAACACTTGGTTATGACCCTAACTGTTTACAATACACTCACCCGTCGCCAAGAACCATTTGAAACCGTCGAACCCGGAAAAGTTAAGATGTATTACTGCGGCGTGACAGTGTACGACTACTGCCATTTGGGTCATGCTAGAGCTTGTATCGTTTGGGATGTCGTGCGTCGCTACCTGCAATTTCTTGGTTATCAAGTGCGCTTCGTCCAGAATTTTACCGATATTGACGACAAGATACTGAACCGAGCACGGCAAGAACATTCATCAATGGAAGCTGTCTCTGAATTCTATATTAAAGCTTATTTTGAGGATATGAGGCGGCTGGGGATTAAGGATGCAGATGAGTATCCTCGTGCGACTCATACGATTAATGGGATTGTGCGGCTGATTCATGAATTGGAAAATAAAGGCTTCGCTTACCCGGCTGACGGAGATGTTTACTACCCAGTGCGCCAGTTTGCTCAGTATGGTAAACTTTCCGGACGCAAATTAGAAGATATGCAAGCAGGAGCCAGCGAACGGGTAAATGTGGACGATCCAGAGTATCAGAAGAAAAGAGACCCGTTTGACTTTGTTTTGTGGAAAGCAGCAAAAGCAGGAGAACCCGCTTGGGAATCACCTTGGGGTCAAGGTCGTCCGGGATGGCATATTGAATGTTCGGCGATGGTGCGCGATCGCCTTGGCGAAACCATAGACATTCACACTGGCGGTACTGACTTAATTTTCCCGCACCATGAAAATGAAATTGCTCAGTCAGAAGTTGTCACAGGAAAACCACTGGCGCGTTACTGGCTGCACAACGGCATGGTAAAAGTGGATGGTGAAAAAATGTCCAAGTCTTTGGGCAACTTTATCACGATTCGGGAGTTGCTGGATCGAGGAGTTGACCCGATGGTGGTGCGGTTGTTTGTACTCGGGGCACACTATACTAAACCGATTGATTTTACCGATGAGGCGATCGCCGACAAGACAAACAGTTGGCAAACTCTCAAAGAAGGTTTACTCTTCGGCTATGAATATGGTAAACAACTCGCATGGGAAGAATCATCCAAAATCGAAAATTCCTACGTTGAGCGTTTCCAAGAAGCTGTCAATGATGACTTTAATTTTTCTGCTGGGTTACCTGTGCTGTTTGAATTAGCCAAGGAACTACAACGCCAGAGAAATATTTTAGTACATGAGGGAAAAACCGAGACATCCAGTGCAGAACTACAAACCAAGTGGCAAACTCTTGTCACATTAGCTCAAGTTCTGGGTTTAGAAGCTAAGATGTCAGCCCAAACACCCCAAAGTAGTGGTATAAGCGATGCGGAAATTGAGGCGTTGATTCAGAAAAGGCAGGAAGCGCGCAAAGCAAAGAATTTTGCCGAAAGCGATCGCATTCGTGACGAACTACAAGCACAAGGTATTACCCTAATTGATAGCCGTGAAGGCACTAGATGGCACCGCAATTAAAAATTCAAAATATGTCCGAAGGACACGCACTTTACAAAATTCAAACTTCAAAATTAATAATGAGATTGAAAATGGAAAATGACGAGCCATTATAAAGCAATTACAGATAGGACATTTGAGTTTGCTATCCGCATTGTTAAACTTTGCAAGGTACTAGATGAAAGTCCGGGAGTAGTGCAAACACTCTCCAAACAGTTGATCAAGTCTGGAACATCCATTGGGGCAAATGTCGAAGAATCGCAATCAGCGCAAAGTACAGCCGATTTTATTAACAAACTAGAAATTGCGCTGAAAGAGGCTAAGGAAACCAGATACTGACTGAGATTGCTGATGGCAACTGAATTAATACCAGAAAATCGCTTACTATCTCTTCTGGGAGAAGTTAATGAAATCATCAGGATAATTGCTGCTATCGTCGTTAAAACTAAACAAAATCATCAAAAATAGTTTTTTGAACTTTGAACGCGTGAATTTTGAACTTTGAATTTTGAATTTTGAATTCTTATGTGGTCTGAACTAACAACAGCGATCGCTCAAATAAATATACCTGCTGATTGGCTTGGCATTAGAGTCGTCAAAGATACTTCTTATGACCGTCATTTCCGCGACGGCATACCCCAAAGCAACGGTAAATCTTCCACTACCGGAGCTATGTTAGAAGTATTGGTAAACGGGTGTATAGGCTATGGAGCTACCAATTCACTGCAACTGCAAGACCTGCAATATGCGGCTGAAAAAGCGTATAAACAAGCACTTGCTGCGAGTGAATGGTGGATATATCCATTTAACGCGGCGAGAGAGCGTCCTAAAGTAGTCGGTCAGTATACTTCGCCGTTTCTTGAACCCTTGGATGCTCTTAGTCCAGGGGAAATCAACGATTTACTTGTCCGCATTTGCCAAACCCTAAAAGTCTCTGACCAAATTGTACAAACCACAGTAGTTGCTAGCATCAGCGAAAGGGAAACTTGGTTTGTCAGCAGCAACGGCTCTGAGGTGTATCAAAACTTCATGTTTTTTAGCACTCATTACGGAGCTACAGCACAAGATGGCGCGATTGTCCAGCAACGCACCAACAACGGCTGGCAAGCAAACTGTTACCAAGGGGGGCTGGAACTTTTCCAAGAACCAGACTTATGGCAACAGGTGCGGCAAATTGGCGAACAAGCAGTAGAACTGTTGACAGCAGAAGAATGCCCAACTACGCGTACCAATTTGGTATTAGCGCCAGACCAGATGATGCTGCAAATCCACGAAAGCGTCGGGCATCCCGTAGAAATTGACCGAATTTTGGGAGATGAGCGCAATTACGCTGGAGGTAGCTTTGTCAATAAAAGTGATTTCGGCACTTTGGTGTATGGTTCTCCCGCAATGAATATTACCTTTGACCCCACAGTACTGGGTGAATTTGCTAGCTATGGCTTCGATGATACGGGTGCTGTCGCAACGCGGGAGTATTTAATCAAAGAAGGCGTTCTCCTGCGAGGTTTGGGCAGTCTGGAAAGCCAAGCAAGAGCAGGCGTACCGGGTGTTGCTTGTGCGCGTGCTAGCTCTTGGAATCGACCAGCAATTGACCGCATGGCAAACTTGAATTTAGAGCCAGGGGAAGCCTCATTTGAGGAAATCATTGCTGGAATAGAACACGGTGTTTACATGGAATCTAATCGCTCCTGGTCGATTGACGATCGCCGGTATAAATTTCAGTTTGGTTGCGAGTACGCTAAATTGATTGAAAACGGCAAACTCACCAAAACCCTCCGCAATCCCAACTATAGAGCCACGACTCCAGAGTTTTGGCACAGCTTAGTAAAAGTAGGAAACACCTCCACTTGGGAGATGTATGGTACTCCATTTTGTGGTAAAGGAGAACCAAACCAAGCGATTTCGGTAGGTCATGGTTCACCCACTTGTGTATTTGCTAACGTTGAAGTTTTTGGCGGCGGCGGTTGAAGAGGATGAGGGGGATGAGGAGGATGAGGAGGATGAGGAGGATGAGGAGGATAAGAGAGAATTTCTACTTCTCCCTCATCTCCTCCCTCTCCCTTATCTCCCCCATCTCCCTCATCTCCCTCATCTCCCCCTGCTCCCCACCTCCTCATCTACCCCTCGATTTACAATGCCCATGAAACACGAAGAACTATCTGCCTTAGAAGTCAGCTTTAACCAACTGATTGACACTCTTCTAGATAAGAAAGAAGATGAACAATTCACTGTGAAACTCAGCAGTGAGCGCAGTCAATTTACTCGTTTCAATCATGCCAAGGTGCGACAAACAGGTTGTGTCGCTGATGGTTGGATTGAACTGACTTTAATGCAAAACCAGCGCAGTAGTTCTCGGCAATTTCCCTTTACTGGAAATTGGGAAGAAGATTGGCTTTTAGCATATCAAGCTTTGCAAGAACTACGCGAAGAACTTCCTCAGTTACCAATAGATCCATATTTAGTATTACCATCAGGCACAAATACCAGTCGAGAAGTCCATTCTGGGAATTTATTGGCTGATGAAGTTGTCGTGCCAACGGTGCTAAAACAGGTTGCAGAATTAGATTTTACAGGTATATACGCTGGGGGAGTTGTTATTAAAGCTTATGCCGATTCCAGCGGTCAAAAACATTGGTTTAGTACTGATACTTTTACATTAGACTATTCTATATTCACGACCGAAGGACAAGCCGTTAAAGGGACTTTTGCTGGTAGTGATTGGAACCATGAAGGTTATGCAGCTAAAATTAGCGATGCCAAAAGACAACTCAAATTGCTTTCTCGTCCTGTAAAAGAATTACCACGAGGTCAGTACAAAACTTACTTTGCACCAGCAGCAGTTGCTGATTTATTAGCCATGCTTTCTTGGGGAGGTGTCAGTGAAGCTGATTTACAACAAGGAGGCAGTGCTTTAGCTTTACTGTGGCGCAAAGAAAAGCAGTTGAGTAATGCATTTGATGTGAAAGAAAACTTTCAACGAGGCTTGGTGCCGCGATTTAATGAATTAGGAGAAATGGCAGCACCAGAATTGCCTTTAATTGAAAAGGGAGTTTTGGTAAATACGCTGGTGAATTCTCGCACAGCAAAGGAATATCAAAAAACTGCTAACGGCGCTAATAGTTATGAGGCTTTACGTGCGCCAGAAATCAATCCGGGCAATTTAAGATTTGAGGAAATTCTTCCTAGTTTAGATACGGGTTTGTACGTCTCTAATTTACATTACTTGAATTGGAGCGATCGCCCCACAGGAAGAATTACAGGTATGACCCGTTATGCTTGTTTTTGGGTGGAAGGTGGCGAAATTGTTGCCCCTATTGAAAATTTGCGTTTTGATGAAAGTCTCTATCGTTTTTGGGGAGAAAATCTCGTAGATTTGACAAATTTCCAAGAATTCATTCCTGAAGTCGGAACTTACGAGAGTCGCCAACTTGGAGGCAGTATGGTTCCTGGTATGTTGGTAGAGAATTTTACATACACCTTGTAGTGACGCTCAATATGGTTAACCTCTGCCCCGTAAGTCCCCCGCTATAACGGTACTCCGTGAGCGCGGTGGGATATAAGGCGGGCAGCCACGATTGCATCTTTGACTGATTCTTTCCGTAGGAAAGAGAGGAAAAAGATGTATGAGAAGCTGCCAATATTCCGGTTGCGACGTTACTAAGAATCTATATAATAGTAATAGGTCGAGATTTGGAAGAAGTTTAGATGAGACGGCAAGCCGTAAAAGTTAGGTTGTATCCTACGAAACAACAAGTTCAGATACTTGCACAACATTTCGGTTGTGCCCGTTGGTGGTGGAATTACGGTTTGAACAAATGCATTGAAACCTATCAAGCAACTGGCAAAGGTTTGTCTCAATCTGGACTGAATTCGTTGTTACCAGCACTCAAAAAGGACAAAGAGACTGAATGGTTAGGAGAGTGTTACTCACAGGTTTTGCAATCTGTGAGTCTCAATCTTAGCCGTGCATATCAGAACTTTTTTGAAGGTAGAGCAAAATATCCTAAATTCAAGTCAAGACATCATCGTCAATCAATCCAGTACCCACAGAAGGTAAAACAATTTGATGACTGTTTGAAATTTCCCGGCAAGTTAGGTGTAGTCAAAGCCAAGATACACCGAACACTTGATGGAACTATCAAGACTGTCACCGTTAGTAAGGGAGCGTCAGGTAAATACTATGCCTCTGTGTTAATGGAATATGAAGGTGAATACCCAACATCAAGTACAGAAGGTAAGGTTGTAGGAATTGACTTGGGCATCAAAGATTTTGCAATTACCTATGACGGCGAAAAAACTTCCAAATATCCAAATCCTAAACAGTTAGCTAAATATGAAAAAAAGCTAGCCAAGAAACAACGCATTGCTGCACGTAAAGTAAAAGGCAGCAATCGTCGTAGAAAAGCAATAAAGATTGTGGCTAGGGTATACGAACAAGTTAGCAATGTCCGTCAAGATTACCTACACAAGCTATCTAGAAAGATAGTTGATAACAACCAAGTTGTGGTAGTTGAAAACTTAAACGTCAAGGGCATGGTTCGTAACCACAAACTAGCAAAAGCGATATCTGATACGGGTTGGGGAACATTTGTCAACTTCTTATCCTACAAACTAGAACGCGATGGCGGGACGTTGATAGAAATAAACCGATGGTTTCCTAGCTCCAAACTTTGCTCTAATTGCCACTACCAAATCAACGAGTTGCCGCTAGATGTAAGAGTTTGGGTTTGCCCAAGCTGCGCTACACATCACTATCGTGATGGTAATGCTGCGATGAATATTAGAGCAGAAGGTATCAGAATGCTGTCCTCCTCTGGGACGGAGGAGGCTAACGCCAATGGAGAGGAAGTAAGACCAATTCGCGGGCGCAAGCCTAAGATGCGGCATTCCTCGGTGAAGTTGGAAGCCCCCACTATACCGCTTGCGGTTGGTGGTGGGTAGTTCACTCAGCCAGAACCGAGCGAAATTCAAGTTAGAACTCAGTAGACCGAACCAGGCTAGAGATTGCTTGCACCAACACCCCTGGATCTATTGGCTTAGAAATGTGCTTTTGAAAACCTGCTGCAAAAGCTTGTTGCTGATTCATCTCACCAGCATAGGCAGTTAGAGCGATCGCTTTTATCTGCCCGCCTTGTGGCAATAAGGTTCTGACCTGCTGTATCAACATATAGCCATCTATATCGGGCATCCCAATATCACTAAGCAGCACATCGGGTTGGGACTGGGTGAGAGCGACGAGTGCTTCCGAAGCTGAAGACACGGCGGTCACACTTGCGCCATACTGCTCCAGCAGGAAAGCAGTGAATTCCCGCGTGTCGGTATCATCATCCACCAGTAAAACTTTAACACTACTCAAATCCAAAGACGGATCAAGCGCTGTGCTGTCCGCAAGAGTTGTTGGTTGAGTGGACATCAGCGGTAGCCCGATTATAAAGGTTGCTCCTTGCCCTTCACCTGGACTTTCTGCCGAAACTGTCCCCCCATGCAGTTCGACCAAGTGACGCACGATCGCCAAGCCTAATCCCAGTCCACCGAACTTTCTTGTAGTCGCAGCATCCGCTTGGCGGAAGTAGTCAAATACGTAGGGAAGAAAATCAGGATCAATCCCCTTGCCCGTATCGCTAACGGTGATTTGGGCATGAGCACCAAGCTGCTCTAAACCGATGTGTACCTGTCCCCCTTGGGGCGTGAACTTGACGGCGTTCGAGAGCAGATTCCAAATCACTTGTTGCAAACGAGTTGAATCACCCGAAACCGGACCAACGTTAGGTTCGAGGACTGCCTGTATCTTAATTGACTTGGCTTGTGCTGCCAGCAGCACGGTTTCCATCGCCGCCCCAATCGTGGCTGCGAGATTGACCGGACCAACATTGAGGCTGAGTTTGCCCCGCAGAATTCGGGAAACATCCAGGAGGTCTTCAATCAGTTCTGATTGCAACTTGGCATTGCGTTGAATGGTTGCCAGAGCTTCCACCATCTTCGCTTCAGGGAGCTTGCGGCTTTGAAGTAGAGTAGACCAACCTAAGATAGGATTGAGGGGCGATCGCAACTCGTGAGATAATACTGCCAAAAATTCATCTTTAACCCGGTTTGCGGCTTGGGCTTCTTCCCGTGACGCTTCTGCTGCCGACCGTGCTTGCTGTTGTGCTTCGTATAACCTAGCATTCTCAACTGCAACCGATGCCATTTGCGCTAACTGCACCAGGATCGATTCGTCTGCTTGGGTAAACTCACCTTCGTATTTGTCTGAAAGCTGAATCAACCCGATGTTATGTCCGTCTCGTCCTACAAGGGGAGCTGCCAGCCAACCCCGCATAGGAGGGTGGTTTTTTGCCTCCTTGCCAAAGCCTCGCCAGCGGGGATGAAGCTCCAGTTCGGCTTGTGTCATCCGCATTGGGCGATTCAGGTGACATAGACAGGCATAGATGCCAGATCCATCTGGTTGTCCATCGTAGTCTCGCCAAGCCGCATACTTATCAGACAGGTGAACGGCGTTGATTGCCTGTGCCCAATTCTGGTTAATCGTCATGCTCGTGACGGACTGGTGAGCGCCAATGATTGATGCTGCCTGGTCGGTAATCACTTGCAGGACTTCTTCAACCGAAAGAGCAGAATTGATTGCCAGCGCCGCCGTGGTTAATCCCTGCAACTGGTAAGCATAGTGGCGTTCACGGGCAAGCAGGTGTTCTCGCTCTAGTTCGGCGCGTTTGCGATCACTGATCTCTTGCACCATCACATTAACACCCAGCACTCGTCCATCCCCTGCTTTCTGCGGGTAGCAGCTCACCAGCCAGTCGCGTTCAATTCCCGGTTGAGCACCGTTGGTTCCATGCAACTCCAGATTCAGAATCGGTTCCCCCGATGCAATGACGTGTCGGTAGAGCGGCTCTAGTTGAGGAGCCATTTCTGGCAAGATGTCATGCAGCGTTCGTCCAATATGCTCAGCTACTGACACGCCGTTGATTTCAGCCAACTGTTGATTGATGCGAACGAATTTGAGATCGGAGTTTACAAAACACAGCCCAACGGGAGCGGTGGTATAGATAGCTTCAATTTCGGCAAGTTGCTGCTTCGAGGTCTCCTCGCTTTGCCGCAATGCTTGCTCTGCTCGTTTGCGATCGCTGATGTCAATGATAAATTCCACGCCTTCTGTTTCATGGAGGCGCGATGCAGCAAATAATGCCCACCAGCGTGATCCGTCCTTGCGGATGTATTCCTTTTCGTAAGGTGTCGTGTACCCGGTTGAGATCAACTCTTCGATTGCTTGCAGAGAACGGGGCATCCACTCCGGTGGTGTCATTGTATCCCAGCCCACGAGTCCTTGCTCCAAATCATCACGGCTGTAGCCGCTCATTTGCAGGAAAGCGTCATTGGTTTCGCTGATACTGCCGTTGGTTTTGAAGAAAATCACACCAACTGTTTCGATTTCAATCGCGCGGCGCAGACGCTCTTCGGATTCGCGCAGCGCTTCCTCTGCGCGGGTGCGTTCAATTCGGTTCCAGATGCGTGCCGAAAGCTCGCGCATCAATTCGATTTCGTCGGTGCGCCAATTGTAAGGCTTTTTATGAAAAACAGTGAGCGAAAATTTCCATTCGCCGTCTCTGATTAACGGGACGTTCAGTTCAGAACCGATTTTTAGCGCGGCGTACCGCTGATGATCGGCTATGCGCCCGTCAGTGGCAACGTCACAGACGACGATTGTTTGTCCCGCTTTGGCAGCTTGCAGAAATTGGTCGGTAACAAACTCAGGGAGGGAATAAACGCCTACTAAGCCAGGTACATCATCTTGGTGCCAATCGTAATGGATCACCGCTTCGTCTGCCCTCTGGTTGATTTCGACGAAGGCACAGATCGAAGTATTGAGATAACGGTTCAGGTGTTCGCCGACCGTTCGCACAATCTCGCCCACAGTTACCGCTCCAACCAAGCCTTGACTAACATTGGCGAGAAATTCGGCGTTCGACTCCGCCCGTTTGCGTTGGGTAATCTCACGAGAGATGCATAACAACCGTTCGACTTGCCCATCGGCTCCCTTAATCGAAGTCACTTTGTTCTCCCACCATTTCGGCTCGCCTGTCTGAGTTGGAAGATAACCTTGAAAAGTGCCAACTCCGCCTGCTTTTGCGGTGTCGATTGCGTTCAGTGCAGCTTGCCTGTCCGCTCCTTGCCAGAACTCGCTCCAGGAACTGTTGAGGAACGGCGTGATGTCATTGATGCCCAGCAACGCCTGACCTCCTGGACTCATATACAAAAGCCGCCCTGATAAATCCAATACCTTGATGCAGTCGTCGCTACTGTCAAGGATCTGCCGATTGAACTCCTGACTTTGGCGCAACGTCGCTTCTGCAAGTTTGTGATTCGTGATGTCAATGAGTAATCCATCCCACACGTCTCCTTCTACTGTTCGCACGGCACGGGAGGTGCCCTGAATCCATTTGAGTTGACCGGATGCTGTGATGATGCGTCCGGACCAGTTCCAAGGCAGAAAGTTTTGAACAGAGTGAGCAACGGACGTTTGAAATGACGGCAAATCGTCCGGGTGAATCAATTGCAAAAAGGCATTGGCATCTTGGAGAATTGTTTCTGGCTCCAATTCCAACAGTTCACGAGAGCGAGAATTGACAAAGGTAAACCGATGGGAACCTTCGCTGCAGGGCGAGTAGCGATAGACCATACCGGGCACGTTCGCCACTAGTGCCTCAAATCGGGTTTGACTCTGATGAAGTGCGGCACGGGTTGCCTGTTCACGATGCAACGCTTCCTCAGTGGTCTGACGGAGATTCATGCTGTGCAGCGCAGAGGCGGTGAAGCCTGCCAGACTGGTCATTAATCGCTGATCCTCGGCATCGAACTGATGCGCTCCTGAATGCGACTGAATCCAAAGCGTGCCCAATGCTTGATGGTTCACGCACAAGGGCAGCACTAACGCCTCCACAATGGGAAACTGGGGATGATGCAGGCAGGTGAAATAGCGTTCAGGGTGGGCATACAGTTGTGGCTGTCTAGATTGAAGCGCGGTGCCACAGGGACTCGGGTTGGTTGGAATACTGGTTTGTTCTAAAAACTCTAATACGCCTGCGATCGCCACCCAACGAAAGATGGGTTCACCATTGGGTGCTGTTTCCAATAAGCTGACTCCGGCAGTATCGGCTTGACACAGATCGACTGCAATCCGAACGAGAGTTTTGAGCATGGACAGCGGGTCGTCCATCAGTTGTTGGGCGAGGGTGTGGAGCGCTTGGTTTTCAGCCGCTAAATCTGGCTGTCTCGCCCGACGAGCAGCCAGTGCTTCTGTAATCCGGACATCCGCTTCAGTGGTTGCCTTTTGGCGCTTTTGGGGGAAATCATTGCCTGCAAGGGCAGAGCCACCTTGGGAGCCATTGGAGGACGATAAATCAGCCATACAGTCTCCGTCCTCATTCGCAAAAGTATTTAGCTAACAAATCTTTGCCGCGAGCGCCCATTTGGTGCAGTAATGCTTCGATTTGCTTCAACGCCAGAGGCAATGGCTTTGTCCGTCCGTTCTCCCAACGATTTACGCTCTGAAATGAGACTCCCAACTTAGCCGCAAACTTCACTTGAGAGAGTTCAAGGGCTGCCCTTGTCTGCCGCACTAACTCTGCAAGCTCTGTTTGTTCTATTGCAGGCATAAAGCACAAAACATTTAATTTTCTTACCAGCTATTTATACCACCTGGTATAGCCATTAGCCCATCCATCCGAAGGTATAGAAGACTGGGCTTCGAGTGCGATCGCGCAAAGCGCAGTGCCGTTCGCGGAGCGTCTCCGCTACTGAGAAGGCAATCGCCACCAAAGGTTTTTTAAATGATGCTGGTACAGGTTTTTAGGCTCCTGAGAAAATCATCATTTTTTTGCGTTTTAGCAAAGACAGGCTATCTGTACATTTTGGGTATCAATATTACCTGATGAAGCCTGTAGAATTTACAGAATTACTAACAGAAATAATAAACTTAATGAAATTACCTTTATCTGATGAATTCAATCCTTAGATAGAGGTGTCTGCTCACGCTGATTTTACCCGAATTTCAGAAATAACTGAGGTAGCAGGGAACTGCTTTTGAAAAGACTCTGCTAGCTTGGCATTGATGAGTCTTAGTATTTTTCCAAACTTCTCTACTTCTTCGGGTGTTAGATTGAATTGCGCTAAATCAACTGTTGCTTCACCTTGAACCACAACAATGTCATCAGTGTCTGTTATCTGGACGGCAATGAGGAGGTCTTCAACTGCAACCAGATTTTGTGAAGAAATTTCCATATCATGTTAGCGGGAAAGTAAGACCCCCCAATGAAAAGTATGGGGGTTAAACTCATATGCAAGAAACGTTAACTTTAAGTGTTGCAGGCATTACATTGTTTAACTTCCTACTTTTGGCACATTAACATTAACAGTTATCAGTTATCAGTTATCAGTTATCAGTTATCAGTTATCAGTTTCATCCTTTGCATGTTTAAGTCCCCCACCAAGAGCACCGTTCGTCAAGAGACGTGCCGTAGGCATAAACGTTGGTGGCGGGTTTAAATCCCCCAGCAGCCCGAGAAAGCGTCACTGCGGCTGGTACTGTTCACTGTTTTAACTAAATTCTTAAAAGCAGAAACTTTCAACCGAGTCAGCATAATATCCTTCTCTTGCAACCAAAAGTGTTGCAATTTACCTGCGCCTATTTCTTCTTGGGAAATTGAGAATTATCTTCTAAAGAGGAGTCTGGTAGTAATTGTTGGCGTCCGTTGCGAATAACTCGCAACATATCCTGAAGATTCTGCTCAATATTTTCTAGGACGCTATCAGCGTAGTCATCAGCTCCCTGTTCAACGGCTTCTGCTTCTGCAATGGCTTGACGCCGCATTTCCTCTATTTCTTGCTGACAAGCGCGTCGCTTACGGTCAATTTCTTCGAGGGTTTCTTGCAGCATTTCGTCACATTCTTGTTGAACTTGTCGCCGCAGTTCGGCGGCTTCGTGTTCTGCTTGTCTGATGATGTCACTTTCATCCAAAATTTGCGATCGCTTGGCTTGCGCTGCATCAACAATTTGTTGCCCGTACTCTTCCGCTTGCAGGAGAATTTCCTCCTTTTGTTGGATGATTGCTGCTGCTTCTTGAAAAGCTTCAGGTAAACAAAGCCGTATCTCATCAAGCTGATCCAGCAGCTTGTCTTCATCCACTAACGTGCGTCGCGTCAGTGGAATGTTGAAACCGGCAAGAATCATCTCCTCCAAGCGGTTGAGTTCCTGCTGAATGTCTACGCTTGCTATTCGCGTAGCGTCTCCGTCGTAGGAGATTCCATCGGCAAACTCTTGCGGGGGGGGATTACTTCCGTTTTGATTTGGTTCGATACCGGACTGTTTTGGGCGTAGCATTGGGAAATATCCAGGGCAACGTGCGGGGGAACAAGATGATCGACAGAGCCACCAAACTTAGCAATCTCTTTTACCACACTACTACTTAAAAAACTATACTCATTTGATGTTGCGAAGAAAACTGTTTCTATCTGATGAGAAAGGGTTTTATTTGTGTGAGCCATCTGAAGTTCGACTTCAAAGTCTGAAATTGCTCGTAAACCCCGCAGTAGCACTTGCGCTTCCCGCATTTGGGCATAGTTTACGGTCAAACCATCAAAAGCGTCTACCTCCACATTAGCGAGATGTTTTGTACACAGACGAATCTGTTCTAGCCGTTTTTGGACTGTAAACAGTGGATTTTTGTTAGGATTGCGCACCACAGCGACAATCACCTGGGCAAACAAGCGACTGCCGCGTTGGATGATGTCAAGGTGTCCTAAGGTGATAGGATCGAAGCTTCCTGGATAAATGGCAATCACAATCACAGATGCCTCAAAGTTGTTTACGTGATTATATCTAACCACTACTGGTTGGGAGCAACAAAGTACAAGTTTTCATTGAAAAATCTAGGATATTTGTCTTTGGTAACCTCTGTTGCACCTAGTGCCATACTCTTATTTATCTACCCTAAAAATAAAGTTCTTGATAAATACACTGCCTATGCTGCCTTCTTTGCCCACAGCGACTTAAAATCAATGCTGTGGACCGTACAACAATTTTTGAGAAAGTCAATAGTAGGAATTTTGGATTTTGGATTGAAAATAGAATTTAAAATCACCTCGCTATTGCCTTTAATCCGGGAGCATCCCACGTTCCATGGTGCTTACGCGTACCAAGTGTGCGTACGCATACGTGGGGAAGAGTGAGTTCCCCATCTCGCTCTTAACAAGCACAAGTCAAATGTATATTAGCTTTTTATAGTCTTCTAGGTACTTTTGCATGGCACTGGATTTTTCCACCTTGCCCCTGGCATTTCAATTTACTTCTCCAGGACCGATTCTGGTGAAAATAGGACCATTACCTATCCGTTGGTATGGTCTTTTCATTGCTACAGCAGTATTCATTGGCGTAACGCTTTCCCAGTTCTTGGCAAAGCGCCGTAACGTTAATCCAGAGTTGATCAGCGATTTGTCAATTTGGCTGGTTATTGCAGCAATTCCAGCAGCACGGTTATATTACGTTTTGTTTCAATGGTCAGAATACGCCCAGCACCCAGAGCGGATTATTGCGATTTGGCAAGGAGGCATTGCGATTCATGGAGCCATTATCGGTGGCGTTGTCGCAGCATTAATATTTGCCAAAATTAAGCAGATTTCTTTCTGGCAATTGGCTGACTTGGTCGCTCCTTCATTGATTTTAGGGCAGGCAATTGGACGGTGGGGCAATTTCTTCAACTCTGAGGCTTTTGGCAGTCCCACCAATTTGCCTTGGAAGCTGTCTATTCCACCAGAAAATCGTCCCCCAGAATTGGCTAATTTTGAGTACTTCCATCCCACTTTTCTCTATGAATCTGTGTGGAATTTGATGGTATTCGCTTTGCTGATAACTTTATTTTTTAGGAGTTTGTCGGGCAAACCAGCTTTGAAAACAGGTACCCTGTCTTTTGTTTATTTAGCAGCTTACAGCTTAGGACGCCTGTGGATTGAAGGTTTTCGCACGGATAGTTTGATGCTTGGACCGCTACGGATAGCACAAGTCGTGAGTGTAGTGGGAATCGTCTTAGGTTTAGCTGGGTTAGCTTGGCTTTATATAGCTAAACGCCCTTTACCGGATGTCGTTTCCACCGTTGAAGCAAATGGAGAGAGGAGGTAAGCACATGAGAAGGAGGACTCTTGGCTCAAAAATAAAAAATGCCCCAGAGTGTTCTCCAGGGCTTAACCAGGGTGCATCTACCAATACACTTTTCTAGAAGGAGGGGTTCTATCCGGAAAGATACTGAAGAAATGCTAAAAAAATTTTTTTGAGGAATTGCTGTGTGTTCGCGTATGCATAAATATACGAGCCTAATAAGTAACAAAAAACCTTATAAAGCTTTAGAACCTGCTGTTTATATCGTGGGTGCAGGTCCTGGAGATCCAGATTTATTAACTGTTAAGGCGCAGAAACTGTTAGAAAGCGCCGATGTGATTTTATTTGCTGATTCCTTGGTACCCCAAGAAATTTTAGAAATTTGTCGCGAAGATGCCCAGATTATTCACACTGCAAACAAGACTTTAGAAGAAATTTTGCCAGTCATGATAGAACGAGTGCGATCGCACAAATCAGTCGTTCGTCTCCATTCTGGCGATCCTAGTCTTTACAGTGCCATCCACGAACAAATGCACCTTTTGGCAGAGGCAGAAATTCCCTTTGAAGTGATACCAGGCATCAGTGCCTTTCAAGCCGCAGCCGCCAAACTCAAAGTAGAACTCACTGTTCCCGGTTTAGTCCAAACAATCATACTCACGCGCATCAGCGGACGCACAGAAGTCCCCGCAAGCGAGGAATTAGCAACGCTCGCGGCTCATCAAGCTAGCCTATGTTTATATTTGAGTGCGCGTCACGTTGAAGCAGCCCAAGCCAAACTGCTGGAACACTACTGTGCGGAAACATCGGTGGCTATTTGCTATCGGTTAGGGTGGAGTGATGAAAAAATTAGGGTTGTTCCCCTCAATCAAATGGCAGACTGTACTCACGAAGAAAATCTGATTCGTACCACACTTTACATAGTCAGCCCCGCACTCTCACAAGCATCAGCACGCTCTCGTTTATATCATCCCGAACACAGTCATCTGTTTCGCCAGTCTCACCCCTAGGAAGCACCGCTTAAGGGGAAGCAGGGGAAGACAAAACTCCCTCATCTTCCTCATCCCCCTCATCTCCCTCCTCTCCCTCCTCTCCTCCGTGTTCTCTGCGCCTGTGCGGTTCGATAAACTTAACAATGTGAAACCGATAAGAGAAATACTATGCCTTTAATTAAAGTCCAAACTTCTGTATCTGCTCCTCTTGGAGAAGAAATTGAAGCAATGCTCAAAAGCCTATCAACTAAGCTAGCCAAGCATACTGGAAAACCCGAATCCTACATTATGACGGCTTTTGAAGCAGGAGTTCCCATGACATTTGGCGGTACGACAGATCCAGTATGCTACATCGAGATTAAGAGTGTCGGTACAATGAAGCCAGACCAAACCCAGGCGATGAGCCAAGACTTTTGCCAAGAGATTAACAAAGCGCTGAATGTGCCTCAAAATCGTATTTATATAGAGTTTGCTGATGCCAAAGGCGCAATGTGGGGCTGGAACGGCACAACTTTTGGTTAAAGCCTACTTTAAGGAACAAAAACGCTCATGCTTCAACTGCGTCCTAATTGTGAATGCTGTAACAAAGACCTGCCGCCATCCTCGGCAGAAGTCATGATCTGTTCGTTTGAATGTACTTTCTGTCGAACGTGTGCTGACACTATTCTACAGGGAAGATGCCCTAACTGTGGTGGTGAGTTGGTTCAGCGTCCCACCCGCCTATCAAACTTACTGCTAAAGTATCCTGCCTCAACTAAGCGTGTGTACAAGCCCTCAGGCTGCAAGACAAGCGCTTAATCTATGCACCATGAGTCATCATGCAAGAAACAAAAATTGCAATGAAGATGATTTAGAACGAAGTGTTGGAAACCGCAATTATAAACCCAGGGAACAAGAGCAGCAGCAGTTTTAATCTTGTCAGCATCGACATTAGGAGCAAAAGTTTTCTCTGTTTTGCCTTCCATCTCTGTTAGTTCCAGGTTATCAGCACGCACCAAGTCAGTCAGCTTTTGCGTATTAGTCACCGCTTTTGGTTTGTGCGAGATCGCCCTGTGTAGGATCGCACAACCGGTTGGAACACAGCAGTGCATTGTGCGGTCGTGTGCCTTCGCTTGGATGAGAACTGCAAGACTTAAAACTGACCAGATGCAAAAGTTTCGAGAATCTGCTATCACCGTCGGTGCGATCGCTGTTCTGAGTGTTCAGCCTTTGTTTACCCAGATTGAACCACTTTTAGCGCAACCAGCGCAATTGCAATCAAAATCGACAAATCGAGCTTCAGCCTTCCGGTTGCCTGCCCCGACTGGTTCTTACCAAGTAGGCACAACGGCTTACCACTTGGTTGATACCTCCCGTAAAGAAACTTATAGCACTGAAGTCTACGATCTACGGACACGAAAACCGATTACAACTCCACCACCGACGGATCGCCGTGAGTTGATGGTTTATGTTTGGTATCCTACTAATGCCAAGCCGGGAGCAAGCACTGCCCCTTACATGGATCAGGGTTTTGCGCTGGCTACTGCTGAAGGCATGGGACCTGATTTTGGAGTATCGTCTGACCAATTCGTCCAATCAGTCACCCAAACCATTCAAACTAACGCTGTTCCAAAAGTGGCGATTGCGAATGCCTCGAAACGCTATCCAGTTGTCATTTTCTCGCCTGGTTTTGGCTCAACACCCAAATTTTATACAACACAACTCGAACAACTTGCCAGTCATGGTTATGTAGTCGTTGCAATTAATCCCACTTATGAGGTGCCAGTCCTGTTTCCGGACGGACGAGTGATCACTCAATCAACGGTCTTCAATTTCTCCAAAGCTGAGCAAGCGAAAATTCAGCGTACCTTTAACCAAGCAGTTGAAATTCGGGCAAAGGATGTCAGCTTTGTGCTCAATGAGTTAAATCGCCTCAACATCAAAGACGCTCAAGGACTTTTCAGCGGACGTTTAGATTTAAATCGAGTCGGTATTTTCGGGCATTCCTTAGGTGGAGATACGGCTATCGAGGCAGTGTGGCGCGATCGCCGATTAAAAGCGGGAATCAACATGGACGGTGGCAGCTATGGCAAGCTTTTGGGCAGTGGAAATAAGGACAGATTGGATAGCCCGTTCCTGCTGATGTCTCATGATGGTAGCGATGATGCCCTGCAATCGTTTTATCAACGGCTAAGAACCAATGCCTATAGCCTGACGCTCAAAGGGAGTAAGCACAATACGTTCATAGATTTTGGGGTAATACTACCCGCATTTTCAGCGAATTCAACAACTCAGGCAGAATCTCCAATCAAGCAAGCTATCGGCTCAATTCAACCTCAACGGGCAGCCAAAATCATCAATGCTTACACATTAGCATTCTTCAATAAATATCTCAAAAACCAGCGTGAACCTTTACTTGACAGAGCTTCATCTGATTACCCAGAGGTGCTATTGGAATCTCGTGGAAAGCTGTCTAACAAGTTTTAAGTAGACTCTTCAGTGTTCCAGTGTTGAAAACCGCAATCATAAACCCAAGCAATAGGAACAGCGATCGCCTACCATAAAGATCCAAGGCGAATTTCTTAACTACCATGTCTGCTAAGTCTGTCTCTGTACTCCCCTCCCCTAAAACTGATACTCCACAACAACCTAACATCTCTATTCCACCGCTTTTAGGGGCAAGTGTAGAGGAGTTAACGGCTTGGGTGCATGATCAGGGACAACCAGCTTATAGGGGAAAGCAACTGCACGATTGGATTTATCAAAAGGGAGTGCGATCGCTCTCGGATATCTCCGTCTTCTCCAAGCAATGGCGTGCTGAAGTTGCAGAAATTCCCATCGGGCGTTCAAAAATACACTACCGCTCTGTAGCTCCCGATGGTACTGTCAAATATCTTTTACAACTAGCAGATGGTCAAATTATTGAATCTGTGGGTATTCCTACAGAAAAGCGCTTAACGGTTTGCGTTTCTAGCCAGGTGGGTTGCCCAATGGCGTGTGATTTCTGCGCTACTGGTAAAGGGGGCTACAAGCGCAATCTTGCCCGTCATGAAATTGTCGATCAGGTGTTGACGGTTCAGGAAGATTTCCAGCAGCGGGTGAGCCATGTGGTGTTTATGGGCATGGGTGAACCGTTGTTGAATACAGATCATCTGATCGGAGCTATCCAATCCCTAAATAAAGATGTAGGTATTGGACAGCGCAACCTCACTGTCTCTACTGTTGGAATACGCGATCGCATTCGTCAGTTGGCTCAGCACCAGTTGCAAGTCACTCTTGCTGTCAGTCTCCATGCTCCCAACCAAACACTACGAGAACAGCTCATTCCCAGCGCCCACTCCTATCCTATTGAAGATTTGCTGGCTGAATGTCGCGAGTATGTGGAAATCACTGGACGCCGTGTCAGTTTTGAATACATTCTCCTTGCTGGGGTGAATGATTTCCCAGAACACGCATTGGAGTTGGCAAAACGTTTGCGGGGATTCCAGAGTCATGTCAATTTGATTCCGTACAATCCCATTGAAGAAGCAGACTACAAACGCCCCAACCAAAACCGCATTCAAGCTTTTGTTAAAGTCCTGCAGCAGCAAAAAATCGCGGTTAGTGTTCGCTACTCGCGTGGTTTAGAAGCGGATGCTGCTTGTGGACAACTACGGGTAAGCAAGAAATAGCAGGAGAAGGGAATTAGGGGAGATCATCAGCCGGATAAGGGAGCAATATCCCCCTCATCCTCCTGTGGCCCTCAATTAACGCGGTGCATGAATACCTGGAGCATAAGCCTCAATAACTTTGCCAGTACGCGTGCAATTGATCATCAAGTAGTCACAGATTGGGCATTGCGTTCGAGTCAGCTGACTATCAGATAAATAATGCCTTTCACCTTCGCTACCACAGTTTGGGCAGCGAATTTTTTGTACTATCTGCATTTTTAAACCCTGGAATTTCATGATTTTTTTTGAAAAAACGCTTTCTTCAACTTGTAAATCTTTTAGATTGGCAGAATTGAACAAGCGATAATAATTTATCGCTTAAATTAACACAAACAAAATTAGGTGTTCTTTTTCATTTATATTTTCTTAATTATCCTTACTATGAGGCTATATGCTATCCAACTGAGGATATATAAATTCTCTCTAGAGTTCAACTTTCATTAGAAATCGCATGATCCCAAACCCTAATACTTTGAGACCATGTTATTTGTAGTCATACCAACTTTGTTTTTTTGCTATAAGCCATTTCAGCTTTTTTAAAAGTTGATATTTGCAGCAAACAGGTAAAAACTGAATAATTTTGGATAATAGCAACCGTGAGTCGCTCTTTATGCAGCGAAAGCAACTCATGTCTTCTGTGGCAAATCTTCGCCCTTTGCAAGTCTACTCTTTCCTAAAGAGTAAACCTGGGCAAGCAGAAGCCATAAGTTAATGGCTCTATTCTCTAGGTGTATCCAAAAAGTATTACTTAAAAACTAACTCTATCCTGAGTCTTAGTAACAAAATGTTAAGTTTTAGCTTTTATTAATCTTTGTTTACTATTGAACAGAAGAACAAATCATGGTAAATAAATAAGCAAAAATTCCAATTATAGAGATTAACACGATTCCTATGTTTGGTGAACATAGAATTCTCCTCATCGGCGGATCATCTCATGTGGGTAAATCGACCCTTGCCCAGTCTCTGGCCTTTCATCTGGAATGGAACTACTGTTCCACAGACAAACTAGCTCGCCATCCTGGACGTCCGTGGCAAGCAAAACCAAAGAAAGTTCCAAATCACGTAGCGGATCATTATCTATTACTGTCAGCCGATGAACTTATCACTGACGTCCTTCGTCATTACAGAGAAAATGTGTGGCCGCTTATCGAAGATATTGTGGCTTTCCATGCAACCGATGTGTCAGCTGACAGATTGGTACTGGAGGGTTCGGCTTTATTGCCAGATCTTGTAAATACTCTGAACTTTGAAAACATTGCTGCCATCTGGCTCACAGCCAGCAACGAGTTTATAAAACGAAGAATCTACGCCGCAAGTCATTATGAATCAAAATCCCATACTGAAAAAATGATGGTTGATAAGTTTTTGGAGCGCAACAATTTATTCAACGATCAAATTATGAACGCTGTCAACCAACTTGGATTGGCAAACGTGGATGTGGAAAATGTACCCAATGTGGATGAACTGACGAGTATGTGCCTGTCAGCATTTAAATGATCACGCTTACACGATCGCCTAGCAAATGCCTGAAGATGTCCTATCAAATTGTGTTTAGCGAACAATTTTTCCTTCTGGTGTCGTAATAGCAATTTGAAAAAAGAATGCGACAGATACACACTGCCAAACCCTCGTTATCTTAGGCTTTCTTAATTTTGAATTTTGAATTTTGAATTTTGAATTGGCATAACTCCCTCTTGTCCTTCCGTTGAGCTGGAATGGTAGTACACAAGCCCAACACTCAACAAACCAGCTACTACAAAAATGATTGGTAATAGCTTCACCTTAAGGCTAGAGACAGTAGCAGGAGGCTGCGTCCGGGCAAAGCTTGTCCTGACTGGGTTGGTTTTCGGCTGGGATACATCCTCTAACTTAGAGGTTTTCTGAGAATCATTTAGGCTAGAGGCAATAGCAGGAGGCTGCGTCGGGGCAGAGTTTACTATAGCTATTTTGGTACTCGGCTGAAGTTCATTCTCCAATTTCAGCGCTTTTTCAGGAGACTTCGCCCCTTCTAGCATGATGTTGACAATCTCTGCATAGGCATCTGTCCACGCTTGCTTGACTTCTGGCGTCCAGTCGCTTCCTAAATAAAATTCAAAGGTTTTCAACAGTGCTGTACCCACCATCGGATAATGTTCCTCGATAGTGGCGTATCTTACATGTCTTTCTCCCAGATCCCTCAGTATAGTCTTTAAGTAAGCAAAGTTCCGTAAATTGTAGATTACCAGCACCAAAGTCATCATTTATATCAAATCCGGATGATTGCACATAGTATAATAGTCTGAGTGGATTTAGTTACGAAGTATATGCCGAGACGCATTTCCATAGAACGTCACCTAAGTATTGATGAACTAGTAGTTCACCACAGAGATTTTGACAGGTGTCCAGGTTACTGAGAAACTAGTTGAAAATCTCGGTATTCACAAATGGCAGAAAAATACATCGTTAACCTCACACAAGAGGAATATTCATCACT
>JAESFT010000378.1_pt1 | contig 30535 bp, 26 predicted proteins | sample 9269451 | NCBI WGS metagenome assembly JAESFT01 (sample SAMN14502557, study PRJNA617106) | algae metagenome | isolation source: Scytonema hyalinum WJT4-NPBG1 and co-occurring heterotrophs from well... | place: USA: Mojave Desert, Joshua Tree National Park, California | collected 2006-05-25
CGTCTGGATCGTCTTGGATGAAATCTCGTAGTTCGTCAGTTCCTCGCGCCGTTGGTTGTCCTCACTCGAGCTGTCGCCTGAGTCGCCGCGTACATTCTCATCGGGAAGGTTTTGTTGAACAGTCGTTGGCTTCTGGCCGCTCCTGTTCTGCGAAACTTCGGTCTCCTTGATCGTACGCGTTGAGCGCTCGACCTTGGACTCTGGATTGAATATCGTTTCGTTGGTGCTGACCTTGTCCGTGCTTAGGCGGGCCGCCACACTGACTTCAAAGTTTCCGGTCCCAAGATAAGGTGCAAGCGTGCGGCGCACACTATCCTGAATCTCAAGGCCGACTGTCTTCTCGAGCCGAGCCATCTTGCCGGTTGAAGCATTGGCTGCATCATCCCCGGACATCAGCAGCGTGCCATCCGTGTTCATGACGGTAACCTTGTCGACCGCCATGCCGGGGATGGCGGCAGCCACCAGATGGCGGATCGCTTGGGCCGACGATGCGTCGTCCGAAGGCACCGTACGGATGACCACGGAGGCGGACGGCGGCTGCTGCTCGCGACGGAATGAACCGCGATCCGGCAGGACAATATGAACGCGAGCAGCCTTGATGCCCTTCATGCCTTGGATCGTACGGGCGAGTTCGCCTTCGAGAGCCCGCACTTTGGTGACTTCCTGCATGAAAGACGTTAGACCGAGCGAGCCGAGATCGTTGAAGAGTTCGTAACCGGATTTCGTGCTGTGGGGCAGCCCCTTCTCGGCCAGCAGCATCCGAGCCTGTGCCGTATTGCCATAGCTGACGAGGAGAGACGTTCCGTCGGCGCTCACATCGAAGGGAATGCCTGCATCCTTTAGGACGGCTCCCATCCGTCCGACGTCCTCACGGTCAAGACCGGTATAGAGCGTCTCTTGGGCAGGGCGGCTGAGGTAGTAGGCGCCGATACCGACGGATAAGAAAACAGCAAGACCAATTGCGGCCAAGGCAGCTAGGCGGCGAGCGCCCAGCACCATTAAGCTACTCCACAATCTTTCGGCGTGTTGACGACCAGGCATAGAGAATCTCGGTACTGGTAAGAGGTGTCGAGATCACTTGTGCGTCGCCAACCTTGTGCGAAGGTTGCTAGTCCTCTGCCGGGCGGCATATTTGTGCAATGCGAAATTTGGATAGAGTCTCAGAAATATGAGCGCACGAGGCCACTCACGAGGATGTTCCAGCCGTCGATCAGGACGAAGAACAGTATCTTGAACGGCAATGCCAGGACGGTCGGAGGCATCATCATCATGCCCATCGACATCACCAAGGTCGCTACGATCATATCGATAACGAGGAAGGGCAGTGCAATCAGAAAGCCGATCTCGAACCCGCGCCTAAGTTCCGAGATCATGAAAGCTGGGATCAGGATACGCAGATCGATCTTCTCACCTTCATTAGGCTTAGGATAATTGACTGCCGCCAGATCGCTGAACATCTGAAGATCCTTAGGCCGCACATGGGTCAGCATGAAGTCACGGAAGGGCTCCGTCGTTCGGGTGAACGCTTCTGCTTCTGAGATGCGATTCTCTGTTAGAGGCCTCACCCCATCGTTCCAGGCCCGGTCGAAGGTCGGCCCCATAACGAAAAACGTCATGAAGAGCGACAGGCTGATCAGGAACAGGTTGGCAGGTGTGCTCTGAAGACCAAGCCCCGACCGCAGGAACGAGAAGGCAACCACGAATCTTGTGAAGCTGGTCACCATGATCAGCAGGCCAGGCGCCAGCGACAGAACAGTCAGGAGAACGACAAGCTGAATGATTCGGCCGCTGACTGCACCGTCCCCGGGCGGAATGAGCGACTCGAGGCCGGCAATTTGGGCGTGGGCGCTCGTTGCCACAAAGAAAAATGCTATGGCGCAAAGAAAGCGAAGAGGCATCATAATGTCTTTCTGGAAGGCAGGAAAGCAATCACGGATTGGAGGCTTAACACCGGAATGGCTGCACCCTACTGTACAATCAAAGTTTCGAGCACCAGTTCTTGGATCACTCCCTTGGAACGCAATCGTGCGCGCTCGTTGAGATCCTCCCGCAAGTGGAGGAGGCCACTCGGACCTTGGATCTGTGCCAATGACATGGCTCGGATATACGACAGGATGTCCTGCCGGGTTTCAGACGCCAGAACGTCAGGATTCTGTTCATCACCTAGCTTATAGACGATAGACGCCTCGATCCTGACCCAGTCGCTTTCCGATCCTGCGAGGTTGGTGACGACCGGAGCGAGCTTCTTGACTGCGATATTGCCGGTGTATGGGCTGACGACCTCCGGCTTCTGTGGCAAGGCCTTGTACTTTTCCTCGACCTGCTTTTCGATCCCGGATACCATGACCAAGCCGAACCCACCGCCGATGGCGGCCGAGAGGAGCGTCAGGAGGCCGAGCGTGAGGAGCCACCGAAGCGAACCCTCCTTGCTCGGCGTACTCCCGGAAGGTGCTGGAAGTTCTAGAGCCTTGGCCATTCTTCTCTCGTTTGATGCTCTGCCTAGAAAGGCGCCACGACATCGTAGATCTGCTGCCCGTAGGCAGGCTGCTGGACCTCCATCAGGCGGCCACGGCCCCCATAGGACACCCGAGCCTCCGCAATCTTGTCATAGCTGATCGTGTTCTTCGGCGAGATGTCCCTCGGCCGTACGATTCCAGCAATGTTCAGGATGCGGAGTTCGTAGTTCACACGCACTTCCTGCGATCCGCTGATCACGACATTTCCGTTCGGCAGCACCTCGTTGACGACCGCAGCAACGGAGAGGCGCAGCTTTTCCGATCGATCAATCGTTCCCTGGCCAGTCGAGGATGAGGATGAGTCGACCCCAACATCTCCCGTCCCATCAGCGTTCCATCCCTTGAAGGAGAACGCGTAATCCAATCCCGCGCTGATTGAGGATTGCCGTGACCTGTCGCTTGCATTATCGAACTCGGCCTTATCGTCGATCTGGATGTTGACAGTGACGATGTCGCCGACTTGCCTTGCCCGCGGGCTCGTAAAGAGATCAGCGCTGGCATTACTCCAGGTGGAGTTCGCTGAGGTCCGCCCGGTGGCTTTAAAGAGGTGGGGGAGCGGCTCCCGCTCGACGGCGATGCCTGAGCCGACCGGAGTCATTCCCGGCTCACGCCCAAGATCTTCAGGCCTCGTTGCGCAGGCGCCGAGGAGGCACAAGCCTGCAATCAGGATGAGATGTTTCAATTCTGCCTCACGGTGTTCTTGTCCCGCTTGGGAGCATCGGTGATGACATTTGCCAACTGAGCCGCGCGACCCGGCTCCATTTCGTTCAAGACGGCGCTTGCCACTCTCGGATTGAGCTTGGCAATGACAGCTGCAGCAATCTCTTCGTCCATGTTCGTCAGCTGCAATGCAGCCGCGTCCGGTCGCATGCGCGAGTAGATTAGGACGATAGTCTCGTCTGCCTTTTCCAGGACCTCGTTGCGACGCCGCAGCCATTCCTCGTATTCGGCACGCTTGGCTTCCAAAACTTTGATGCGGCCCTCGATTTCTTTTTCCATATCGGCGAGTGCTTGCTTCTGAAGAGCAAAGCGTGCATCGGAGGCGGCATCGGCGATATTCGTGCAGTACTGGTTGTTCTTGGCATCCTGTGCCCATACGGCCTGGTCCGCGGCTGCCCCGATGACCAAAAGAGTCACAAGCGACACTAATTGAAGAGTTTTGATGATCATAGATTCGGTCATTGGATCACCAGTTCTGCTTGAAGTGCCCCAGCCGTTTTGACGGCCTGAAGAATGGATATGACATCGGACGGCTTGAGGCCCATCTGGTTCAGGCCTTTGACCAGCGTCTGCAGGTCTGCTCCCCTAACAATCGCAAGCGGCACCCTCTCCTCTGCGGCCGTGATCTGGGTGCGTGGCACGACGACGGTCTGTCCCATGGAAAAAGGATCGGGCTGAGACACCTCAGGCGTTTCTGTCACACGAATTGTCAGAGCCCCATGCGTGATCGCCACTGTGGAGATTTGGACATTCTTTCCGATTACGACTGTTCCGGTTCGTTGATCCACTACGATCCGAGCCGGCGTGTCCGGCCTGATCTCAAGATCACCCAGTTCGGCAATGAATCGTGTTGCCGCAACATTCTTCGGCTTCTGCAGGACGACGGTCCTGAAATCGCGTGGGGATGCGACGCGAACGCCATAGCGCTGCTGGGCATACTGATTGATTGCATCCGTAATTTGGGTTGCCGTCTTGTAATCGGGATTCTTAAGCTCGAATGCCAGCGGACCGACAGCGTTGAATCCGCCTTGAACTTCCCGTTCTATGAGGGCTCCGTTGGGAATACGTCCTGCGGTGGCAACTCCTGAAGTGAGGGTTTCCGCCTGACCCTGTGCAGAAAAACCAGATACGGCAATGGCTCCCTGCGCGACCGCGTAGACCTGGCCATCGCCACCTTGAAGAGCGGTGAGCATCAGAGTGCCTCCTTTAAGGGAGGTCGCATCGCCCATGGATGTAACTGTCACGTCGATGCGGGATCCTGCACCTACGAAAGGAGGAAGATCGGCAGTTACGATGACGGCCGCAACGTTGCGGGTGCGCAGGTTGATGTCACGGACGTTGACACCCATACGATCCAGCATCGATTGCAGGGACTGTTCGGTGAACTGGGAATTGCGAAGCGTGTCGCCCGTTCCCTGCAGGCCCATGACAAGTCCATAGCCTATGAGCTGGTTGTCGCGCACACCCTGGACGGCAGCAACGTCCTTTATGCGTGTTGCAGCATGGCTCTGCAAGGAGACCAGAAATGCGAGCAGGAAGAGGAACGTGCGAAACATCATCAAAATCCGATCCGGATCCGTCCGTCGGGCTGGACTCTGCCTGTGATGATCCGGCCGCTGTCGACATTCTTGACCTGGATGGTCTCGCCCAGCGTCCCGGATTGAAGTGGAATGCCAACTCCCATGATCGACAACCCCGCCTCTTCAAACATGATCTGCGTCTGAACACCCCGTGTCACGAGCTTCGGATCATCTACGGCGTTCATAGGAATCGGCTCCCCGGGCAGGAGGGTCCGACGGGCCATCTTTCCGGCAAGAACCCGAGGAGACTCGATGACAGCCGTTCGGAATCGGTAGTTTTCCGGGAATGTCCGGTCCTTGAGCATGGATTCGTTGATTGTGTCGCCGGGATAAATCGTAACCGAAGGCACCGGAAGAATGCGCTCCTCGGCGGTGGCAGCCTGAGGGGCGACCGAGGCCAGAGCGACCACCGTAAGCGCAATACGAAAGATCTGCTTCATGAAATTATCACCCGGCGTTCAGCCTCAGCGGATGCCCTTGGAAACGGTTCCGGCCATATCGTCGGCGGCCTGGATCACTTTTGAATTCATTTCGAAGGCGCGCTGAGCCGAAATCAGGTTCGTGATTTCCTTGATCGGATCAACATTGGATGCCTCGAGATAACCCTGATGGATTTTGCCATAACCTGGATCCGACGGAATACCGACTGCTGGCGCGCCGGACGCCAGCGTCTCGCGGTAATAATTGCTGCCGATTGGTTCCAGGCCAGCATCGTTGGCAAAATTTGCGAGCGTCAGTTGGCCGAGATTCTGTGGCTGAGCTTGGCCGTCGACTTTGGCAAAAACTTCGCCGGACTCGTTGATCGTGACGTCGAGCGTGTTCGGCGGAATGATGATTGGAGGGTTCAGCGTGTAGCCGTCGAGAGTGACAAGCTGCCCGTCGCCGTTCTTGTTGAAAGATCCCGCACGAGTATAAACGATCTCGCCGCTCGGAGCGTTAACTTGAAACCAACCGCGGCCATTCAAGGCGAGATCGAACTGGTTAGACGTATTCGTCAGTGATCCCTGCCGATGCAAGTTCCGGATGGCCGCCGTTTTCACCCCCAGCCCCAACATAGCACCTTCAGGAACCGGGCTCGAGCCAGCTTGATTCGGAATGGCTTGGGACCTCTCAGTTTGATAAAGCAGGTCCGTGAATTCCGCACGCGCTCCCTTGAAGGCCGTTGTGTTCACGTTTGAGATGTTGTTTGCAATAACTTCAACATTAAGCTGCTGTGCATTCATGCCTGTCGCAGCGATCGCGAGCGCTCTCATTTCGGTCTCCTTAAATCGCCATCCGAGCGATTTCTTGGTAAGCCGCGACCACCTTGTCACGGATTGCGATGGCTGTCTGAAGCGTCTGTTCCGCGGACATGACTGCTTCGACGACTTGCTGCACCGAGGCCTTGCCTTGGATTCCAGCAATCGATGCCGCTTCGCCTGCCTTCATGGTATCGACCGCCGAGGTGGCCACTTGGGCCATCATGTCGCTGAAGCTTGCCTGGGTCGCGCCTGATACAGCTCCTGCAACCGGCGAAGTTCCGAATGTAGGGATCGCTGCGACCGCCGCAGGGCGATCAATCATCGAAGAGATTGAAGAAACTGCGCCGACCATATCAGCCTCTCATGAGATCAATTGTTGCAGAGATCATGGCTCTGGCCTGCTTCATCATCTGCAGGTTCGCCTGATAGGATCGATTGGCTTCGCGCATGTCTGCCATCTCGATCAGCATGTTCACATTCGGCTTTTTCACCATGCCGTTTTCGTCTGCAGCCGGATTTCCGGGGTCGTATTCAACCGGAAATGCAGAATCATCCTGCCCAATATCCTTGACGGCGACTGATGCTGCTCCGAGCGTCCGGTCGAGTTCGGATTTGAACGTGATTGTCTTACGGGTATATGGATCTGAGCCTGGCGTGCGGCCTGTCGACTGCGCGTTTGCGACGTTCTCCGAGATAACCCGAAGACGGGCGGATTGCGCCTCCAGACCGGAGCTCGACAGCTTGCTAGACGCAACTAAGGGATCGATCATCACGAAGTCCTCACGCTCGACATCAGCATCCGATGGAATGATTTCACGATGCTTGTATTTAATGAGTGCTGCCGATTAACCTCACCAGCCTTGATGAGCTCCTGCTCGAGACTGACGGAATTCTTGGAATACACGGTATCCCAGCTGTCAGCTTTCTTGACCTTGCTTGCTTCCGCTTGGGACGGAGTAAAGCCGATATGGCTGACGTTCGTCGCAGCCATGTTCAGCTTGGTCTTATCCAAAACGTCGGCGAAAGGTTCGACGTCCCTTGCGCGGTAGCCAGGGGTGTTGGCATTGGCCACGTTTCCGGAAATCGTCGTTTGGCGAGCGGCGAGCCATTGGGCCTGTCGCGATGCCAGATCGAACAAGTAGACAGGTGCCGTCACAGAGGGTCTCCAGGCGAAGATGGTAAAGAGGCGTTTAACCCTCCAACCTTGCCCGAGGCTGACCTGTGTGCCTGATGGAGATCTGGGAACATTGCGATAAGCTGAGGACCTGCGGTAACTGAACCGCGCTGCGAAATGGCACCGAAGCAAAATGGCGCCAGCACGTTCATGATACGTTATATCTGTTTGAGAGATCCTAGTTCAGCCTCTGGCGCGACAATATCGCAGCCATCTCGTCTGAATTTTTCGATTGCTGATCTGCCCACGTTCATGCATTCGCATCAGTGACTTTTATTGCCGGACGGGCATATCTCTATTGTTAGTTAAGGTGATTCTTCGCCATTAAGCTTAGATCCTGCAGGCGACGCAGCACATGGGTTGGGGGGCTAATGACTCATACTTCTGCGTTTACAAACCGATTCGATGTGCGATCAGGTCGAGAGGCGCGGACGGCTGTTGATTCTGGCCGTATTCTTAGCTCGATTCGTGATTTTGCACTGATCACACTCGATAGGAACGGGAATATTGTATCATGGAACCGTGGTGCGGAGCACATCTATGGTTGGGAAACCCATGAAGTTCTCGGACAGCACTTCTCGCTCCTTTACCCACCAGATGCAGCAGGCCGAGACAAATCACTTCAGGGACTGAAATGCGCCGAGAGGCTGGGCCACTATGCTGATCAGGCTCGCTGCACGACCAAGAAAGGTGTTTATCTCCTTTGTAGGGTGACGATCGACGCTATCGAGGATGAGTTTGGAAGTATCTGCAACTTTGTTCTAACGTCGCGCGATGTCAGTCGCTTCATGGCTGCAGAAGCCGCATTGAGAACGCAGGAAGAGCGTTATAGAGCCCTGATCGAAGCGAGCGCAGCGGTGGTCTGGCGAGCCTCGCCAAACGGCTCGATCATTGATGGCGCGTCGGGATGGGGAATCCCACATAGCCAGTTCCTGAACGATCTTAATGAGTATGCTTGGCTGGAGAACGTCCACCCGGAGGATCGGGCGCGGGTAACATCGGCCTGGCTAGAGATGCTTGCATCCGAAGAAGCCGGCACAATCGAGTGTCGTATTACCCAATCCAATGGTGAGTACCGCTGGGTTCTGACGAGAGCGGTTCCTCTTCGGGATCCTGACGGCGTGGTGCAGGAATGGGTGGGTACCGTTGCGGATATTCACGAACAGAAGTCAGCGGCCGAGCGGCTTCGCCAAAGCGAAGAGCAGTATCGCGCATTGATCGAGGCAAGCGCCGCCATTGTCTGGCGCGCGACGACGGACGGTTCCATCACGAAGGTCTGGGGATGGGAGGTTTTCAGCGGTCAAGCCAAGGGAGAATACACCGGCTATGGGTTCCTGGAGGCCGTTCATCCGGATGACCGCGACAAGCTGCTCACCCAGTGGCAAGCTGTTCGGACCTCAGACGAACCGTGCATTTTTGAGTATCGCGTCCGGCGCTCAGACGGCAGGTACCGGTGGGTGCTAACGAGAGCCGTTCCCCTTCTGAATGAAGATGGGGCTGTGGTGGAATGGGTGGGCACAGTCACCGACATCCACGACCAACGACTGGCGGAAATGAAACTTCGCAGCAGCGAGGAGCGTCTGCGCCTTGCCATTGAAACAACGGCTCTCGGAATCTGGGACCAGGACCTTGTAACAGGTCGTCGGCAGTGGACACCGGAAGCTCGCCAGATCTTAGGCTTGGCGCCAGACGCGGAAATCACTCGTGAGATTGTCCTCGGCTGTGTTCATCCTGATGACCGCGAGCATATTGAAAGGACGTTCTATGCCGATGAACCTGGCGCTAGCTTGACATATAGTGGTACGTTCCGGGTTATTCGTGCCGACACTGGGGATGAGCGGTGGGTCACCGCGATCGGCCGCACGATGGTCGATGAAAGTAACCGGCCCGTTCGCAAGATTGGAACGATCCAAGACATCACGGAGCGCAAGCTCGCAGAGAATGCCCTACGATCCAGCGAAGAGCGTCTACGCACGAGAGAGGCGCATCTGAGGTCCATTCTTGAGACCGTTCCGGATGCCATGGTCGTCGCCGATGAGGGCGGCATTATCCGCTCCTTCAGTGCCACGGCCGTGCGAATGTTTGGCTATCACCCGGAAGAAGTCATAGGAACCAATGTCAAGTTTCTGATGCCTCTGCCCTATAGAGAACAGCATGACGGTTACATTCGCCGTTACCGCGAAACGGGAGAGCGCCGCATCATCGGCAGTGGCCGCGTGGTCGTTGCCCAGCGCAAGGATGGCTCGACCTTTCCCATGGAAGTTCAGGTCGGCGAGATGGAATCCGATGGTGAGCGCTTCTTCACAGCCTTCATTCGTGACCTGACCGAACGCCAGAGGACCGAAACACGGATGCAGGAGCTGCAGTCCGAGCTTGCCTATATGTCCCGTTTCACGGCTTTAGGTGAGATGGGATCAACCCTAGCTCATGAAATCAACCAGCCCCTGACCGCGATCACCAGTTACCTCAAGGGCTGCGGAATGCTTCTAAATGACGTAGAGGGCGAGAAGGTTGCCCTCGTCCGGCATGCGGTCAACGAGGCGGCTGAGGAGGCCCTGCGCGCCGGCGAGGTCATCCGGCAGTTGCGTGAATTCGTGGCTCGTGGAGGCAGCGAGCACCAGATTGAAGGCTTGCAGCGACTCGTCGAGGAGGCCAGCGCCTTGGCTTTGGTCGGGGCCAAGGAGAAAGAAGTAAAGGTCGAGTTCGACTTTCCCTCAGAAAACCCGTTGGTCTTTGTGAACCGTGTTCAAATCCAACAAGTGCTGCTCAATCTCATTCGCAATGCCATAGAGGCGATGCAAGACGTGAACTTGCGCGAGCTGACGATCAGAGCCAGAGCCATACAGTCCGAATCCCTTGTTCAGATCAGCGTTCAGGATACCGGATCGGGAATCCCGCCCGAGATCTTGAAGAACCTGTTCAAGCCGTTTACGACCACGAAACAGAGTGGCATGGGGGTCGGCCTCTCCATCAGCCGGACGATTATCGAATCGCATGGCGGAAAGATCTGGGCGGAATCGACCCCCGGTGAGGGAACAATCTTCCATTTCACTCTTAGAACTGTCGATAAGGAGGACATGGCCAGTGTCGAACACGCCGATCGTGTATGTGGTGGATGATGACGTTGGAGTGCGAAAAGCTCTCTCGTTTCTGCTGGTATCGGCTGGCCTGAACGTTCGCCTCTACGAATCCGCGAAAGCATTTCTCGACGAAGTCCAAGACCCTGGTAGATGCTGTATCGTTACCGATGTGCGCATGCCCGGCGTCGACGGCCTTGAGTTTATTCGCCGTCTTCACGTTCGTGGACTCAATGTTCCAGTTGTCGTCATGACCGGTCATGCCGATATTCCCCTCGCTGTGGAAGCCATGAAAGCCGGAGCGATCGACTTTCTGGAAAAACCCTTTCGGGAAGATCGTTTTCTGGAAGTCGTCCGCTTTGCATTGGTGTGCGACGAGAAGAGCGTCCGAAAAAACCAGGAACTTCTTCGGACGCAAGCGCGTCTGCAGTCGCTATCTCAACGAGAGCGGCAGGTACTCGATGGCCTTGTCGCAGGAAAAGCCAACAAGATGATCGCCCATGAGTTGAACATCAGCATCCGTACGGTGGAGATCCATCGTTCCAATGTGATGTCAAAGATGGAAGCAAAAAGCCTTTCCGAACTCATCCGCATGGCTTTGTTTCTCGAGGCCGCAACCGGCAACTAAGCGGGTTCGCCGAATGAGCACCGGAGCCCTGAGACAATGGTACTCATAACCAAGTCCCGGCTTGGAGCGCAGCCTCTCCCATCATGAGTTGCTCTGCAGCTTGGATCTGAATTGACAGTATTCAAAGCACTGTCACCCGGTGAACTTTCTCGATAAGGCTTTGGTATCTGTATGCCTGAAGTTCGACGCATCCTCTCAACCCCTCGCGTTCAGGTCGTGGAAGATTTGCCCAGTCCTACCGAGGTCATGCAAGTCGTTGCAAACAACAATCGCTGGTCTCGTGCCATCTATGACATCAAGGATGTTTCTGGCGATGCATGGTGCGAACTTTGCTTCGATATCGCCTGGCATCAAGAGGAGAAGGCTCGCGTCGCCCACGACTTTGCATCCGTAGGTATCGATTTCTTGACAGAAGACGGATCAAGTATCGACTTCGCATACGTTCCGGGCTTATCGAGAAGCCAGATCGATCCTCATAGCTCCTACATAGCCGGTCCAGCTTTCTATGAGCGAAGCGGTGGTCAATCGCATGCAAGCCGAGTGCAGTTTGCCTTTTTTATTCCGGCTCCGACAAAGCACCTAACCGTCACCATACGCAGCTGGCGCAATTCGCATCCATTTACGATCAGCAATCTTATGATCCTCCAGTCCGTTCAATCGCTAACGGACGATCAGACGACCCGTCCTCACATTCAAGTCAGCCGGCCGATGGCGTCGGCCTCACGTCGTACGTGGTGGGATCTGAGCACGACGCCACGCTGGCAGAATTACGGGATCGTTCCGGGCCATCCGCTTGTCGTGCGAGGTCAAGTCATCAATCGTGGCGCAGAGGGCGACGGGGCGTTAGTCCGTGTTATCTTCCGGGATAGGCAAGGCAAGGAAATGACGCCTCCCTACGATGACGTTCAAATCTCTCCCGAAGTAGGCGCTTTCTTCGACATTCCAGTCCACCGGCAGACAAGGCGCTTCACGCTCGAACTGATGCCTCCTCCGCAAGCAGCGGCGGTGGAACTCGGCTTTCAAGCTTGGAGAGATGAGGCTTCGATCAGTTTAGTAACTCCCCTTGAAGTTGCCATAGGGGACGACCTCCTGCTTGAGAACATCCTTGGTGAGGAGAACGCCACTCAGCTCAGTTTCTTGGAAGAGGTTTGCAATCGGCTCGGATGCCTACCAAGCTCTGCCGCTCTCAAGGCGCGTGGAAGTCTGATCGACCAATTTACTGATCGTGAGGGCTTCGGCCCCCTGTTCACGTTTCACAACCGCATTAGGACTATCCAAAACGGTGAAACATCGGTCATCGTCGATCACCGGTTAGTTATTTGCGGTCTTGAGCCATGGCCCATTCCCGAAGCTTTGGAGTGGACAGAAGACCCGTATAAGTCTCCAGCTTGGCGCTTGGAATTTCAATCGCTCTCGTGGCTTCTTGATCTCGCAAGGAGTTCGGACATCGACGGCTTTGTGAGGGCAGCGGATCTCGCATTGTCTTGGGTAGAGTCCAATCCCTGGGGCCAGCCTCGGGATCCTTTAAGCGGCTACCCCTCGTCTATGGCAACACGCGCCGAGGTCTTGCTGCACTTGGTGGCCTTCGCTTCAACCTTGAAACGCGATAAGGGTAACAAGCGCCAGCAAAAGCTCTTTGCCGAAGTCATAAGGTATGGCTTTGCACTCGCGGAGATCCTAAGCCAGAACGTCTTCTCGCCGTCTGCCAATCAGTTACGCGTAGCGTGCGCACTACTTGCTATTTCTCGTGCAGTCCCTCTCTTTCCCTTAGCCTCACATTGGAAAACCGTAGCACTTGCGCAGCTTCGCAGCGGATTTGATCAACTGATTGGCTACGATGGCTCCTTCGTCGAGCAATCCCTCCATTACCGACTTGAAATCCTATCTACCGGATTGCTCCTGGCGCATGACCTTAAGGACATGCCGGAGGCCAGAGAGTTTCGAGAATTCCTTGAGGCACGATTGAAGATTAGCCTTACGACTATCGTCGGAGTTACGGATCCTGCTGGTATGCTTCCGCCTTTCGGGGATGTGCTTCGGGGCTACCACCATGCATCCTGGCTACGCCGATTGATCTCCGGATACGGGCGATCTCTGCTATATGATCAGAACTTGGCGGAAGAGCTATCCTATCCGACAGGATCGCGAATTTTCGTCTCCGAAGAGGATGGCATCGCCGCCTTCAGAATTTATGAACATACACCGCACTGGAGCTATCTGTGTGCATCATTCGGTGAGCAGCGTCACGAGAACGGCCACTTCGATTGCTCATCCTTTGTCTACTCGGCACGAGGCGTCCGGTGGATCACGGATCCGGGCGGCTCAAGCCTCCATGACACTGGATCAACCCGACATTATTTGACGTCGTCAAGAGCTCATAACATTGCAATCCCGCAAGGCCGGGAGCAATCCTCTGGTTGCGGGTGGATTGAAGCACGAGAATCGCTCAACAACGCGAACATCATTCGCATTGGGACGAACGTATACGGCCCAAGTTATAAGCACGTTCGAACTTTCATATGCTTGGACAATCTCGATGCAGTCGCCATTTTCGATCGGTTCGGACGCCCCGAGGCTTCGATCTCGTTCAACGGGCACCTTCACTTCGAAGAGAATGTAGCGGTCGCTTTGGCAGACTCCAATCTCGCGATCGGATTTCGCAATAAGAGCCGGCTGCGGATCACCCCACATGCAATATCGGGCCACTATAGCGGCATGACAATTCATAACGGCTGCAATAACAGCCCGGGCTCCCTGCAGGGTTTCGTTTCCCATCCGTCAGGAGGAATTCGACCTGCCAATGTCCTAACGTACAAATTCTCCGGTTCAGGCGATGTATGCGGAGGGATAATTCTTTCCGCCAGCGAGCAAGGGTTTCGGCGACTATCGGACCTGCTGGTGGAGAACGAGGTTCAGAAGCTGCTGGCATGATGCTGCAGGGTCTGAACCGGCGACGCCTCTCTGGCCTGCTTTCTCCGTCAATCAATGACACGAAGAGCGGCACCCGAACTATGACGGCCCGGGTGCCACCTGACGAACATTGCGCAGCTAGCCGAAAAGCGCGTCGATATCATCCTGAGATGTCACGCCCTTATCGGTCGCAAGAGAAGGACCGTTCAGGAGGGCCGCATCGCCTTGGCGTCTTGAGTCATCTATAGTCTCGACATCCTTGAAGCTCTCTAAGCCTCCCCAGATGTCAATCATGTGATGGACCCGCTCTTCGACGAACCTCATCGCATTAACGACCTTGCTGATGCGTTGCCCGGTGATGTCTTGGAAATTGCAAGCTTCGAAGATGCTGATCACATGATCTAGGATTTCGCGAGCGATTTCCTGATCTCCGCCTGTTAAACGTGAAGACAAATTGCTGGACAGATCGTCAATCTTCTCAGCAGCTGCAAGAATTGAGTTGGTCGCCGTTTCCGTGCCGAGAACGATGGCGCCAAGTTCATCAGTTACTCTCGTGATCTCCTGCCCTTGAGCCCCGGCATAGCGAAGAGTCGCAATTTCTCTCTTGGTCCGTGCAATGGCTTCGTAGATGGAGTCGAGCTCCACTTTCAGGCGAAGAGCCTCCTGCATATCTCGCCGGTGCTCTTCGAGCAGGGACGCTGAGATATCGCGTGCTGGGACGATCGATTCCTTGATCGTACTAAGCATGCTCATGATTTCGGAATGCCGCTCCTGGGATCCTTCATCATTCGAGAGCGTGCCCATGCTCGCTTCGATACGATAGCTTTTACGTGGCTTCATGGCCTTGCTCGACATCATTTATCCAGCGAACACAGCGCTGATCTTCGTCCGCAGCGTTTCCGCGTTGAATGGCTTGACAATATAGTTGTTGACACCGGCCTTTTTGGCCGCGACGACATTCTCCGTCTTTGCCTCGGCAGTAACCATGATAAATGGCAGAGAACCCAGCTCAGCGTCAGACCGCACCTGTTGCAACAATTCAAAACCTGTCATGGGAGCCATGTTCCAGTCCGAAATCACGAGCCCGTACTTCTTCGCTCTCAGCTTCTCCAGCGCTGCCTGCCCGTCGGAGGCATCGTCCACGTCATTGAAGCCGATCTGCTTAAGAAGGTTGCGGAGAATCCTGACCATTGTCTGATAATCATCCACGACAAGGACAGGAGTAGAAAGATCAAGACCCACGGTATTACACCCTCAGGAAGCCAAATGTTCGGATACATTGTAGAAAACCGTCAAGCAGCTTCCCGCTCGGCTCCGAAAGCCAGAACAGCATCGACGTCAAGGACGATCAGAAGTTTATCGTGTAGCTGATGCACCCCTTGAGAGAGACCGACCCAGCCCCGATCCATGTGGACCGGGTTAGGCTGCATCTCCTCTGGGTCGAGCTTAAGCACCTCTCCCACTTCGTCGACGAGCAGGCCGTAGGCCTCCCCATGATTTTCGAGCCCAACAGCCATGCGTCGTTCTCCGCCGCTCGAGTCACCTAAACCTAGGCGCCGGCGAAGCGAAACGGCAGTAACGACGCGGCCGCGCAGATTCAAAAGGCCTGCGATCTCTCCCGGTGCCAATGGCACGGTCGTCATCTCACTGACGACGAAGACATCATGAACCCGGCTGATCGGCAGCCCAAGCAGTTGCCCTGCAACCGTGACCGTGACGAACTCCATTTGCTTGGAGGTCGTCTTCGTGGCACCGGAGGTGATCGGTTCGATCAGTTTCATTGTTATGCAGCCTCTTCAAGCGATCCGTTGAGCTCAGCCAGTGCCGAGAGCAGACCCCGTCGGTCGATCTTCGATACAATCTCGGAAATCCGCAGCTTCCGCGCCAAGGCGATTTGATGCGGATCGGGCTTGACGGTCAGCCCGATAACAGGTGTCGCGCTATGATGCGGATCGGCTCGCAGGGAGGCGACAAGTGCGAAACCTGAATGGCCCGAGAGTTCCAGATCCGTCACAATGACATCGACCTGCAGTCCATTCGACAGAATGCGAACTGCCTCCTGTGCCGTCGACGCAGTTTGAACGCGGTAGCCCGAGGCCTTGAGGACCGGAACGAGCATGTCCCGGAAGAAGGTCGAACTGTCGACCAGGAGCAGCGACTTGTCCGGCCCGCCGCGCCGATCCTTACGAGCCCAGGTCTCGAGGACCATGGGAAGGTAATGGGCAATGTTGACGATTTCGGTTGTGCGCCCGCGAACGACCGCCGATCCAACCAGATCTGAGCGCTCCGCAAGCAGTTCGACATCGAGCTTGTCCTCGACGATATCCACGATCTCGGCGACCGCCAAGCCCATGGAGACCTCACCGTCGGAGAACACCAGCAGGGATTGCATGCCCTGCCGCTTGATTGCAAGCTCCTCATCGCAGGATACCAGCGGCATCAGTCGCCCGCGGTACTGGACGACGGGCCTTCCACTCGACCATTCGATGGTAGAAGCGTCGATTTCCTCAAGTCGGGTCACAAGGGAAAGCGGAACGGCTTTCAGGCTTTCTCCGCCGCCACGGAAGACGAGCAGACTTGTCATTTCCTCTGCTGCCGCGATCGTCTGCTCAAGGCTTGCATCGCTCTGAAATTCGTTGCTGTCGGCGCCTGAGCCGACCATCCGAGCAAGTCCGTTGGGATCGATGATCAGCACTACGGCGCCATCTCCCAAAATCGTGTTGCCGGAGAAGAGCTGAATATGCCGCAGCTTGGACGACATCGGCTTAACGACGATCTCCTCCGTATGGAAGACGCCATCGACGAGGATACCAAAGCGCTGATGCGCAACCTGCGTCACGACGACGAAGCCGTTGTTAGCGTCCTCGTTCCCGGAAAGCCCCATGACCTTCGAAAGGGGGACAATCGGCAGCAGGCGATCGCGTAGACGGAGGATGGGTGTCCCATTGATGCGTTCAATCGAATGCTCTGACGACGGTGACACTCTCACGAGTTCGGAGACAGCGACCTGAGGAATGGCGAAGCGCTGATCTTTCGAGGCCACGATAAGCGCCGCCACGATAGCTAGCGTCAGCGGGATCTTAATCGTGAATGTTGTTCCACGTCCTTGCTCGGAACGGATATCGACGGTGCCGCCGATCAGCTCGATGTTCGTCTTTACCACGTCCATGCCGACGCCACGGCCCGACACCGAGGTTACCTTAGCGGCTGTCGAGAAGCCAGGATGGAAGATGAACTTGGCGACTTGGGCATCGCTCATGCGCTCGACTTCAGCGTCGCCCGCGATTCCTCTTTCGACGGCCTTCTTCCGAATAGCAGCGAAGTTCAGTCCCTTGCCATCATCGGCGATCTCAATAGTGATCGACCCGCCCTCGTGATAGGCGTTGAGGCGGATCGTTCCCTTCTCGGGCTTTCCCGCAGCCTTGCGGTCCGCCGGACTCTCGATGCCGTGGTCGGCTGAATTGCGGACCATATGGGTCAGCGGATCTTTGATGACCTCAAGCACCTGCCGGTCGAGCTCGGTGTCGGCGCCTTGCATCACAAGCTCAATCTTCTTCGAAAGCTCGTTCGAAAGGTCGCGAACAACACGCGGGAGCTTCTGCCAGGCATTTCCGATGGGCTGCATCCGGGTCTTCATGACACCGTCCTGCAACTCAGCCGTTACCTGTGACAGGCGCTGCAATGGAACTTTGTAGCCGTGATCCTCGGAGCTTCTCCGGGCGATCTCAAGCAGTTGGTTCCGGGTCAGAACGAGTTCCGAAACCATGGTCATCAGGTGCTCAAGCGTATCGACATTCACCCGAATGGTTTGGACTTTCCCGGCAATGCCCTCGCCACCTTCGGCTGAATCCGAAGACTCGGCAGCTTTTTTGGACACTTGTGCTGGGGCAGGAGTCCCAGCTTCAGCCTTTGGAACGCTTGCAGCAGGCTTTTCAATGACGAGGGGGGCTGGGCCTGGAGCATCCCGAAAGGCGCGCTCAAGCTCATCAAGCGAGACCTCGCCTGGCTTCAAGGCCCGCTCAAGCACCTGATATGTTAGGGTGCCGGAAGTCGACGCATTCTCCGGCCCCGGAGCCTGTTGGAAAGCCCGCTCAAGCTCGTCCAACGACACTTCCCCCGGCTTGAGCTCACGTTCCAGCACCTGGTAAACTAACTGCCCGGATGGTTGTGGCGATACTGGAGTGGATGCCGCCTCCGGAGCCGGCGCTTCCTGTGATGCCATCTTGTCCAGCATCTCGATGAGATCGCTGTCAGCGCCTTCCGGTTCCGAACCCTGCCGCTCAAGTTCGCCCAAGATTTCCTTGATCCGATCAAGGGTTGCTAGGATCAGCGAGACGGCAGGAGTCGTGACCGGCATGCCGTCGCGGAACTTACCCATGAGCGTTTCGGCCGCATGAGCAAGAGCCTCAAGACGTGGCAGACCAAGAAACCCGCAGGTTCCTTTGATGGTATGAACCAGGCGGAAAATATTGCTGAGGATGGCTTCGTTGTTAGGATCTTGCTCGAAGCGGACCATCTCCACGTCGACCGTTTCGAGATGCTCGTTGGTCTCGGTTAGAAATTCAAGAAGAAGGTCGTCCATTGCCGTGTCTCAACTCTTACTACGTGAACTGACGGGCACAGATCATCAAGCCCCTCAAGAAGGATGAATCTTGCGGCCTTCACGCCGGCAATAAAGCGCTGAACCTCATGTCCATGCTTGGAAATCAGAAGGCGGCGTCTTGATCCGCACTCAGGACGCGAGAACTGTCCAGCCCGATCTTGACTGTCTCAGTGGTGAGATCTGCAACTCTCTTATTGTCATGCCCTGCCCCGATACGCCTTGTTCACTGCGTCAGATCCGTTGGTATTCTTGTTGAGGCGCGACTGGGATCACTGGGCGACCACTGCAGGCCGGGAACAATGTTCCAGAGTGCTTCCGCTGTCGCTTCAACCTCGATCATGACGTTGAGGAATGATAAATCTCCGTTTCCTGCAATAAAGTTAACAACGTGGGGGAACTCAATTTTTAATTCACATTGAATGTTAAGTGCTGTTGGGGCCCTTCCATTACATTTGGCTATTGCTCATGGTCCGGCGCGAATAACGAACCTATCGCCATCGAGCATGGACGTCCTCGCTTCCATCCATTCGGTTCGTCCAATGTCAGGTTCGAAATCCAGAGCTCTTGTCTCTGGTCTGCCAATCACGCCACTGCGGTCCGCAAATGAATAATGACCCGCGAAGGTCTTATCCTTCGCGGGTGATTGCTTCTTATTTGGATTGATAGGAAAGGATCGCGATTACTTTTCGCTTCAAGACCTGCTTTTTTATCGCCGGCTCATTCTTAAGCCTAGGAAGCCGCGCCGACGTAAGAGTAACCGATGTAGCGCTTGGCATCGATGGGGTCATAACCAAGGCGCTGCCGGAGCTTCTTGCGGAGCTTACTGATATGCCCTTCGACGACGCTATCCTCAACATCGTCGCTATAGATTCCATAAACCGCGTCGAAGATCTGCTTTTTGGTTAGACGATGGCCTCTCTTCCGGACCAAGTATTCAAGAATATGCCGCTCGCGACGCGGGAGCGCCAGAGGCATGCCATCGATTTCTGGGTCGCGCCCATCGAAGAAGACCTTAAGCCTGTCGGTGTCGTTCAGGGTCTTCCTGCCGACATTCGCATTGACCCGCCGCCAGACCGCCTCTGACCGAGCGAGGATTTCGCGCACATGCACAGGTTTGCGGACGACGTCATCGAATTTGGCCGTGAAGAGCTCCAGCGTCTCTTCAAGAGAACGAACATCGCTCAAGGCGATGATGGGTGCTTTCGAGTAACGACGAATGCTTTCGGCAGAGTGAACCCGCTCTTCGAAGCTTCCCAGGACGAAACCCTGAACGGCCTCGAGATCAGCATCGGAGGCCGACTCCAGCCATTCGTTAAACTCATTTGCATACAAGCCAAGGGAGGATATGCCTTCACGCTTAAAGCTTGCAACATATCCGGACGTTACCATCTGCCGGTCATCGACGACGATATACATTTGTTTCTGCCCCGCCTTAATAATTAAGTGCGTTTTATCTACGTCTACTCGCCCTTCGCGATATATTTACTCAACCCATTCGCGTTCATCGGCGATGTCAAATAAGTATATTTTGTCCTTGTCACGGACAATACGTAAATAATGGGAGCGCATGCAGCATCATGGTTAATGCCTTTTAACGAACCTTAAACAGCCGTTAAGCGGAGTTCTTGCTTACGCAGCCGGCATGAACACTGCCGAGGGCACCTCCAAGAAATTGACAAAGCATGCATTTTTCCAACATCGATGTTCCAAGGTTGCATAGGCTTTCGTCCACCGAGTCGGCCTGAAACTCGATTAATACGTAGTATCCGCAGTTTCGCGCTACGTATAAACACCTATCCGTCACTGCGTTAACTTTCAGGGATAGGACCAGTCCGGGCGAATCTCACGGCTTCCGGAGCGGGAACACGAAGGCTTGCTACCTACCCAAGCCCGCAGGTCTAGGTTTATGAATGCACGATCAGCCTTGCACGATGTGTATCCGGCGAAGATTGCGTGAAGCATGCCTCCATTCATGAGCTTCCTCTGACTGTCGCCCATAAGCGTGACCTGTCATTGAGCTACTGAAAGCAACACGCTCTTGAAAATCGCCTCGACGCGCGATCGCAAAGTTTATTAACTATAATCTGTCGAAAGGTTTTACCGCTCCTTGACCTCCATCTGAAGTGATAGCTACTTTTCGAACTGAATGTATTTCAATTTATTGCAGATGATACATTAGTCAGCGATATGACGCGCTCCTTCTCGTGTGCTGCATGACGTTCTGCCATATTACCGGTTGTCGGCCCGGATGTTTTGTGAGCGGCGGATCGAGTTTTGCTCGAGGCATGATGCCATTCCGCTGTGTCGGTTAAACTCCGACATGTTCTGAGCAACTCAGAGGCTTCCAAGCGGGCAGTTTTCGAATGGTAGAATGTTCCGGACATAGCAGTATGCCTCCATGGAAGGAAGTTGATCGTATCGCTCTTCTCCAGAGATATGACATCTTGTATACCGAGCCGGAGCCTGAATTCGATAGGATTGCAAAGATTGCGGCGCAGATCTGCGATACGCCGTTCGCATTCATCTCCTTCTTCGGTGAGCATAGGCAGTGGCTCAAGGCCAAGGTTGGCCCCGATGCTTCGGAGACACTCCGCGAATATTCGATTTGCAACCATGATATTCATCAGGCGGGAGTGTTCATTGTTCCCGATATGGCGGCTGATCCCCGGTTTCGATACCACCCGTTCGTCGTGGAATGCCCAAACTTGTCATTCTATGCCGGGGCTCCATTGAAGACGAGAGGCGGTGTGCCGCTCGGGATGCTGTGCGTGCTCGATCATGAAGTCCGCCCTCAAGGATTGACTGCGAAACAAGAGGAGGCCCTGACAATCCTCGCTGACGCCGTCATGTGCCAGCTCGACTTGAAGCTCGCCAGCAGGGCCGCAGCAGAGCGCGACGATTTGATAAAATGCCTGCTGGAGAGCTCCGATGATTGCATCAAAATCTTCGACCTCGAGGGCCGCCTCCGCTTCATGAGCCCGGGCGGTCTGCGCGCGATGAATTTCGCGGATTTCGAGGCAGTCGAAGGTTGCGACTGGACTGATTACTGGAGCGGCATTGGCAGGGAGGCGCAAGAAACAATTGAAAAGGCCAAGAACGGCGGAATGGGACGTTTTCAGGGCTTCGCTGCAACTGCGGGAGGATTACAAAAGTACTGGGACTCAGTCGTTACTCCCATCCTAACTCGGGATGGTATCCCTCAGGGCCTTTTGTGCATCTCGCGTGATATCACTCAATTTCGACAGACGGAGGAGAGCTTGCGTAGAAGCGAGAAGCGTCTCCGCACGCTTGTCGACGTCCTGCCTCTCTCGTTCGCCTCGCCACAGGTGATCTGGTTCAGTAGCCCGGATGGCGAGTTCACTTACTGCAACGATGTTTGGTATGAATACACTGGATTGCACCCTGACGCAGGTAACAAGGGATGGCTCGCGGCCGTGCACCCCCTCCACCGCGAACAGGCTCTTGAGCAATGGAAGGAAGTTCTTGCGAAGGATGACCCGTTCGAATTGGAAGTGCCGCTACGCCGCGCTTCCGACGGAGTACATCGCTGGTTCATCATCCGGGGTCAGCCGCTCAAGAGCGAGCAGGGCAACGTTGAACAATGGTTCGGCATTGCCATGGACATTCACGAACGCAAGCAGTCCGAGCAGGCTCTGAGCGAGAGCGAAGAACGCCTAAAGCTTGCCTTGAAGGCCGCTCATATGATTGCCTGGGAGTTCAATCCGCAGACAGGAACCACGACACGGTCCGACAACTCCTTGGCGCTTCTCGGCATCAAGCCCGGAACTGACAAAACGTTCATGACAGGCATCTACCCAGACGATCGCCAGAAGGTGGAGGATTTCCTTCAACGGATACAGGTCAGCGGTTCTGACGCGATAGAATGCCGCTATGTGATGCCCAACGGTGAGGTTCGATGGCTGCGAGCACGGGCCGAAAAGGCTAGAATCGACCGGATCGTGGGGGTGACGTTCGACATCAGCGAGCAGAAGGAAGCGGAGGAGGAAATCTGGCGATCGGCCAATCATGATGCTCTGACGGGTCTTCCCAATCGCAATCTCTTCCAGCATCGGCTCGAGGCAGCGCTCACTGCAGCCAAGCAAAGCGGTACAAGCGTAAGCCTGTTGCTGATCGATTTGGATGACTTCAAAGACATCAACGACACTCTCGGGCATGACGCAGGCGATGCGCTGCTGCAGGAGACAGCCCGTCGTCTCTCCGCCACGGTCCGAAGTTGTGATACCGTGGCCCGGATTGGCGGAGATGAGTTCGCAGTGCTCGTCGTTGAGCCCCTCAAGCTTGAGAATGCCACGCGCTTGGGTGACTTGATTTCAGAGATGCTGCGGCAGCCCTTCACCTACCAGAAGCGAACCCTTGTCAGCCGGGTGAGCATTGGGATCGCCGCCTTCCCGGACCACGATGGAACGCCGGCAGAGTTGGTAAAAGACGCGGACATCGCAATGTACCAAGCGAAGTCGCAGGGGCGCAACCGGGTCATTACTTACTCGCCGGAGATGCGACGAGTTATTGAGCAACGCGTTTCCTTGGGACGAGGGATACGCGACGCCGTCGCTAATGATCAGATCATTCCATTTTATCAGCCGAAGGTAAACCTAACGACAGGGGAGATTGTTGGCCTCGAAGCACTGGCGCGCTGGCAGCATCCGACCGAAGGTATTTTGACTCCCAGCTACTTCGGAGCTGTCTTTGAGGATCATGAAGCAGCGATCTCGATCGGCAAGCTTCTAACCTCGAAGATCGCAGCAGATGTACGCCAATGGATCGACCAAGACCTCCCTGTCGGCCGTATTGCGCTCAACCTGTCGCCAGCCGAGTTCGGTCAATCGGGGCTCGTGGACAGCATCTTGAGAACACTTGACTGGCTCAAAGTTCCGCCGACGCTATTCGAGATCGAAGTTACGGAGACTGTTCTTCTCGGAAGGAATTCTAGCAACGTCTCCTCAGCTCTTGCCCAGTTCCGCGCCCATGGTGTCCAGATTGCCCTCGACGACTTCGGCACCGGCTATGCCTCGCTGACCCACCTCAAACAGTTTCCCGTCGACCACATCAAGATTGATCGTAGCTTCGTTCGAGATCTGGAGCAGGACTCCGATGATGAGGCAATCATAGCGGCAGTTATCAGCCTTGGCAGGAGCCTGCAGCTCCATGTAACTGCCGAAGGCGTCGAAACGCACGGCCAGGCCCGGCGTCTGCGTGAGCTGGGATGCGATTATGCCCAAGGGTATCTCTATGCGAAACCGATGGCAGCCTCACAAGTCCCAGATCTTCTGACGCGCTGGAACGCGATGCTTATCAAGCCTCGCCCTGAGAGGAACGCGAAGCTGTTGAGTGGCTAGCCCAATCTATGGAGAGGTGATCGTGGCTGGTCGGAGCTGCACGTTCATCCTCAGATGTGAGAACACTACTCTACACGGCATTCACTTAAATTTGCCGATTCCTTGGAGCTCAGATCGGCTCTAACAGACGCTTTATGTTAAGCTCAGACCCTTAGGCAAGGAGTTGACCGAATGAGCGTTACCATTTCGAGTCCACGTCTTCGGGCCGAGGTGTCGGAGAAGGGTGCCGAGCTTGTGCGGCTCCAAGACCAGCAGGGCCGAGATCTTCTGTGGGACGGCAATCCTGCCTTCTGGACCGGCCGCTCGCCACTGCTCTTTCCTATCGTCGGCCGTGTGAGAGGCGACCGAATACGAGTCGACGGTGCAGAATATGCACTGCCAAAGCACGGCTTTGCACGCCTCTCCCGTTTCCAGGTTGATGGGGCTGATCCGTCCCGGTGCCGCTTTCGCCTCAATTCGGACGAGACCACGCTTAAGCAGTACCCATTCCCCTTCCGGCTCGAAGTTTCCTACGAGATTGACGAGGCGACACTCACCATCACGGCGTCGGTCACCAATACTGGCTCCGCCAACATGCCAGCTTCCTTCGGCTTCCACCCGGCCTTTCGGTGGCCGCTACCGTTTGGGGCGCCGAGGGAGGCGCATGCCATCCGCTTCGAGTATGAAGAAACAGCCCCGATCCGCCGACCCGTCGATGGCTTAATCAGCCGTGATGTGGAGCCGAGCCCCGTGAGCGGGAAAACGCTTTCACTGCGTGACAGACATTTCGAGGCGGATGCCCTCGTTTTCGACCGTTTGGTGAGCAACTCCGTTATCTATGGAGCGCCGAACGGCGGCTCGATCCGCATTGATTTCTCAGATATGCCGCATCTAGGCATCTGGACCAAGCCTGGAGCCGGTTTCATCTGTATTGAACCCTGGCAGGGTCACGCAGATCCAGAAGACTTCAACGGTGAGTTTTCCGCCAAGCCAGGTATTGTTCTGATCCCGCCAGGCAGGACGCGAGACTTCAGAATGGGAATCTCCGTCAGCCACAGGGGATTGTGACTTTACCTGTTCGGTCCTGGATTAAGCCACGCCGAGAGTCCCATTAATCGAGCGTGCCTCAATGACCGGTCACGAGTTCACGGATGTGCTGAACCACATCTTCGCTACAATAGGGCTTGGGTACGAAGCGTCCTTCATCCGGGATCTGCCCGGGATGCAGTTTGTGATAGGCGGAAGAGATCAACAGAGAAATGTGCGGCCAGCGCTGCTGAACGCTTTCAGCGAGATCGAGGCCATTCATGGATCCTGGCATGTCAATATCCGTGAAGAGCACCTGGACTGTGTCGGAGCAGGCTTCCAGAACCGCGAGCGCCACGTCGGCATTGGCAGCTTCCAATACATGAAAGCCGGCCTCCTCCAAGTCGCCAGCCGCTGCCATCCGCACGAGGAGTTCATCCTCGACAAGCAGAACCACCGGGATTTTATCTGAATAAGTGTTCATCATGAGCCAAGCAACGAAACTAACCTATGTTAGTTCCTACGGCTCAGGTCGCTTTTGAGCGGGGAACCACGCGATGACGTCGCACAAGTCCTAAGTCTGAGATCAGTAATACTGGTCAAGCTCTTAGACATAAATACCGCGCGGCCATCGCAAATACGGTCAAGGTCATCGGTATTGCCACCTCCAGCAAACCTAGAAGGCACCGCCTTTAGCGGCTGACAGCAATGCCTTTCAGTACCACATCGCGGGATATCGCGGAGATCTGGAGCGACTGGTGCGTGAAGAGCAGCTTCAGCCCGCCTGAAAAGTGCCGCTGAGGGAGCAAGGGAGAAGCACCGGCCCGCAGCAGGGTTTCTTCCGGCGCTCCTCTTCAAGTTTCCTAGCGACAGAAAGCTCAACCCACCTTACGAATGGGAGTATCAGCAACCTGATCGACCATAGGTTGGGTTCGACAGCGGAAATTGTGCAGTTCCTGCCGGACTGTCTCAAGAACTGGGTTGAAAGTCGGCCCGTGCTCCTTCGCGATCTCGACGAGCACATCGATCGCCCGGAGCAGACGCTCCTCGGTGACTGGCTCCCATTTGCGTCCTGACCACTCGTCCATCTCAGACCCTCCTCGTGGATCGAGAGAGACACTGGTCCAGAGAACCTTGCATCTGGGTTAAAGCCCGCAATCAAAGTTCGGGCATGCACAATCCGTTTCCTTCTTTCACCACTGCAATGCTTTCAGAGGCCAAGGCCGCGTGATGGTCATTCAAGGTCGTCCAGTCCCAATAAGTCCGTGGAACCGCTGAGTTATTCGGGAGGTTTACGGTTGAACCGGGCCGTTGGGCCTGCATCCGACAACCGAGGCTGTGTCCGACAATGGCGAATAATCCGGCAATCCCGCAACCTGAAGCGCGGCAACCCTCCTCATCCTCAACTGTCACGACCATGTGGGCCGTGGTACTCGGATGGGCTCTCGTAAGGCTCGTCGTAGGGGGAGAGCGCTCTGCACCGGCCCGTCCTGGGCGCCCGTCGTCCGCCGCGACGCCAGCCAGGCGCCAGACACGGAATGCCGACTCAGACTTCGGCGAAAAGCAGCATGCTCCACCGCATGCCGCTGCCGAGACGGGGCGCGGGCGAGGCGCCGACACCCCGACAGAGATCCCGGCACTTGGATGGAAGGACATCCTGTGGCGCACCTACGAAGAATTCAACAAAGACCGCATCATGTCGGTTGCCGCCGGCGTTACCTACTATGCTCTGCTGGCCTTATTCCCTGCCATTGCTGCCTTGGTGTCGATCTATGGCCTCTTCGCCGATCCTGCCACAATTCAAGATCATCTGAACACATTATCGGGCGTGTTGCCCGGCGGCGCACTCGACATTATCCGCGAGCAGGTCACCCGGATCGCCTCGAAAGGAGGCGGTGCGCTTGGGTTCGGCTTCATCTTCGGCCTGGCATTGTCGCTTTGGAGCGCCAATGCGGGCATGAAAGCCATCTTCGACGCCCTCAACATTGTCTACGGGGAAGATGAGAGGAGAAACTTCATTAAGTTGAACCTGCTGTCTCTTTCGTTCACCTTGGGTGCGATCGTTTTCATTCTCGTCGCCCTTGCCGGAATCATCGTTCTGCCGATCGTGTTAAACTTTATCGGCTTGGGCTCAGGTACCGAATGGCTGGTGTCTCTTGCGCGCTGGCCGATCCTCCTGATCGGGGTCGTATTCGGCTTATCCCTGATTTACCGTTTTGGACCAAGCCGGGACAAGGCTGAATGGCGCTGGGTTACTCCCGGCGGGATCGTGGCTGCTGTCCTGTGGCTTGCCGTCTCTATGCTTTTCTCGTGGTACGTCGGGAATTTCGGAAGCTACAACGAGACCTATGGCTCACTCGGCGCCGTCATCGGCTTCATGACGTGGATCTGGCTGTCGACGATCGTTGTGCTGCTAGGTGCCGAGATCAATGCGGAGATGGAGCACCAAACGGCCAAGGATACGACCGAAGGCTCCGACCAGCCTCTGGGAGCTCGTGGAGCCCGGATGGCTGACACACTTGGAATGGCGAAGAGCTGAGCCCGTGAATCCGCAAGAATGAAGGCGCCCCAGAAGGAGTGCCTTTCTGTTTTCGAATTCTCCCAAAGAATCAGAAAACCTTCATTCAAATCAAACAAGTGAAAATGCGCTGGCCCTCGTCAGCGCATTTTCATTCAGCCTCTAAACAGCTATTGCGCAGATTCAGACCTGCCCGGCGGAAACTGTATTTCCAAGGTTCGGCATCTTCCGAACGGCTTTGCCATTCTCGGACTGCTCCTCTGAAAACCAGGCAATCGTCGCCTTCAAACCAGCATCCAGGGATGTCCGTGGCGACCAGCCAAGGAGCTTCTTGGCAAGAGAAATATCGGGGCGACGGCGGCGCGGGTCATCGACCGGCAGTGGCCGCGCGACAATACGTGATGAAGAGCCCGTCATAGCCAGAACCTTTTCGGCCAAATCGCCAACAGTGAGCTCAACCGGGTTGCCGAGATTTACAGCGCCGGGGAATGGACCTTCAAAGGCCATGAGGCGCAAGAACCCATCGACAAGATCTGACACATAGCAGAACGACCGCGTCTGACTGCCGTCTCCATAGACAGTGATGTCATCCCCCGTGAGAGCTTGGCAGATGATATTCGAAACGACCCGCCCGTCGTCAGCGCGCATGCGCGGTCCATAGGTATTGAAGATCCGTGCCACACGTACATCGGCTCTCCCTGACCGGTCGAAATCGAACGTCAGCGTCTCCGCAGCCCGCTTACCCTCATCGTAGCACGCACGTGGGCCCGTCGGATTGACATTGCCCCAATAACTTTCAGTTTGCGGATGAACCTCTGGATCGCCATAGATTTCGCTTGTAGAGGCAAGGAAGAAGCGCGCGCCCGTTGCCTCCGCGAAGGTGAGAAGGTTGTGAGTTCCCACGACGCTCGTCAGCATCGTGTGCTCGGGATCGGCCTGATAATGCGGGGGAGAGGCTGCACAGGCGAGATTGAACACTTCATCGATCTTCATGCGCTTGGACCGCAGCCGAGACGGCAACGGCTTGATGATGTCGCTATCGATGATGTCGAAGCGTGGCTCTCGCTCGAGGTGGCGGATATTCTGCTTTCGTCCCGTTTGAAAGTTATCGAGGACAGTCACATGAGCGCCTTCACTGAGAAGGGCATCGCAGAGGTGTGATCCAAGAAATCCGGCTCCACCGGCTACGAGAACATGCTTGCTTTTGCCATTCTTCATGAGAACGCTCTCCTTTTCAGACCCTCAGAGGGCCCCAAGGTACAAACCTACTTTGTCCCAACCGCTAAGCATGGCATTTGTTCAATGCTCATTTTTGAATCTATTCATAGCGTCAGGACTCAACTGCCAGCGCCAGAGGCCGTTCCTGACGCTGGCCATGAATGGCTTCAAAGAGATCCCGCTCCAACGATGCGGCCCGATGAGCGGCGGTGTGCTCACCAAGAATGCGGCTCCGCGCGCGGGCCCCAAGATCACTCCTTCGTTTATCCGACCAAGATTCGAGCACCTCGAGAACATCGTCAGAGTGCTGAGCGAGAAAGATCTCCCGGTCCGGCTCAAGCAATGTCTCAATCCCGTCCCAGATGTCGGAAATGATCGGCGTTCCACAGGCTGCTGCCTCGAAAAGACGAACGCTCGGGCTGTATCCTGCCCTTATCATGTCGCCCCGCGTCACATTGAGGGTGTAGCGGCTTCGGGCGTAGAAGGCCGGGTGATCGCTCGGTGGAACGTGATCGATGCGCTCGACATTCTCGGGCCACTCGATCTCTGCCGGATACTGAGGCCCTGCAACGGCGAAGCGCAGATGCGGCGCTTTCCGAGCCGGCTCGATCAAGAGCCGCTCCAATGTCGGCTGCCGGTCTGGACTGTAGGTGCCGAGGTAGCTGAGATCCCAACGCTTCTCTTCCTCAAGGATCGGGTAGGCCTCAGGATCGACCGAGCAGTACAATGCTCGTGCGGCTGGAGAGCCGTATCGCTCCATGAGCAGGTCGAGCGTTGGACCACCAGTGAAGGAAAAATAGACGTTGTAGCCGGGAATCAAACTCGGCGCGAGATATTCGTAATCTCCCCTCTCCAGCTTCGCGAGCGTGACGGGCGTATCGATGTCGTAGAATGCCACGACACCATTCGCCGTGCGCTGAACGTAGCGGCCGACATCTACGCCTTCTGGCACATAGGAACCGACGATAACCGCATTGGCCTCTTCGATCGCTTCCTGATAGCGCCCGAGATCCTCCAGACTGTAATAGAATTCCAGACGGCAGAAATCCGCCTCTCTCAGATCGCGATTCGAGGCGTACCAGGGCACGTCGCGCTCAAGGAAGAGCACGTCATGCCCGCGCGCCGTGAAAGCCCGTAACAAGGCACGGAAGGTCGTCGCATGACCGTTTCCCCATGAAGACGATAAACTCAACCCCAGAACGACGACGCTGAGCTTGGTCACGCCACGTTCCTTTCATGCTTCTGGGACGCCTCCTCGCGCAGGATGACATCCACCTCGGCACCACGGCGGGTGTAAGTGTGCTCGGCCATGATCCGTGCCTTTGCAGCATCGCCGATGGCACGAGCTCGCTCCGGTGTCAGAGTCTCGACATGATCAGCGACGTCCTTGCCGTCTCTTGCTACCAGAACCTCTTCACCCTCTTTGAGGAAGAGTTCCAGGCCGACCCAAGCATCCGTGATCAGGCATGCCCCGGCTCCCGCAGCCTCGAAAACGCGGGTTGCCGGCGAATAGCCCGTATTGGCCATCGAATCGCGGGCGATGTTGAGGACGGCCAGGGGGCTTGTGTTGAAAGCGTTGTGGTCGCGGGTATAGACATGACCCATGTGGCGCACGTTCGACGGCATACCCTTTGTCTCCCAACCATTGCCACCGATCAGGAAGCTGCGGTTTGGCAGCCGTGCAGCCGGCTCCAGGAAGAAATGTTCCACGCGCGCCTCTCGATCAGGCAGGCGATTGCCGAGAAAGGATAGATCGGCCTTGAAGCGCTCCTCTGCAGGAACCGGATGATGGGTTGTCGGATCACAGGCATTGTAGATCGGGATGCAACGGCGGGCGCCGAACCCCTCATAGGCTTCGATCACCGGCGGGCCACCGCCATAGGTGAGCACGAGGTCGAGAGCCGGCATGGCGCGGTGAAGCGGGTGGTCGGGGGTCTCGCGCAACTCAGCCAGGGTTGCAGGCGCATCCACGTCCCAGAAAATGCGAA
>JAESFT010000379.1_pt1 | contig 30235 bp, 29 predicted proteins | sample 9269451 | NCBI WGS metagenome assembly JAESFT01 (sample SAMN14502557, study PRJNA617106) | algae metagenome | isolation source: Scytonema hyalinum WJT4-NPBG1 and co-occurring heterotrophs from well... | place: USA: Mojave Desert, Joshua Tree National Park, California | collected 2006-05-25
GACGTTGCCGCATTGTTGAGATCGAGCCGTCAACTGAACGACGAATCCATATTTTCTTGAGAAGGACGAAGCCATGATGCAATCCACCCAACAACACGCCGCTTCCGCATCGGATGACAAGAGCGGCCGCGACATCGCCGGTCATGAATTCCTTGCTTTTACGCTGGGTAAGGAGGAATACGGCATCGATATATTGAAAGTGCAGGAAATCCGCGGCTACGAAACCGTCACCCGTATCGCCAACGCGCCCGAATTCATCAAGGGTGTGGTCAACCTGCGGGGGATCATCGTGCCCATCGTGGACATGCGCATCAAATTCAATCTTGGCGATCCAACCTATGACCAGTTTACGGTTGTCATCATCCTGAACATCGGCGGCCGGGTAGTCGGCATGGTGGTCGACAGCGTTTCGGACGTGATAACGCTGTCGCCGGAACAAGTGAAGCCGGCGCCCGAGATGGGTACCGCATTGAATACCGACTACTTGATCGGACTCGGCACGATCGATCAACGCATGCTCATCCTGGTCGATATCGATAAGCTCATGTCCAGCGCGGAAATGGGCCTGATTGAAAAGATGGCCGCTTGAAGCCGGCATGAATCACGGCAATGCGACTGCGGGAAGCAGTCGCATTGCCTTGCCTAAAGAGCCTGGCGACAAGGCTCGGTGCAGAGATAACGATAACGAGAGACAACGAGGAAATACATGTTCAGCAATCTCACCATCAAATCACGGCTGATATTCGTCATCGGCTTTCTTTCACTGCTGCTGATCGGCGGCGGTGTAATAGGGCTTACAAGTCTCAGCAATGCGAACGAATCACTGAAGCAAATCTACGAATCGCATTTGGTGCCGATGGGGAAGCTGGATAGCGTCGTAAGATTGATCGACAAGAATCGCATGTCGGTCGCGGAATCGATGAACGGCGATCCTTCGGTGGTCAACAAAACGATGGATCAGGTCGACAAGCGGATCGAGGAAGTCAGCAAGGCGTGGGAATCATTTGCGGCAACGGTCGCGGTACCGGAAGAAAAGGCACTGGCGGACAAGTTTGCGGCAAGCCGCAAGAAGTTCGTTGAAGAGGGATTGAAGCCGGCAGTTGCGGCGCTGCGCGCGCAGAACGTGCAGATGGCAATGGAAATTTTGCAGACTCAGATGGTCCAGCACTATGAGCCGCTTCAAGAAAGCGTCGATGCATTGATCCGTCTGCAGCTCGATCAGGCGAAACGCGACTTCGAACAAAGCCAGAGCAGGTACACACTGGTGCGGAATGTATCTCTGTTCGCCCTTTTGTTCGGCCTGACGCTTGCCGCCGCAATCGGCGTATGGCTGGTGAGGGCGATCACGATCCCGTTGGACAAGGCTGTCCGGGTAGCGCAGAACGTCGCGGCAGGCGACCTGTCACAGAAAATCGATGTCACTGCACGTGATGAAACCGGGCAGTTGTTGCAGGCCTTGAAAGAAATGAATGAAAGCCTGGCACGCACCGTCGGCCAGGTGCGGATCGGCACTGAAACGATCACCGTTGCTTCCCGCGAGATTGCGACAGGCAACGCCGACCTGTCGGCGCGCACGGAATCACAGGCCAGCTCGCTGGAAGAAACGACGTCGTCGATGGAAGAACTGACATCGACAGTGCGCCAGAACGCCGAGAATGCACGGCAAGCCAATCAGCTGGTGGTGTCGGCCTCCGACGTGGCCGTGCGCGGCGGCAAGGTGGTGGGACAGGTGGTCGACACCATGGGTTCCATCAAGGACAGCTCGCGCAAGATCGTCGACATCATCGGCGTCATTGACGGCATTGCCTTCCAGACCAACATCCTGGCGCTCAATGCGGCAGTGGAGGCGGCAAGGGCGGGCGAGCAGGGCAGGGGCTTTGCAGTGGTGGCGGCGGAAGTGCGCAACCTGGCGCAGCGCTCTGCCGGCGCGGCCAAGGAGATCAAGGCGCTCATTGGCGATTCGGTGGAGAAGGTGGATGCGGGCAGCAAGCTGGTGGACGAGGCTGGCGCGACCATGAACGAGATCGTCACGTCGGTCAAGCATGTTGCCGACATCATGAGCGAAATCACCGCCGCCAGCGAAGAACAGAGCAGCGGTATCGAACAGATCAATCAGGCGATCAGCCAGATCGATGAGATGACGCAGCAGAATGCGGCATTGGTGGAGCAGGCTGCTGCGGCGGCACAAAGCATGCAGAACCACGCCAGCGCGCTGGCGGAAGCAGTGGCCGTATTCAAACTTTCGAACTTGCCGGCGGCAAAAAGAATGGCCACACCCGATCCTAAGGCATCATTGCCGACAAAACCGGCCCAGGCCGTGACCGCCACGACCTCCGCTGCACCGGCGCGTGCATTGAAAGTCCAGCCGGATATGCAGCCACGCGCACAACCGGTACCGTCTCCAGGCGGGGATTGGGAGGAGTTTTGATGGGTCGGTTGGCGTCAAGGCATTTTGTTTGAACGTGTTAACAGATACGGGAATGGCTCTTTGTTCGACTTATCGACGACAGAGGTACGGCGGTATGGTTAGCACAGCGGCAGTGCATTCTTTTGAAATTTCCGACTTGCGCGTGCGCGACGACAGAAGGGACGAAACGATGATTGCGGACGCCGCCGGCGCGGCGTTTTACGCCGCTGGTTTATATGAAAGAAACGCAGCGTGGTGACTGCAACAAAACTAAACAGGCCGGACTCCAGCAAGGAGTTTGAATTCACTTCGCGCGATTTCGAACGTGTGCGGACCCTGATCTACCGGAACGCCGGAATCGCACTGTCCGAGAGCAAGCAGGAAATGGTCTACAGCCGACTGGCGAGACGCCTGCGCGCAACCGGCATCCAGTCCTTCCAGCAATATCTGGATGAATTGGAAAGTCGTCCGGATCATGCCGAGTGGGAGGCCTTCACCAACGCGCTGACGACCAACCTGACCTCTTTTTTCCGCGAGGCGCATCATTTTCCCCTGCTGGCCGACCATGCCATGCGAAAACGAGAACCAATGTCGGTGTGGTGCTCTGCAAGTTCCACCGGCGAGGAACCGTACTCCATCGCGATCACCTTGTGCGAGGCCTTTGGCAGCCTGACGCCGCCGGTCCAGATTGTCGCCACCGACATCGATACCAATGTTTTGGCAACGGCGGCCAATGGCGTATATCCGCTGGAACGGGTGGAGAAGCTGTCGCCCGAGCGGATGAAGCGCTTTTTCCTGCGCGGCAAAGGTCGGCAGGAAGGGATGGTCAGAGTCAGGCAGGAGCTGCGGCAATTGATCACCTTCCAGCAACTCAACCTGCTGGCCGACAAATGGCCGGTTACCGGACCCTTCGATGCGATCTTCTGCCGCAATGTGATGATCTATTTTGACAAGCCGACACAGGGGAAGATCCTGTCCCGGTTTGCGCCGCTGATGAAGCCCGACGCATTGCTGTTCGCCGGGCATTCGGAAAATTTTCTCTATGTGTCCGATGCCTTCAAGCTCAGGGGCAAGACCGTATATGAGCTGTCTTCCCATCGCGGAAGCACTTCTGCTACACCCGGCGTGGCCGGGGCAACCCGAAATGCCATGAGAAGCATGATATGAGAGACGGAATTGAAGAACAGTTCGCGACTAATGTCTATTACGATCGGACGTTTGATTGCGATGCGGCGAAAATACTGCCAGGCGAGTACTACTATACATGCAAGGACATGCTCATCGTGACCGTGCTCGGCTCCTGCGTCTCGGCTTGCATCCGGGACCGGGTCTCGGGCATTGGTGGCATGAATCACTTCATGCTTCCCGATGGCAGCTCGGACGCGGATAGTCCGGTTTCGGCATCGATGCGCTACGGTACTTATGCGATGGAGGTACTGATCAACGATCTGCTGAAAGCCGGCGCAAGACGGGAAAACCTGGAGGCGAAAGTCTTTGGCGGAGGTAATGTGCTGCGCGGATTCGTCGCCATCAACGTCGGCGAGCGCAACGCGAACTTCGTGCGCGAATACCTGCGCGCCGAGAATATTCGAACGATAGCCGAGGACCTCAATGACATTTACCCGCGCAAGGTGTACTTCTTTCCGCGCAGCGGCAAGGTGCTGGTCAAGAAGCTCAAGCAGCTCAACAACAATACGCTTGTCAATCGCGAGCAGGATTATGCGCAACGCCTGCTGTCGACGCCGGTCGCCGGTGCGGTCGAATTGTTCTGATCGTTAGCGTTCAATGCATCGTCACATCCACACATCATCATGAAAACCAAGGTACTGATCGTCGACGACTCGGCGCTGATACGCAGCGTCATGACAGAAATCATTAGCCGACAGCCGGACATGCAGGTGGTCGGCGTCGCGCCCGATCCGATCGTGGCGCGGGAAATGATCAAGCAGACCAATCCCGACGTACTGACGCTGGATGTCGAGATGCCCCGCATGGACGGACTGGACTTTCTGGAAAAGCTGATGCGGCTGAGACCGATGCCGGTTGTCATGGTCTCATCACTGACGGAACGCGGGTCGGAGATCACCCTGCGCGCACTGGAGCTTGGCGCGGTCGACTTCGTCACCAAGCCGAAACTATCGATCCAGAGCGGCATGCAGGAGTATGCCGACACCATTGCCGAGAAGGTGCGCGGCGCGGCAAAGGCGCGCATCCGCGCCCGCACGATCGCGCCGGCTGGCACTCCCACGTCAGGCGGTGCGCTGCCGATGGTCCGCAATCCGCTCATGAGTAGTGAAAAGCTGATCATCATCGGCGCATCGACCGGCGGCACCGAAGCGATCAAGGACTTCCTGATGCAGATGCCGTCGGATTGCCCGGGCATCCTGATCACCCAGCATATGCCGGAAGGATTCACCCGCTCGTTTGCGAAACGGCTGGATAGTCTCTGCAAGATATCCGTGAACGAGGCGGCGGGCGGCGAGCGGGTGTTGCCGGGGCACGCATTCATCGCGCCGGGGCATTCTCACCTGCTGCTGGCGCGCAGCGGTGCCAACTATGTCACCAAACTCGACCAGGGGCCTCCGGTGAACCGCCACCGGCCATCGGTCGACGTGCTGTTCGACTCCGCCGCCGAATGCGCCGGCAAGAACGCGGTAGGCGTGATCCTCACCGGCATGGGCAAGGACGGTGCCGCAGGCATGCTGCGAATGCGCAACGCCGGGGCGCATAATTTTGCGCAGGACGAGGCGAGCTGCGTGGTGTTCGGCATGCCGCGGGAAGCGATCGCCGTCGGCGCGGCTCACGAAGTCGGCGCATTGCAGGCACTGCCGCGCATGGTGCTGGAATACCTCGCGGCGAACAGCAGCCGTGCGCTGCGGGTTTGATGCGGTTGACCGCAATGGTTGCGGAGATTGAACGGTTATCAGAAGATAAACGATGGTGCCTGTTCGTTTTGAGGCGCACACAAAATCGTTGGTTTTCGTCATCCTATGGCTACGATGAGGGATGACAAGGTGCATAATAGCCTGCGGCAGGACCCTCAAGTTTTGGTGTTGAACGGTCGATAAGGCCGATAACAGTTTTAAGAATTATTGGAGTCATTCATGGCTGGTCCGAATACAAAATTCCTGGTAGTAGACGATTTCTCGACGATGCGCCGCATCGTGCGCAACCTGCTCAAGGAGCTTGGCTATACCAATGTCGACGAGGCCGAAGACGGCTCGATGGCACTGTCCAAGCTCAGAAGCGAGCAATTCGACTTCGTCATCTCCGACTGGAACATGCCGGTGATGGATGGACTGACGATGCTGCAGAACATCCGTGCCGACGCCGCGCTGTCCAAGCTGCCGGTGCTGATGGTGACAGCGGAAGCGAAAAAGGAAAACATCATCGCGGCGGCCCAGGCCGGCGCAAACGGCTATGTGGTGAAGCCATTCACCGCCGCCACGCTCGACGAGAAACTGTCGAAGATCTTCGAGAAACTGGAAAAGGTCGGCGCCTGAACCAGTAGTACGCAAGCCGGCCGGGCCCTGCGACAGTCATCCGGGATGGAGCAGGGGGCGTCCGGAATGCAATGTTCACAGCATTTCATCGCCGATCCACCTGTTTAATCAAAGAACACCCTATGCAAGATGAGAATTTCATTGTCCGCGAACCCCTGCTGAATCTGCAGGAAGAGGTGATCGGATACGAACTGTGCTGGCAAAAGAATGCCGATGCCCTGGTGCGCCCGAGCGATGCGGACGCTCAGGAACTGGCATCGTTCGTTTCGGATTTGGCGAGTGCGGGCGATGGCGGCACGCTGATGGGCAACCACCTGGTGTTCATCGCCGCATCGGCGGCCACGCTGAAGGCGGGTGCGTATGCAAACCTGCCTCCCAAGGGCACGGTAATCGCCGTGCACGGCGACGATCTGGCCGATCCGGACGTGCTTTCCGCAATCAAGGCCCTGCGTGCGGCAGGGTTTGGCGTATCGCTGCGCGGTGCCAAGCTGGCGGGAGTGGACCGCTCGATCCTGACGCAGATGACGCACGTGGAAACGCCGCTCAATGTCGGCAATTTTGTCGCCCATGTGCAGCTCTACCGTTCCCTTGACATCCCCTCTACCCGGATGGTGGCGCGCGGCGTCTCCAGCTGGGAGCAATACGATGTCTGTTCCAAGCTGGGCATCCATGCATTCGTCGGCAAACTGCACCTGACACCGCGCCAGGGCAACGGCATGAAGGAGCTCAACCCGGCCCAGACGATGATCCTGCAGTTGATGGACATGGTGCGGCAGAACGCCGATGTCCGCCAGCTCGAAGGCCTGCTCAAGCGGGACGCCGCATTGTCCTACAAGCTGCTGCGCTACATCAATTCCGCCGGTTTCGGCCTTGGCTGCGAAATCCAGTCGCTCAAGCATGCGGTCACGATGCTCGGTTATACGCCGCTTTACCGCTGGCTGGCGCTCCTGCTGGCGACGGCGTCCACTTCCAGCTATTCGCCGGTCCTGATGGAAACGGCGGTCATTCGCGGCCGCTTCTCCGAACTGCTCGGGCAGACGTTCCTTCCGAAGAATGAGGCGGAAAACCTCTTCGTTGCGGGCATGTTCTCGCTTCTCGACAAGCTGTTCGGCGTGCCGATGGAAGATGTACTCGAAAAAGTGCAGCTGTCCGACGCGGTATCGGAAGCCTTGCTCACCCGCGAAGGCATCTACGGCCCCTTCCTCGCGCTGGCCGAAGCCTCCGAACTCAATACACCCGAAGTCGAGGCGATGGCGACATCCCTCTGCATCAGTCCCAAGCAGGTCAATGAGGCGCACCTGTCCGCCTTGGCCTGGGCGCAAAGTCTCAAGCTGTAACCCTCCCCAAAACCTGCCGCCGATCTGAAAAGCGGCAGGTTTCCATGCCTGTTCCCCCGATCGTATTTGTTGCATTCCGTCAATAATCGTCTCTAATCGGTCCCCATATCGTGGGGATTGCCATGGGAGTCGGCAATGGCCGGAGACAGCGAACTTGAAAAAACCGAACCAGCGTCGCCTAGACGGCTGGAGCAGGCCCGGGAGGAGGGCGATGTACCGCGTTCGCGCGAACTCGCCACCTGCACCGTGCTGCTGGCCGCCGGTTGCGGCCTTTGGTTCACCGGTGAAAGCATGGTGCGCCAGCTCAACCGGATGCTGGCGTCCGGACTGACACTCAACCGTGAGCAGGCTTTCGACTTCAATCTGCTTGTCGCCGGCCTCAGCGTTCATGTCGTTGATCTTCTTGTCGCCTTCGCGCCTCTCGCGGTGCTGCTGATGGTAGTTGCCGCCGCATCGCCTCTGCTGATCGGCGGCTGGCTGTTTTCCGGCAAGGCCCTGATGCCGAAATTCGAACGCCTGAATCCGATCAACGGTCTCGGAAACCTTGTGTCCGCACGGGCAGGTGTCGAACTTCTGAAGGCGATCATCAAGGCGGTCCTTGTCGGTACGGTTTCCTGGTTGGTCGTGTCGAGCCAGATCGATACCATGCTGACGCTCGCGGTCGAACCGCTCGAATCCGGCGGCGCCCATCTCGGCAGGCTGCTGATGGGCGGCTTCATTACCATCGTCGGCGGACTGGTTGTGGTGGCGATGATTGACGCGCCGTACCAGATGTGGAGTTATGCCAAGAAGCTCATGATGACGCGCGAGGAATTGCGCCAGGAAGCGAAGGAATCGGACGGCGATCCGCAGGTCAAGGCGAAAATCCGTTCCATGCAGCGCGAGATGGCGCGGCGCCGGATGATGGCCGACGTGCCGACCGCCGACGTGGTGGTCACCAACCCGACTCACTACGCGGTGGCGCTCAAGTATGCCGACGGCGCAACGGGCGCACCGAAGGTCGTTGCCAAAGGCGCCGACGAAGTCGCAGCGAAAATCCGTGAGCTGGCCGCCGAGCACAAGGTGCCGTTGCTGGAAGCGCCGCCGCTGGCCCGCGCGCTTTATCGCCATACCGAACTGGGCGATGAAATCCCCGAGGCTTTGTATACGGCGGTGGCTGAAGTGCTGGCCTATGTATTCCAATTGCGCGCCTACAACAAGAACGGCGGCGTGCGTCCCGATGTGCCGCGCAAGATCGACGTACCGGCCCAGCTCGATCCACTACTGGCCGGCGCGCCGGCAGCCAATAACGGGATGATGCAATGAACAGCCTGAGAATTCCTGCCTGGCTTACCGGCAGCGCGAGCAAGGCGTTCGCCGCACCGCTGCTGATCGTCATGATGCTGGCGATGATGGTGCTGCCTCTGCCGGCATTCGTGCTCGACATGTTCTTCAGCTTCAATATCGCGCTGTCGGTGATCGTGCTGCTGACCGCGCTCTATACGGTGAAGCCGCTCGATTTCATGGTGTTCCCGACCGTGCTGCTGGTGTCCACCATGCTGCGCCTGTCGCTCAACGTCGCCTCCACCCGCGTGGTGCTGACCGACGGTCATAACGGCCCCGATGCGGCCGGCAAGGTGATCGAAGCATTCGGCCACTTCCTCATCGGCGGCAACTACACCGTCGGTATCGTAGTCTTCGTGATTCTGACGATCATCAACTTCACCGTCGTGACCAAGGGCGCAGGCCGCATCGCCGAAGTGGGCGCCCGATTCGCGCTGGATGCGATGCCCGGCAAGCAGATGGCCATCGACGCCGATCTGAATGCCGGCCTGATCGGCGAGCAGGAAGCCCGCCGTACCGAAGTCGGCCAGGAAGCGGAGTTTTATGGTGCGATGGACGGTGCCAGCAAATATGTGCGAGGCGATGCGATCGCCGGCATCATCGTCACCGTCATCAACGTCATTGGCGGACTGATCGTCGGCATGGTCCAGCATGAAATGGCGTTTGATGCGGCGCTGAAGAACTACACCCTGCTGGCGATCGGCGACGGCCTGGTTGCACAGATTCCGTCGCTGATCATTTCCACCGCTGCCGGCGTGGTGGTGTCGCGCGTCGCCAGCGAGCAGGATATCGGCAGCCAGCTGGTCGGCCAGTTGTTCGCCAAGCCGCAGGTGCTGTACATCACCGCGGCGATCATCGGCGGCATGGGCATGATCCCCGGGATGCCGCATGTGGCATTCCTGTTCCTGGCCGGCGTCATGGCGGGCGGCGCCTATCTGCTGTCGGAGCGTGCAAAGAAGGCGGCGGAAGCACCGCCGCCGGAGCCGGAGGTTGTTGCCGCCACGCCGGAGATGGAAGAGGCGAGCTGGCAGGACATCATGCCGGTCGATATTCTCGGACTGGAAGTCGGTTACCGCTTGATCCCGCTGGTGGACAAGGGCCAGAGCGGCGAGCTGCTGCGCCGGATCAAGGGCATACGCAAGAAATTCGCGCAGGAAGTCGGTTTCCTGTCGCCGCCGGTGCATATCCGCGACAACCTCGAACTCAAGCCGTCCGCCTACCGGATCGCGCTCAAGGGCGTGGAAGTCGGGACCGGCGAAGCTTACCCCGGCCAGTTCCTGGCGATCAATCCGGGCATGGTCACCGGTGCGCTGCCCGGCCCGGTCACCAGCGACCCGGCCTTCGGCCTGCCGGCGGTCTGGATCGACGCAGGGACGCGCGACCAGGCGCAGGCAATGGGATACACCGTAGTCGATGCCGGCACCGTCGTGGCGACGCACCTGAATCACCTGATTACCATGCACGCGGCGGAACTTCTTGGCCGCCAGGAAGTGCAGCAGTTGCTCGACCATCTGACGAAGGAGTCGCCGAAACTGGTGGAGGACCTTGTGCCGAAGATGCTGCCGCTGGCAACACTGCAGAAAGTGCTGCAGAACCTGCTCAGCGAAGGCGTGCATATCCGCGATATGCGCACCATCATCGAAACACTGGCCGAGCACGCGCCGCATCAGCAGGACGCGAACGAATTGACGGCGCTGGTGCGTATTGCCCTTGGACGCGCCATTGTCCAGCAGCTGTTCCCCGGCATGAACGAACTGTCCGTCATCACGCTGGACAACCGGCTCGAGCGGCTCCTGATGCAGGCGATGCAGTCCGGTGGACCGGATGGCGCAGGCATCGAGCCTGGCCTTGCCGACACGATTGCAATGCAGGCGGAGCAGGCGACGCGCCAGCAGGAGCAGATGGGGCTGACACCGGTACTGCTGGTGCCGGGTCCGTTGCGTGCGCTGCTGTCCCGCTTCCTGCGCCGTGCGCTTCCGCAGCTGAAAGTGCTGTCGCACGCGGAACTACCCGATTCGAAAACTATTAGAGTGACAAGCCTGGTTGGAGGGCAAGCATGAACGTAAAGAAATTCTCGGCAAGCACATCGCGCGACGCATGGCGTCAGGTGCGCGAAGCTCTAGGCCCCGACGCGGTGATCCTGTCGAACCGCACGATCAACGGGATGGTCGAGATTCTGGCGCTGGCAAGCGAAGACATGTCTTCGCTCGCGGAGCCGGCGGTGGAAAAGCAAACGCTGTCCAAGTCGACGCTGGCGTCCCTGGCGCCGAAGCCGCGTCCTGAGAGCGATCAGGCGGCCGGTCTTGCGGAAGCGCTGGCGGCCGCGCGCACCCCGCCGCAGGCCCAGGAAACCGCGCCGGCGACCGCATCGGCGGAACTGGCGCAGGTGATGAGCGAAATCCGGTCCATGCGTGGCATGCTGGAATCCCAGCTGACCGAGATCGCCTGGGGCAGCCAGCAGAAGCGCGAGCCGGCCAAGGGCCTGGTCATGCGCGAGATGCTTGCCGCCGGCTTCAGCGCCAGCCTGGCACGTTACCTGGTTGAAAAACTGCCGGCCGGTGAGAAGCCGGAGGGCGCGATGAACTGGATCAAGTCCGTCCTCACCCGCAACCTGGCGGTGGTGGACAACGAAGCGGAGATCATGGGCAAGGGCGGGGTGTTTGCGCTGGTCGGACCGACCGGCGTCGGCAAGACAACCACCACCGCCAAGCTGGCAGCCCGTTGCGTGATGCGCCACGGCGCCGGCAAGCTGGCCCTGATCACCACCGATGGATATCGTATCGGCGGTTATGAACAGCTGCGCATCTACGGCAAGATCCTCGGCGTGATGGTGCATTCGGTGAAGGACGAAACCGATCTGCGCATTGCGCTCGATGAAATGAAAAACAAGCATACCGTGCTGATCGATACGGTCGGCATGGGGCAACGCGACAAGATGGTGGCCGAACAGATCGCGATGTTGTCGGGCGCCGGCACGAAGGTGAAGCGGCTGCTATGCCTGTCGGCCACGTCCTCCGGCGAGACGCTCAATGAAGTGGTGCGCTCCTACCAGGGTTCCGGTTTGGCCGGCTGCATCATGACCAAGCTGGACGAGGCCGCCACCATCGGCAGCCTGCTCGACGTGGCGATCCGCCAGAAACTGAGTCTTTATTATGTCGCCAACGGCCAGCGGGTGCCAGAGGACCTGCACGTCGCGAACCAGCATTACCTTGTGGACCGCGCCTTCAAGCTCAAGCGCGAGACGGCGCCGTTCCTGTTCCAGGAATCGGAACTGCCGCTGGTGATGGCCAATACGGCCCGCTCGATGAATGACAAAGAACTTCGCGAGGTGCGAATTGGCTAACTTTCATACGGATCAGGCAGAAGGACTGCGTCGCATGCTGGCCGGCCCCAGGCCGCGTGTCTTCACCTTCCTGTCGGCGGCGTCCGCCGACGAAAAGAGCGCGATGCTGGTAAATCTCGGCGCGTCGCTGGCGCAGGCAGGCAGCAACGTCCTGCTGTTCGATGCCAGCGCCGGATCCCGGGGCGTCGCCGCGAAGCTCGACGCGGTGCGCAGCGCAACCTTGCTGCAGGTCGCCCAGCAGGAACGGGCACTCGATGAAGCTGTGCAGGCCATGCCGCAAGGCTTCGGCGTGGCGGTGCTGGCGCGCGGCGCGCAGCGTGTCGTTCCCGGCGACGCCGATCAGGCGCGCCGGCTTTCCAATGCATTCAAGCTCCTGACGGCCGGAGGAGACATCCTTCTGGCGGATGCCGAGCTTGACGACGACGGCGGACTGCCGATCGACGCGCTGGCCGACGGCGAAATCGTGGTCCAGGTATCCGCAGGCGCCGCATCGATCAAGGAAGCCTACGCCATCATCAAACGCATCAATGCCCGCTTCGGCCGGCGTCCGTGCGGGGTGCTCGTGACAGGTACGTCCGACGCCGAAGCGAAAGTCGTGTTCGACAATTTGGCGCAGGTAGCGAACCGTTACCTCGCTGTAAAGCTGCACTCGATGGGATCGGTGCCGCCGGACGACCATGTCAAGCGTGCGGCGCGGCTCGGACGCGCGGTCATCGATGCGTTTCCGCTTGCCGGCGCGTCGGTTGCATTCCGCACGCTGGCTGGACGATTTGCCCTTTCCGATGTGCCAGGCATGGGATTACATGGTATATCTGCGAATGGCGCCAACCCGAGAATGTGAATTATGTATACCGTTAGCGGAAAAACGGACAAGACGGACAAGAACGCGCTGCTGACCCAGCACGCGCCTCTGGTCAAGAAACTGGCGCACCAGATGAAGGCCAAGCTGCCGCCCAGTGTCGAAGTCGACGACCTCATCCAGGCCGGCATGATCGGCTTGCTGGATGCGGTCAACCGCTATGAAGAAACCCACGGCGCGCAATTCGAAACCTACGCCGTGCAACGCATTCGCGGCGCGATGCTCGACGAACTGCGCAGCAGCGACTGGCTGCCGCGCAGCTTGCGGCAGAACATGCGCAAGATCGAAGTCGCCATCAACAACCTGCAACAGCGGCTGGGGCGCACGCCCAAGGAAACCGAGATCGCCAAGGAGCTGAAGGTATCGCTGGCGGAGTACCAGGAGCTGCTGTCCGACGGCAGCGGCCACCAGCTGGTGTACTACGAGGATTTTCACGACGGGGAGGGCAACGACCATTTCCTCGACCGCTACTGTGTCGACGAATCCCCCGATCCGCTGCAGGCCCTGGTGAATGGCGGGTTCCGCGAAGCGGTGATTGATGCAATCACCGCGCTGCCGGACCGCGAAAAGATCCTGATGGGCCTGTACTATGAACAGGAAATGAACCTCAAGGAAATCGGGGCCGTCATGGGCGTGTCCGAATCGCGGGTCTGTCAATTGCACAGCCAGGCGATCGCGCGGCTGCGCGCCAAGTTGCGGGAGCAGGCATGGACTGGGCTAGTCTAGCCGGCATCGCGCTCGCACTGGCCGGCGTGCTGTTCGGCCAGATGCTTGAGGGCGGCGACATCTCGTCGCTGCTGCAGCCGGCCGCGTTTTCGGTCGTCATGATCGGCACCGCCGGGGCCGTGCTGCTGCAAAGCGGCATGGCGACGTTCATGCGCGGCATGATGATGCTGCGCTGGATCGTCACGCCGCCGGATGGCGCCAGCACCGTATCCACCGTTGAGATCGCCACCTGGAGCAACACCGCGCGGCGGGAGGGCCTGCTCGGCCTGGAACGCTATCTCGAAAACGTGCGCGATCCATTCACCGCGAAAGGGCTGCGCCTGATCGTGGACGGCATCGATCCCTACAAGGCGCGGGAGATCCTGGACGTCGACATTTCCAGCTACGAACGAAGGGAGCGGCAGGCGGTGAAGGTCTGGGAAGCCGCCGGCGGCTATGCGCCGACCATCGGCATCCTTGGGGCGGTGCTCGGCCTCATCCACGTCATGGAAAACCTCTCCGATCCGTCCAAGCTCGGCGCCGGCATCGCGGTTGCCTTCGTCGCCACCATATACGGCGTCGGCTTCGCCAATCTCGTCTTTCTGCCTATCGCCAACAAGCTCAAGTCCCACATCGTCGAGGAAGTGCGCCGGCGCGAGATGATGGTGGATATCTGCTTCGCCATCGCCACCGGCGAAAACGCGCGCGTCATCGAAGAGCGGATGTCCGCGTACCGATAAAGGCCAGCGATGATTCCCGACCGGCGCCGCAGGGCACGCAAGCGTTTCGAGGAAGAGCCGGACAGTCATGAGCGCTGGATGGTCTCCTATGCCGACTTCATCACGCTGCTGTTCGCCTTTTTCGTCGTGATGTATGCGCTGTCGAGCGTGAACGAAGGGAAGTACAAGATCCTGTCCGGCTCCCTCGTCAGCGCCTTCGGCCGCGCGCAGCCCGCACCGGTAATTACCGGCGAGGCCCAGGTCGTTCCCGGATTGCGGCACGGATCGCAGCAGAAGACGCGCAGCGCCGACTCCTTGCGCCAGGAGAAAGAGCAAATGACCGCCATCGCCCGCGACATCCTTACCGTGCTCTCGCCGCTGGTGGACCAGGGCAAGGTGAGGGTGACCCAGACCAGCCGCGGCGTAAATGTCGAAATCAATGCCAGCGTCCTGTTCGCTCCCGGGGATGCACGTCTTGCGAACGAGACCGTCGGCGCACTGCGCGCCGTCGCGGCGGTACTCAAGACCGATGACCATGCGATCCAGGTCGAAGGACATACCGACAGCCAGCCCATCAGCAATGCGCAGTTTCCGTCGAACTGGGAACTGTCGGCGGTGCGGGCCAGCAGCGTCGTGCGGTTGTTCATCGACAGCGGCGTGGCGGAGAAACGCCTGACGGCAGTCGGGTATGGACCTACCCGGCCGATGGGATCGAACGACACCGCTGACGGCAGGCTGCGCAACCGGCGTGTGTCGGTCATGATTCTGTCGGGTCTTCCGGAAGAAGTGACCGAGTTGCCGGTGATGTAGTTCGACACACTGGGAGCGCAACGCAGTCGAATTGTTCGGCGAGCTTGTGCTTGCGACAATCGAAGCGTATGCCGCCCGAACTATACGGGTAGTGCCCCCGACGGACTTGATTGCCGGTCGAGCGCCGATTATTCCTGGTATTCCTCGACAACCTTTATCGAAGTAGTGCCCTCTTATACACACCCCCGTACGTTCCGGGACCTAACTGCGTCCTGTGCTGCAGATGGAATCACGCAATCCGTGGGCGTCGCCAAAATCGGGTCGCGAACCTCGTCCCGCACCAGATGCAGCTTCATCTTCCCATCATGCAAAAAGTGGTTGATCGCGTCCTGACTCATATCGTCTGCGCGATCGGCAAAATGCGTCAGCGTAGGCTTGATCGGACCTGCCGATAAATATTGGTGGCAATCAGGTTAAGTTGGGCGTTCAGTCAGGGCCGGAACCATACCCACATGCTCTCCGTTTTTTGTTCGCATCGCTAAATCTTCCCCTTTTTCGCTTTTTGGCTAAGCCCAATAAAGATCACTCAATTGCCGGGGGCAGGCAGTTGCGCTGGTTTTAAAAGTATCAGAGGAGATGCAAGTCCGTGGCTGGAACTGATACGCGAGAGACAACCACACAATAGAACAGCGCCTTGGATCCAAGGAAAAGCAGTGTCATATCCGATCATTTCTTATTAGTCGAGGATAAAATGGTAGCGCCGTTAAATAATCCCCCCGCCCAAAATACGCCTTATTTCCCTCCCTACGCCCCTGCCACGCTTTCCCCCTCGAACACTGGGCAGCCAAGTCCTTCGCAATCAGGCGACCCGAACACGCTTGGACAGGGCTTTGATCAGACTTCCAGCTTTTTTGGACAGATTCTCGGAATGATGATGGGGCCGGATAAAGCAAAAGAGTTTGTTGCAAACTTACAAACTTTTATGAACGGCGGCGGTTGGCCGTCACCTTTCCCAACTACACAGCCGGGCGCGCCAACACAGCCGGGCGCGCCAACACAGCCGGGCGCGCCTACACAGCCGGGCACGCCTACACAGCCGGGCACGCCTACACAGCCGCCACGTACTGCGCTGGGTGACAAGACCTTCCATTCCTCAAATGTGCTCTATGGCGACCAGCAACTCTGGGCCCGTGACTATGCGAAGGATGGTTATGGTCTTTCGTACGAAGAACTGGATAAGGTCATCAACGACACAAGCCTGAGCCAGGAGACCAGGGACGCCGCCAAACATCTGAAAGAAAACAAATCGGAATTTGACAAGATAGATAAATCCGGGGCATGGGTTGGCGACCAAAGTGACGGCATCATCTCCAGGGGGCAGCTTAAGGCTTTCTCCAAAGGGACGGATATGTTTGCGGTCTCCGACGATCACGACAAGCACTACAGCGGGACGTTGAATGACCCTGCCAACGGTGTTGCCGATCGGCCGAGAACGCTTGAGGAGTTCAAGAAAATGGCTCAGGATCCGAACCTGAACGAAGATGTTCGGATGTCGGCGCAGTACTTTGTCAATAATCCGAACCAGATCGACAAGGTATATGGCTCTAGCCAAAGCTCCGGTTCGCCTACTGGAGGCACGGCCCCATCCCGTACCGAGCGTACGCACAGCCTTACCATCCTCGGCGATCCCAACGACGCAAACACGCAAAAGGCCGGCAAGCAGCTGTTGGAGGACCCCAAGGTGGAGCTTGGAACACTGTCGAAAGAAGACTTGCAGGAAATCGCGAATGACGCCAGCTATTCGGAAGATACACGTAAGTCGGCGCAATATCTGGTGGACAATCCAGGCGAATTCTCCAAGCTGGACCGTGGTACCGGCAATACCCCTGACGGCTACATTACCAAGAGCGAAATTCGGGGCTATTTCGTCAATGATCCAACCGTCGACAATAATGTTTACAGGGCATCGAGTACGTTGACCAACGACCCTGAGGTCACTAGCGATTTAATGTCGGAAGAAGAATTGAGGAAAATTGTAGGCAATAACGATTACGACAAGAAAACACGGGATGCCGCGCAGTTCTTCCTCGATAATCCGCATGCATACAAGCAGGCGGACCTCAACGCGAATGGCTACCTGAGCAAGGAAGAAATGGGCAAGTTCCTCGGCTCGACCGACAAGCCGGTAACCGACCCTGCTACTCCAGCAAACACCAGGACTGCGCTGACGTCGCTGCAGAACCACAGCGGGCTGCAGAAACCCTTTAACATGGACGACCTGAAGGATATTGCCGCCGACGAAACACAGACTGCGGATATTCGAAAGCATGCCCAATACTTTATCGATCATCGGGAAGAATTCCACGCGGTCGACAAGGCGGGCACGGGCAGCAATGACGGCTCGATCACTGCTGAGGATATGACCAAGTATCTGGAGCAGAACAACACCGATGCACTAGCGCAGAGCAACGCCAGCACGCTGCTGAACGATCCGGTCCTCAAAGACCAGATCGATAAGGGGATGTCGCTGGATGATCTCGACAAGATTTCAAAGGATACCAGCAAGTACAATGAGGCTACCCGGAATGCCGCGAAATTCTTCGTCGATAATCCGAACAGTTTTGACACAGTAAGCGGTTCCGCTACCGACGGCAAGGCCGACCAGAACATCAGCAGGCAAGACCTAGAGAAATTTGTCGCGGGAAGGGAGATTACTCCCGCAAGCCCGGAAGAGACCAACAAGCAGATTACCCAGCTGATCAACGACACGGCTGTTACGTTCCCTCTCACAGAGGCTGAACTGCAGAAGATTGCCGACGATACCGGTGATAAATACTCCGATGAAACCAAGAAGGCGGCACATTACTTCATTGATAATAAAGCTGAATTCGATGTCATAGACGGTCAGGACGGGACCAAGAACGGCAGCATCAGCAAGGAAGAGGCGCTAAAGGCTACAACGTCGGGAATGCCGGCGAATGATGAGAATACGAAAAACATGGCGGATAGACTGTTTAACGATACAGATATCATGCTGCCGCTCAAGCACGAGGAGCTTGCGGGGATCATGAATGATCCGAAGCACATGCCGGAAGTCCGTGAGGCGGCAAGATACTTCCACGAGCATAAGGATGAATACGATAAGGTGGTAAAGAGCAGACCAGGTTTCGCTCCGATAGAAGGCGTCAGTGTCCTTGAGCGCAATGACGGTAACCTCAATGCGTCAATAGATGCTCTTGTCAGTGCTCACCTGAGGGGGGAAATCTACGGTAAGGATGGCAAGATATCGGATGCGCATCGGCATCTGACTCGTGACGACTGGCTGGGAATCGCAAACAACTCGCAGAACAGCAAGGAAGTTCGGGAGGCAGCGTACTATTTCTTCCAGAACCCAAACGATACCCCAATGCACGAGAATCAAGATACCAAGATAAAATCATGCATCATGGGTATGCAGGATCACGTCTATTACCGAGACATCAAGGGCCCGGAGTGGGCTGCCAATCCGGGATGGCAAGCCGGGCGTGCCGCCAGACTGCACGAGTACATGCAGGAGAAACAAATGGGCTCTCTGAGTGCTGATGACCTCGTTAAGATATGGAGAGATCCGAAGCAGGATGTCGAAACGCGCAGGGCTGCATATCATCTCTACGGTCTCATGACGTCTCATCCGGATTATTATGGTGGTGCACTTACGGAATGGGGACTGTGGCGGATGTCGCAAGGAAAGTCGTATAACAAGTAGAAGAAACAACGGTGATGCATCCGGACAGTGGGGAAGTCACATCTCAAGCAGCGGACGAACCCATTCGGAAGGACTGATAGATTGATCTGTGTGATGATGTAATCTGCAGCACATCAGCCCCCGGTTTTTCCGGGGGCTTTTTTATGTACCCGTCGGCAGAATCCAGAGGCCGGTTCCGGTTCAGGAAGCTTGCCAAGCCTTTGTCATAGCCCGTTTTCCGTGATTCTGAAGGTACGCAAGCCGTACAATTTTCGCGTGGTCATTTTGCCCTGTTCGTTCATACCTTTTGCGACTCCGCTGGAGAACTGCTTCTTTACTACTGCGCACGCATCCCGTTCTGGTGCGAACGCGTGAGCCATCGTCGACAGCGTGGCGCCGTCCCCGCACCATGCAGCAGACTTTAAGAATCACGGCTTCAAGTGCTGCCGTATCGGACTGTGTTGCGCTCGGCCCTGCAGTGAATAAAGCCTCAGTCGCCGTGCAACGCATTACGTGCCGGTTCAGGGGGAACGATTACCTTCCTCGGCGTAATCAATACCCGCGTCAAGACGCTTCGATAGGGTGGCCTTGCGTGGGGTAAACGGAAACGGCTTGCAAGCGCATGTTCGCAAACCGTTGTCCATTGAATGCAGATTGGAGCCGAAACTTGCGGTACGGTGATCGCCGAATGACCACGGATCAGTGAAAGCTGTTCGGGCCGAGCTTCAAGGGATCGCCGGGTACATTTGCCGCCACCATGCGCCTGGCGACGCCATTGATGGTGGCTTCGAACGCGTGAAAGGTATCGATCGGACTCGCATCACCAGCGCTTTGCCGGGACAGTTTAGCCAATGCTTCGTTCGAGATGAAGCAATCGCGGTTTATCGAGTCGACGCGAACCGTAAAGGCGACGCCATCGTTGGTTAATTGCGGTTCCGCCAATGTGTGTGTCATGTCATGCTCCAGAATAGTACGAGGAAAAGGCAGGCTCGAAAGCGAATGCCGTCTTCAAGAGTGCGCTCTGGTTGGCGTATTGGCAAGTCGAATCACGTTTGCCGGCATGCAAATTCACGCCGGCATGAGAAATGTCATGCGGATTCATTGACCGTACAGCAGAAACGGTAGCGGGGCAGGTCGCGGCTTGCGACCGGGATGATGAACGAGGCGAGCTTAGCCGACGACGAGGCTTCGCGTGGTGCTTCTCGTGGTGGCTTGTCCGTCCGGACCGTAGAATCCACCACCCTGGGGGCTGCCTTGAAGAACTTTGAGTGCGCTTTGATTACGCGCCAGATATTTGCCGATCAGCAAGCCGTTGACGCGGTTTTTTTCCCTGGCGGTTTCGATAAGCGAAAGCAGGGCTTTCCACATACGTCCGGCTGAGGGGCTGGACGCCGGGCTGCCAATCCAGTTTTGCATGCCTGATTCATTCGGCGCCAATCCGGCACTGGCGAGCGACTGGTGACGACGCTTTGCCAGTTCGGTCATTTCGCCGACGAGAGCGGCTTTCTTCTGGGTGAGACCGGCAAGCGATTCGGTTTCGGCATTCAGCAGGCAAGCCTGTTCCTCGTCGAGGATCTGAAGCAGGCTGGTCGCTGCCTGGTGTTCTTCCTGGAGAGTATCCGCCGGACTGGTGCCGAGTGCTTGCATGGGATGCCTTATTTGCGTGAGCGGAGCAGGTCGTTGACGGTATCGAGCAAGCCGTTGGCGACATTTTCCGGGTCGACCTTGAAGGTGCCGTTGGCGATGGCTGCCTTGATTTCTTCGATCTTGGCGACGTCCATGACGCCTGTGCTGGAGTTCTGGGCGGCGAGGGCGCGTGCCTGTGAGGAAAGCTGCACGCTGTCGGATGCCGGCGGGGCGGCGCTTTCCGTCCTGGCCGCGGCTTTTCCCGGTTTGGCCTGGGTCGGGCCGACGCCGGCTCGGTCTGTTTTCTTGATCGAATCGTCAATTTTCACGGCATTTTCCTTCAATGTTTAACGGCGTTGCGCCAATTGTCACTACCTATAACGACGCAATCACCGGAAACTTTAGCACTGAATGTGCGGTGTTCACCAATCAAGTGCTTCAATATGTAACTTCAACCACACCGCCGGCTTTGGCCACACCGCTGATGACCTGCCCGGAAGCGGTTCTGGCCTGAACTATCTGGCCTTCGGCGCCATTTCCCAGCGCACGCGCCTCGGCCGAGACACTGAATCCCGGCCCGGCGGATATCACTTTTACAACTTGCCCTTGTTGCACCGCCTGCTGGGCGCGCAACGCATCCTGGCGTAGCGGCGTGCCTGCGCCGAGCGACACGGTCAGCGTTCGACCGACGGCCTGGGCGGGATCGGTGATGATCCCGGGCGGCAGCGCGGTAAGGTCGCCCTGCTGCTTGATCAAATCATTCTGTCCGATGCTTTGGCCCTGCCGGAGCGGCGCCGCTGTCGCAAAGTAATCGCCCGTCACGCGCACGTGGGCTTGCATATAAATAGTCCACGGCGACGGCGCGTTGCAACGCATGCCGATGGTGGTTTTCCCCCAAACCCGGCCGCCGGGCGGCAGGAACGGTTCCAGCGCGGCGCAGGCGGCGAGGTTGAGGCGGTTGTCGGCGGGCGTGACCGTGATGTCGATCTTGCCGGGCAATCCGGTCGTCTGGACCTTGAGGAAATGCTCGGCCGCGATCTTGAGCATGCCGGCATCCTGGCGCAACGCCGCTTGCGGATCGGCCTGTACCGGCATGGCGGCGGCAATCAGGACCGGAAGAAGTACCAGCGGCAGTTTGACGGATGTTTTCATGACGGGGGCCATATTGAACATGGTGCCCATCCTATCCGGCGGATCGGGATTCAAAGCGGTAAATAGCGGCGGATTTCGGATGCTTATCATCCGATCAAGCCGACAGAACGCTCCGTATGATCGACGCTACACAAATCCATTATCGGCTCGGAATGCGGTTTCTTGAGCAGGGATTGAGCTGAAATTCAGGAGGTTGCGATGATCGGAAAACTGGACCAGGCGCTGCACTTTCACCAGACGGTGCTGAGCCTGCGCGCGCAACGGCAGCAAATGCTGGCGTCAAATATCGCGAATGCCGATACGCCCAACTACAAGGCGCGGGATATCGATTTTAACAGCGCATTGAAGCAGGCTCTCGGTCAGGGCAGTCAGGCAAGCCAGGCCGTGCAGCCGGCGCCGATGGCGAAGACCGCGGCAGCCCACCTCGGCGGCACCAATCTTCATCTGAGCAGCGGCGGCGCCGCGCTCATGTATCGGACCGTCCAGCAAGGCAGCGTGGACGGCAATACGGTGGACATGGATGTGGAACGCAACCAGTTTGCCGACAATGCACTGCGCTACGAGGCTGGCATCACGCTGATGGGCGCGCAGATCAAAGGTCTGCTGACCGCTATCCAGGGGCAATAACCATGTCGCTATTCAATATATTCAATGTCGCCGGGTCCGCCATGAGTGCGCAGGGGCAGCGTCTCAACGTCGTTGCCAGCAATATCGCCAACGCCGACAGCGCAACGAGCTCCACCGGGCAGACCTACCGCGCCAAGCAGGTCGTGTTCAGCGCGGTGATGGCGGGACAGCAGGCATCCGGCGTGAAGGTCGCGCAGGTCGTGGAAGACCAGTCGCCGCTCAAGATGGTGCATAACCCTTCGCATCCGCAGGCGGACGAGAAAGGGTATGTCGCGATGCCGAACGTGAACGTGGTGGAGGAGATGGTGAACATGATTTCCGCCTCGCGTTCGTACCAGACCAATGTGGAAACCATGAACGCGGCGAAAACCATGTTGATGAAAACCCTGACCCTGGGTCAATGAACAAGGATAGGCGATGAGCACCGTACAGAGCACGACAGGACCATCCGCTGAATTGCTGGCGGCAATGAATCCGGGAAAGAAGGAAGCCAAAAGCACCGCCGCCGCAGCCGAGGACAAGTTTCTCACCCTGCTGGTGACGCAGATGCGCAATCAGGACCCGCTCAACCCGCTCGACAATGCGCAGGTGACGAGCCAGCTGGCGCAGTTGTCGACCGTGACCGGCATCGACAAGGTCAATGCGACGCTGGAGGCGCTGCAGGGCAGCATGCAGTCGAACCAGTCGCTGCAGGCCGCCAGCATGATCGGCCGCGGCGTGCTCGCACCCGGCTCGACGCTCCAGCTCAGCGAAGGCAAGGCATTCCTCGGCGTGGAGCTGGCCGAATCGGCCGACAACGTCCGGGTCACGATCCGCGACGGCTCCGGCAATCCGGTGCGCAACATCGACCTCGGCGGCAACGACGCAGGCATGCTGCCGCTGCAATGGGATGGCAAGACCGATAGCGGCGAGGACGCCGCCAGCGGCAAGTACACCTTCGACATCACCGCCAAGCGCGCCGGCAAGGCGGTGGAAGCAACCGCTCTTGCATTCGGCGATGTGGCAAGCGTCGCATCCGGAGCGCAGGGCGTGAAGCTCAACGTACTCGGCATCGGCGAGGTGAAGCTCGCCGACATCCGCCAGATCCTTTGAAACACCCCGCGCAATATAAATAGACAGGTCGCGCCGGTCCAGGCGCAGCGGCATGCACAACTAGGAGAAGCAAGATGAGTTTTCAACAAGGCTTGAGCGGTTTGAACGCCGCGTCCAAAACGCTGGAATCGATCGGCAACAACATCGCCAACGCAAACACCGTGGGATTCAAGGCCGGCCAGGTGCAGTTCGCCGACGTCTACGCCAACTCGCTCTCCGGCGCGGGCGGCGGCGGCGCGACCGGTATCGGTACCAAGGTGTCGCAGGTCGCGCAGCAGTTCACGCAGGGGAACATTACCGCATCGGCGAACCCGCTGGACATCGCCATCAACGGCGGCGGCTTCTTCCGGATGAGCAATAACGGTGCGATTTCCTATGCCCGCAACGGCCAGTTCCAGCTCAGCAAGGACGGCTTCATCACCAATGCCTCCGGAGCTCGCCTCACCGGCTTCGCGGTCGATGCCAACGGCAGGCTGGCAACCGGCGCGCCGGTGGAACTGCAGATTTCCAATGCCGACCTGACGCCGAAAACCACCACCGGCGTGCAGAGCCAGCTCAATCTCGATTCGACGAAAACGGCGATCGCCGCTGCGTTCAACAAGGACCTGCCGGCCACCTATCACAATGCCACCTCGGTGAACGTCTACGACGGACTGGGAAATGCACATACGCTGCAGACTTTTTACGTAAAAACCGGCCCCAATGCGTGGACGGTGTACGGCGCGTTCGATGACGGCGTGGCGGTGCAGCAGCTTGCCGCACCGATCGGCAACATCACGTTCAACGGCAGCGGCGCCATCGCGACACCGGCGCCGCCGGCTCCGGCTGCATTCACCGTCACCCTGACGCCAGCCGCAAGCACCGGCGCTGCAGCGTTTCCGGTAACGCTGGACCTATCGGGGACGACCCAGTTCGGCTCCGCGTTCAGCGTCAACACGCTTACCCAGGACGGCTACACATCGGGCCGGCTGTCCGGTTTCAATACCGATGGCAACGGCATCATCACCGGCCGCTATACCAACGGCAAGACCGCGGTCCTCGGCCAGGTTGTACTCGCCAACTTCACCAACCCGAACGGCTTGCAGCCCTTGGGCAATAACGCATGGGCCGAGTCCGCGGCATCCGGCCAGCCGCTGGTGAGCACGCCGAATTCCGGCAACCTCGGCGTGTTGCAATCTTCCGCCGTGGAGGATTCCAATACCGACCTGACGGCGGAACTGGTCACCATGATCACCGCGCAGCGGGTGTATCAGGCCAATGCACAGACCATCAAGACGCAGGACCAGATCCTGCAGACGCTGGTGAACCTGAAATAACGATGACACGGATTCCGGCGTGACCTGAGGTTGCGCCGGGCCGAACCGGGAGAAGACGATGGATCGCCTGATCTACACCGCCATGACCGGCGCCAAGCATATTCTCGAGCAGCAGGCCAATACGTCGCACAACCTGGCCAATGCGGCCACCACGGGCTTTCGCGCCCAGTTCGACGCATTTCGGGCGGTGGAAGTCAACGGGCCGGGCATGCCGACCCGCACCTTCGTGGTCGATTCCACCGTCGGCACCGACTTTTCCGCCGGACCGATCCAGCAGACGGGGCGCGACCTCGATGTGGCGGTGCAAGGGAAGGGCTGGATCGCGGTGCAACTCGAAGACGGCACTGAAGCCTATACCCGCAACGGCAGCCTGAAGCTGAGCGAAAACGGCGTGCTGCAGACGCAGTCCGGCCTCAATATCCTCGGCGACGGCGGGCCGATCAGCATACCGCCGGATGTGAATATCACCATCGCCAAGGATGGCACCGTCAGCGCGATGGCCAACGACTTCAAGCCCGGCCCGTCCAACGTGCTGGGCAGGATCAAGCTGGTGAATCCGCCCGAGGACACCATCGTGCGCGGCGATGATGGCCTGTTCCGCGTGCGGGGCGGAGAGCCCGCCGACGCAGATCCCGGCGTGGCGCTCGTCGGCGGTTCGCTGGAAGGCAGCAACGTCAATGTCGTCGATGCGATGGTCAACATGATCAGCCTCGCGCGGCAGTTCGAAATGCAGATGAATTTACTGAAGAACGCCGAGAGCAACGATGCGAAAGCAGCGCAGCTCCTCGCTTTGAGCTGACGGCTGACGCACGATAATCGAACTCAGGCTTAACGGACCTGATTGGTTGATGCTTTCGGCCGATGCATTCGGTCCATGCAGGAAAACGACAAGATTTACCGGAGAACGCAATGATTCGATCGCTATGGATTTCCAAGACCGGCCTGGATGCGCAGCAGACGCAGATGGATGTCATTTCCAATAACCTGGCCAACGTCAGCACCAGCGGCTTCAAGCGTTCACGGGCGGTATTCGAGGATCTGCTGTACCAGACGATGCGCCAGCCTGGCGCGCAATCTTCGCAGCAGACGCAGCTGCCGAGCGGTTTGCAGGTCGGTACCGGTGTGCGTCCCGTGGCGACCGAGCGCATTTTTACCCAGGGCAACCTGCAGCAGACCGGCAATGACAAGGACATGGCCATTCAGGGCGCCGGCTTTTTCCAGGTTTTGCTGCCCGACGGCACGACTGCTTATACCCGGGACGGCGCATTCCAGATCGACAGCCAGGGACAACTCGTCACGTCGAGCGGCTTTCCGGTGCAGCCGGCGATCACCATCCCGGCCAATTCCCTGAGCGTGACCGTAGGTCGTGACGGCACGGTGTCAGTCACCCAGCAGGGAAGCGCTGCCGCAACGCAGGTCGGCACCATCCAGCTTGCTACCTTCGTCAATCCAGCCGGCCTGGAAGCAAAAGGCGAAAACCTCTACGTCGAAACCACCGCCTCGGGCTCACCCAACAGCAACACGCCCGGCACGAACGGCGCGGGTTTGCTTTCACAGGGCTATGTCGAAACCTCGAACGTGAATGTCGTCGAAGAACTGGTCAACATGATCCAGACGCAGCGCGCCTATGAAATCAACAGCAAGGCCGTGCAGACGTCGGACCAGATGCTGCAGCGCTTGTCGCAGCTCTGATTTGCCGAAGCAATCATGAAGCGCATCCTCCTGTTCGCAATTGCTGCCGGCGTGATGGGTTGCACAACGGTGCCGGACTCCATCGTGCAGCCGCCGCGTGCGGCCCAGTCCGCGCATGCCGCCATGAGCGCGCCGGCCAACGGCGCAATATTTCAGTCAGCATCGTACCGCCCGATGTTCGAGGATCGCCGCGCGCGCCATGTCGGCGACATCCTGACCATCGCCATCACGGAGCGGACCAGCGCCGGCAAGTCGGCGGCAAACTCGGCCAGCAAGGCGGGCAGCGTCTCGGCCTCCGTAGGACGGCTATTCGGCATTCCGGGTTCCACATTGGCCGATCTCGGGGCGGCAGCCGAGTCCTCGAACAAATTCGAAGAGAAGGGCGCGTCCAGCTCGGCCAACAATTTCACCGGAACCATCACCGTCACCGTGATCGACGTACTGCCGAACGGACACCTGCTCGTCAGTGGCGAGAAGCAGATTGCATTCGACAAGGGTGTGGAATACGTGCGGCTGTCCGGCGTGGTGAATCCCGACACGGTCGCCGCCGGGAATGTGGTGCCCTCCACTCAGGTGGCGGATGCGCGCATCGAATACCGCACCAACACCCGCCTTGATACGGCGGAAGTGGCATCGCAGATGGTGCGGTTCTTCCTCAGCCTCATGCCGCTTTAACGTCGGGGCTCGCCATGAATATCCGTATGCCGACTTTCGTCAACACCTGTTCCGCTCTGTTGCTGGCGTTCTGTGCCTGTCTTCCTGCGGCGCATGCGGAACGCCTGAAGGATCTCGCCAGCATTCAGGGAGTGCGGCAGAACCAGTTGATGGGATATGGCCTGGTGGTCGGTCTCGACGGCAGCGGCGACCAGACGACGCAAACGCCGTTCACGGTGCAAAGCGTCGTCAGCATGCTGCAAAACATGGGCGTGAACCTGCCGCCCGGCACCAGCCTGCAACTGAAGAATGTTGCGGCGGTCGTGGTCACGACCTCGCTGCCGCCGTTCGCTCAGCCTGGCCAGTTGCTCGATGTGACGGTATCGTCGATGGGCAACGCGAAGAGCCTGCGCGGCGGCACGTTGCTCATGACGCCGCTCAAGGGGGCGGACGGACAGATTTACGGCATCGCGCAAGGCAATGTGCTGGTCGGCGGCGTCGGTGCGGCGGCCAGTGGCAGCAAGGCGCAGATCAATCATCTGAGCGTAGGCCGCATTTCCGGCGGTGCGACGGTGGAACGCGCCGTTCCGACGAGCCTCGGCCAGGGCGATGCCATCCATCTCGAACTCAACGATGCCGACTTCTCGACAGCCAGCCGGGTAGTTGAGGCGATTAACCAGCGCTTCGGACCGGAGACCGCCGCGGCGCGCGACGGCCGCGTGATTCGTGTCCGTGCGCCGCTCGGCAGCGACGAGCGGGTCGCTTTCCTCGGTGCGCTGGAAAGCCTGAACGTGACGCCGGCGCAAATGGTTGCCAAGGTGATCCTGAATGCGCGCACCGGTTCGGTGGTGATGAACCAGGCGGTCACGCTGGAAAGCTGCGCCGTCTCGCACGGCAACCTGTCGGTCGTGATCAATACCGATCCGGTGATCAGCCAGCCGGCGCCGTTCTCCGGCGGGCAGACGGTGGTGACGCAGACCTCGCAGATCGATATCAAGAAAGAGCCCGGGCAAGTGCTGCTGCTCAAGGGTGGCACATCGCTGGCGGAAGTGGTCAAGGCACTGAACGCGATCGGCGCAACGCCGCAGGACTTGCTGGCGATCCTGCAGGCGATGAAGGCGGCAGGGTCGCTGCGGGCGGAGTTGGAGATTATTTGATTTGAAATACGACTCCATGACGGTTCCCTCCCCCTCGCAGGGGGAGGGGTAGGGTGGGATAGTGAGGTTGAACGTTCGCATGCAGCTATCAACCTCGCCACCCCCATCCCAGCCTTCCCCCTGAGAGGGGGAAGGAGCCGGCCGGAGCGACATTGAAACCGTACAACCCATGATCAACCCCACCGACGCATCCGCAAGACTGGCCATCGACGTAAAAGACGCAGGCGCATTGCGCCAGGCTGCGCGCGACAACTCCCCGGAGGCATTGAAGGCCACCGCCAAGCAGTTCGAAGCACTGTTCATGAACATGGTCCTGAAAAGCATGCGCGAAGCGACGCCGCAGGAAGGCATGTTCGACAGCCAGCAAAGCAAGATGTACACCTCGATGCTGGACCAGCAACTGAGCCAGACCATGGCCTCGCGCGGGATTGGACTGGCCGACGTGCTGATCCGGCAGTTGTCGAGCGTGGTGAATACCCGCATGGCGGACGAGCAGGGCGGATTGCCGGAAGGTCCGGCGCCCATGAACGTCGGGCCGTCCGTGTCCGAACGGGTAACACCGGTCGATAAGGCGGTGCAGACGACGCCGTCCATGGCGGTGGACAGCGCCCGATCGAACCCGTCCAGGCCGGCGCATGTGCGGGAATTCCAGGAACGGCTGGGGGCGCATGCCGATGAAGCCAGCCGTGCCACCGGCATTCCGGCGAAGTTCATGCTCGGCCAGGCGGCGCTGGAAAGCGGCTGGGGCAAGCGTGAGATACGCGCCGCCGATGGAACGACCAGCCACAACCTGTTCGGCATCAAAGCGACGGGCGGCTGGAACGGACGGGTGGTGGAAACCGCCACGACGGAATACGTCAACGGCGTGCCGCAGACCAAAATAGAGAAATTTCGCGCCTATGATTCCTACGCCGACGCCTTCCGCGATTACGCCAGGCTTCTGAAGAATAATCCGCGGTATGAAAAAGTATTGGCCAACGCCACCGATGTCGCCGGCTTCGCCCAAGGCCTGCAGAAGGCGGGTTATGCAACCGATCCGAACTATGCGGCCAAGCTGACGCGCATTATCAATCATTCATTGTCGGCTTGATAAGAGATGGGCGCGCAGGACCGCGACGTTGTGCGGATTCAAGTTTTCCCGCCGGCTGCCGTTGATGAAGTTATCGCACGAAAGAAGACGACAATATGGGCTCAGGAATCCTTGGTGTAGGGCAAAGCGGTATCGCGGCTGCCCAGGCAGGGCTGGTCACCACCGGCCACAATATTGCTAATGCATCCACCCCCGGTTATACCCGGCAGGTGGTGGTCCAGACTTCCGCCGGATCGCAGGATACCGGTTTCGGCTTCATCGGCAAGGGCACGCAGGTGTCCGATGTCAAACGTGTCTTCAGCGAGTTCCTGAACACCCAGGTCATGACGTCGCAGAGCTCGAAGTATCAGCTCGATACCTATTACGCGCAGATCAGCCGCATCAATAACCAGTTCGCCGACTCGACCTCGGGCCTGTCGCCGGTCCTGCAGGATTTTTTCAAGGGCGTGCAGGACATGGCGGCCAACCCGTCGTCGACCGCCGCACGCCAGACCGCGCTGTCGTCCGCCGAAACCTTGGCGGCCCGCTTCCAGGGACTCTCCAATCAGTTGAAGGAAGTCGAAGCAAGCGTGCGCGGCCAGATCGGCAACAGCGTCGACACCATCAATGTCTATACGAAACAGATCGCCAAGCTCAACGATGCCATTGAAAAAGCGCAGGGCCAGTCCGACGGCCGCCCGTCGAACGACCTGCTGGACCAGCGCGACTATGCCATCTCCGAGCTGAGCAAGGAAATCAAGACCACCGTCGTCAAACAGGGCAACACCTATAACGTCTTCATCGGCAACGGCCAGCCGGTCGTCGTTGGCACGAAAACCTATGACCTGGTATCCACCACTTCGGCGGCCGATCCGAGCCGCACGGCGGTCGGCTACGTCTCCAACGGCGAGGTGATCGAGCTGGCTGACAGCCACCTGAACGGCGGTAAGCTCGGCGGACTGCTGGAATTCCGCTCAAAGGCACTGGATCTGGCGCAGAATTCGCTCGGCCGCATCGCCACCGGGCTGGCCATGACCTTCAATGCCCAGCACGCCCTCGGCCAGGATCAGACCGGCGCGCTCGGCGGAAGCTTTTTCAAGGTCGGAGCGCCCGACGTGCGCGCCGGCGTGGGCAATACGGGTAATGCGGTGGTCGGCGCTACAGTCACCGATGCAAACGC
>JAESFT010000380.1_pt1 | contig 30109 bp, 31 predicted proteins | sample 9269451 | NCBI WGS metagenome assembly JAESFT01 (sample SAMN14502557, study PRJNA617106) | algae metagenome | isolation source: Scytonema hyalinum WJT4-NPBG1 and co-occurring heterotrophs from well... | place: USA: Mojave Desert, Joshua Tree National Park, California | collected 2006-05-25
CGCAGAACCTCCACGCCTTTCCGATCGATGAGCCGGAAATCGCCCGCGCCCTCGGGCAGGGGGATCTCGCCGAAGCGGGAGAAGAGCTTGTAGAACAGGTGGGCGAAGCCGCGCTTGGCCCTGGTCTCGTCCGAGCGGTCCGTGCGCTGGCCGTAAACCATGAGGAAGCCCTCGCGCCAGCGCTCCACGAAGGCCTCGATCATCTCCGGCGGGTGCTGCAGGTCGGCATCCATGATCACGACCGCATCGCCCTGGGCATGGTCGAGACCCGCCGCGATGGCGATCTCCTTGCCGAAGTTGCGGCTGAAGGAGACGGCGCCGACGCGTGGCTCGGCGCGGCTGATCGCCTTGATCTTGTCCAGAGTATCGTCCCGGCTGCCGTCATCGACGAAGACCACCTCCCAGACCGATGTGATCCGGTTCAGGATAGGGAGCAGGCGCGCGCACAGGGGCGCGATGTTCGCGCTCTCGTTGTGCACGGGAATGATGACGCTGAGCTGAGGCGACGCCACTGATCGAACCTTTGATAACCGGGCTGCATCAAGAGCCGAGTTTGCGCCTTTGCTCAAGGGGATTAGGGTGCGGCAAAGCCAATTTCAGGGATATTCATGAGCCGCTCTCGTGCCGTCATCCTTTGCGCCGACGATTTCGGCCTCGCCGATGGCGTGAGCCGAGGCATCGTGGAATTGGCGGAGATGGGCCGTTTGTCCGCCACCGGCGCCATGACCAACATGCCCGCCTGGCGCCGGGCGGCGCCGGGCCTGCGGCCTCTCCGGGACCGGATTGCGGTTGGACTGCACCTCAACCTCACGGTGGGCACGCCCTTAGGAAAGATGCCAAGGCTGGCGCCCTCAGGAGTGTTTCCCGCCCTGAAGGACCTGCTGCCGCTGGCCTTGAAGCGGCAGCTCGACGCGATTGAGACTGCTGGCGAAATCGGCCGCCAGATCGACGCCTTCGAGGCGGTCTTCGGCGAGGCGCCGGCCTTCGTCGACGGCCACCAGCATGTCCATGTGCTTCCCATAATCCGGCAGGCGCTGATCCAAGCCTTGAAGGCGAGGGGCTATGCCGGGCGCGTCTGGCTGCGCGATCCCTCGGACAGGATGACGGCGATCCTGCGCCGGCCCATCGGGCGCAGCAAGGCCCTGGTCGTCAAATCCCTGGCCCGGGGCTTTGCCCGCAGCGCCCATGCGGCGGGCTTCCGGACGAACAAGGGTTTTTCGGGATTCGCCCCCCTCGATCTCTCGGTGCCGGCGGTTCGCGTCTTCGAAGAGGCGTTTTCGAAACTGGGGGAGCGCCCCCTCGTCATGTGCCATCCGGGCTATGTGGATGACGAACTGCGCGCGCTCGATCCGGCGCTGGAGAGCCGGGTGGAGGAACTGAACTACCTGAAGTCGGAGGCTTTCGGCGAGCTGCTGAAGGCACGGGGATTGAGGCTCGCTCCGACGTTCGAGCCTGCCTGACCGCCTCAACGGATGAGGAGCGCGCTCGCGTATAGACCCAATCCGAACACGATGTGCCCGGCGATGTTGAGCGCTCTGATCTGGTTGGCATTCGGCCGCTTCGAGGCGGCGATGCCTGCGCCCATGCCGGGCTGAAGCAGGAACCAGCCTGCGCCGACCGTCACCAGGCCGACGATGAGGGCAGGCATCAGGGTCGGCTGCCGGGGCCAGTCGGACGATGCGACAGCGAGCAGGATCGCCGCAAACAGAATGCCGACCGCATAATGGCCGATCCAGCCCACCGCCCGCTCGTACGGGAAGGGCCGGGCCTGGGCGATGTCATCGTGATACACCGTCCCGCCGGCCAGATGGCAGAACCAGCGACCGACCAAGCCCCAATTGGCGCCGGGAAGGCCGAAGGCGTGCTTCAGCAGCAATCCCCACAGGTCGAAGATGGCGGTTGCGCCGATCCCGAGCAGCAGGGAGCGGTACAGGAAGTCGATCACGGGTTTGCCTCCATGGGGACGACACGAAACGGGCCTCCGAAGAGGCCCGTCCGACGTATCGTTGTTGCGCTTACTTGGTCGCGTTCTCGTACATCTCCTCGACATGCTCCCAGTTCACGAGATTGTCGAGGAAGGCCTTGAGGTAATCGGGACGGCGGTTGCGGTAGTCGATGTAGTAGGAATGCTCCCACACGTCGCAGCCGAGGATCGGCTGGGCGCCGTGGACGAGCGGGTTCTCGCCGTTCGGGGTCTTCATGACGGTGATCTTGCCGTCCTTGACGGCGAGCCAGGCCCAGCCGGAGCCGAACTGGCCGACGCCGGCCTGGATGAAGTCCTCCTTCATCTTGTCGACAGAGCCGAGATCCTCGACGATCTTCTTCTCGAGCTTGCCGGGGAGGGCGCCGCCGCCGTTCGGCTTCATCCACAGCCAGAAATGGATGTGGTTGTAGTGCTGGCCGGCATTGTTGAAGAGGGCCTGGTTCTTGCCGTAGGAGCCCTTCACGACCTCCTCGACGCTCTTGCCCTCGAATTCCGTGCCTTTCAGCAGGTTGTTGCCGGTGTTGACATAGGCCGCATGGTGCTTGTCGTGGTGAAACTCCAAGGTTTCCTTCGACATGTAGGGCTGCAGGGCATCATAGGCATAAGGCAGTTCGGGCAGGGTGAACGACATCAGCGTCTCCTTTGGATTGAACGACCCGGAGCATCGGACCCAAAAAGTGGAAGCCCCTTTTGGGATCGATCCGATGCCCTCGTCTCGCTGCGCATCGCCTGACGCGGCCCATTGGGCCCACGCGATGCGCCTGAGGCGTTAGTTAAAGCGCCACCTGCCGGAGAGCAACGGCCAAGCTCCGGACTTTTTTCTGCTCAAGCTTCCCTCGCGGTTGTCTTTTGCCTATAGAAGCATAGCTTTGCCTTGATTGTCCTGGCGCATCGGGCGATGCGCCGCCGATAGGAGGGAGCATCGGATCGATCCCGAAAGTGGGCTCCACTTTTCGGGTCTGGTGCTCCGGGTTTGCGTATGATGGAGACGGCATGATCATCGCTCTTTTGGCCCTCGCTCTTGCGATGATCGTTGGTGGCCTGCTCGCTGCTTTCTTCGGATGGGATATCGTTCTGGTCGAGCGCGGCTGGACGATGGTGATCGCCGGCAGCATCACGGCTGCGAGCGGCGCTCTCCTGCTCGGGATCGCGGCCGCCGTCGCCAAGCTGGCGAAGATCGAAAAGAGGCTGTCGCAGCTCCGGAGTGGCTTCGGCGAGGACGCTCTTCCGGGAGCGAAGGCTTCGCCCGACCTTTCGCTCGCAGCGCTCACCGGCGGCGTCGCGGCGGGAGCGGCGTCCGCCGAGGCCGACGAGGACAGGCGTGCCGAGGACGTGCAGCAGCCCACCCTTCCGCTCTTCGAGGATGACGACAAACGCGAGCCGGCCAAGGACGAGGTGAAGGCCGCCGAATGGCCGGAAGAGCCGCGCGTCTACGATCCTGTCGTTCCGTTCCCGCCCAGAACAAGCCCGTCGACGACCCTGTCTCCTGCGCCCTCCCGCGAAGAGGACGAACCGAACATGAAGGTGCCCGACTTCCTTCTGGCCGACCGGAGGCGCGACGCTGACGAGGAGCCGCGCGTGATCGACGGTTCCGACATCTATCGTCGTGACTTGGACGAGCCCGAGCCGCGCGAGCGCGACGAGTCCGACGAGAGGCGGGAGCCGGCCGTCGAGACCGTAGTGGCTCGTGAGCCGGAGCCGGATCACGAGCCTGCCGGCGCCACGGATTTCGGTCCGGACGAGGAACCGGAAGACCAGGCTGCTCCCGATGCATCCCAGCCTCCCGTGGTCGTCGGCACCTACAATTCCGGCGACAACCGATACGTGATGTTCTCGGACGGCTCCATCGAGGCGCAGACCCCGAGCGGCGTGTTCCGCTTCAAGTCCCTGGGCGAGCTGAAGGAGTTCATCGCCGCAGGAGGCGAGGGGAGTTCGTCGTCCTCTACCTGAACAGGGGCGCCAGCGCGCGAAAATCCTCCGTGGCCGCTTCTCCCATCCACTCGAAGACGGCCATCTCCGTCGTCACCCAATGGCAGCCTGCATGGAGGAGCCGCGCGCAGGCGGCCGCGACGCTGTGCTGCGAGCGGCTCGATACCGCATCCGCCACCACATAGACGTCCAAGCCCGTGTTGCGGAACTCCAGGGCGCTCTGCAGCACGCAGATATGAGCCTCGGTCCCGCAGACCACGAGCTGATGGAGGCCGTTGCCGCGCAAGGCTGCGACCCGCTCCGCAATCGTCAGGGTGCGGGCGGCCGAGAAGCTGGTCTTTGCCAGAGTGACCGCCTCCGTCGGCAGCGCCTCCCGCACGGGAGGCAAGGTCGGACCGAGCCCCTGGGGGTATTGCTCCGTCACGGTGACCGGGATGCCCAGGCGCTTGGCCGCTTCCAGCAGGATCTTCACGTTGCCCAGGACAGCCTCGCCGTCATGGATGGCAGGCATGAGCCGGGCCTGGAGATCGACGACGAGGAGCTGAGATCGTTTGGCGTCGAGCAGCATGGAACCCTACATGTCCGGATTGAAGGTCGGATGCTCGGTCGGGATCGGCATCTGCATCGAGAAGCGCAACCCTTCCTCGGGAAACTCCATGGATACCTCGGCTTGGAGCTGCGTGGCCAGCACGCGCTGGAGCAGGCGCGTGCCGAACCCCTGACGGGTGGGCGTGCTCACGCGGGGGCCGCCGTGCTCGATCCATGAGAAGTTCAGCATCGGACGCTCCCGGTCGACGATTTCCCATCGCACGTCGACCTGCCCGCCGAAGGTGGACAAGGCTCCGTGCTTGGCGGCATTCGTGGTCAGCTCGTGGATCGCCATGCCGATGGGCACCGCTGCCTCCGAGGGCAGTTCGAGGTGCGGCCCCTCGATGGTGATGCGGTTTCGCGCCTCGTCCTCGTAGGGGCCGAGCTCGGTCTGGACCAGTTCCTCCAGGGCTGCCTTCTGCCACAGGTCCTCGGTCAGCAGATTGTGCGTGCGGGCCAGCGAGACGATGCGGCCGACGAAGCCCTGATAGAACTCGTCGATGCTGGTGGCGGTGCGGGCGGTGGATCCGACGATGGCCTGGACGGTCGCCAGGGTGTTCTTCACCCGGTGATGGAGTTCGCGGATGAGAAGGTTCTGGCGGTTCTCCGACTCCTTGTAGCGCGTGATGTCGATGTTGACGCCGACCATGCGCAAGGGAGCGCCCTTTTCGTCATAGAAGAAGAGCGCGATCGTATCGATGGTGCGAACGGTTCCGTCGGGACGCCGGATCCGATAGGCTAGGTTGATCTCGGGGTCGTGGCGGGCCAGCGCCTCCGCGATTGCCTTGTTGGAGGGCTCCAGATCCTCCGGGAGCACTGCAGCCTCCCAACTGGAGAAATCCTCCCCGAACGTACCCTTCTCCAGTCCGAACAGGCGCTCCTGCTCCTCGGTCCAGGTCACCTTGCCTGACGGGACGTCCCAGTCGAACACGCCGATCCCGGCGGCACGCTGCGCGAGCGCCAGACGTTCCTCGCTGACGCGCAAGGCCGCTTCCGTCATCTTCAGGTCATGGATGTCGACGCTCGTGCCGACCCATCCCTTGAACTCTCCCGTGGCGGCGTTGTGCACCGGGGCCGCCCGGATGATGTGCCAGCGGTACTCCCCTTCCGCGGAACGGTAGCGGACCTCCGTCGTATAGGGAATTTCATGGGCCATGACGGGCTTGAGTTCCTCGGTCATCCTCACCCAGTCGTCCGGGTGGATGGCCGCTTGCCAGCTATGTCCCAGAGCCTCTTCCGGAGGCAGGCCGGAATAGGTGACCCACCGTTCATTCGTGTAGGTCAGTTCCAAGTTCGGCTTGACGATCCACACGAGTGCGGGGAGCGACTCCGCGATGAGCTTGAACCGCGCTTCGGTCTCACGAAGTTTCGTCTCGGCCCGCACCTTCTCGATCGCCAGCCACGTGCGCTCCGCCACGTCTTCGACGAGGGCGACCTCATCGCTCGTCCAGTCGCGCGGCGCCGATGAATAGACGTAGAATTCCGCGATGAAGCGTCCGTTCTTGAGGATAGGGACGATGAATCCCGAACGCGCATTGATGGTGCTGTAGAAGGCTTGGATTCGAGGGTCGCCGAGGCGCGGATCGGCTCTCACATCGTGGATGATGGCAGGTTGCCCGCGCCTCAGAGCCTCGATGATCGGCCCAGCATGCTGGTCGATCTTCTCCACCTTGCCTTCGTTGGTGATCAGCCCCCACGACCATTCGCGTTCGACGATGATGACGCCGCGATCCTCGTAGACTTCGCCATACCCCGCCGTGTCGACCTTCAGAAGCTTGCTCACGTTGCGGGCAGCGATTTCCATGACCTCGTACTGATCGTCGATGCTGCTGATCTGGTCGTTGAGCTTGAGGAGGAACTCCTGGCGCCGTTGCGCCTGGTCCATTTCGTCCCGAAGCCTCTGCCGCTCCTTGATGTCCTGGAGAACGCCGACGAAGCGGACGGGTTTGCCGCCTTCATGAATGATGCCGCCGCGCACGTGAACATGGCCGATGCTGCCGTCGGCCTTCAGAATGCGATGCTCGATGTTGAAATCCGTCCTGGTGCGCAGCGCATAGGAAATCGCCTGGTTGATGCGGTCGAGGTCGGCCGGATGGAACATGGCCTGCAGTTCGGCATAGGTGAGCTTTGCGTCCGGCTGAAGCCCGAGACAGGACTTGAAGGCCGCCGTTCCTGTAATCTCGCCGGTGTCCAGGTTCCGCTCCCATGCCCCGATCCGGCCGATCTCGAGCGCCACTCTCAACTTCAGGTTGTTGGCGCGAAGCGCTTCCTCCGCCTCAGCCAGACGCGATTCCAGCTCCGCGATGCGTCCTTCTTCGCCTCTTCGGGCGGGGGCTTCGTTCTCAACCGTCAAACTGCCGCGCTCGGTCATGGGTCAGTACTTTCGAAGTCACTATGTACGCTCTGCGGCTTGGCACGGTGCTTCCTACAGGGTGTTACGTTTTCACATAGCGCATTGTATCAGTTCTGGAACCCTTCGATGCATCGAATGGCAAAGACATAGGCAAGGGCCACTTCCTCGAGGCGGTCGAAACGGCCGGCGGCGCCGGCGTGGCCCGCCTCCATGTTGAGCTTGAGCACGACCGGGCCCCCGCCCGTCATGGTGGCCCTGAGCCTCGCCACCCATTTTGCGGGCTCCCAATAGGTGACCCGCGGGTCCGTGAGCCCGGCGAGAGCCAGAATCGCCGGGTAGGCCTGCGGCTTCACGTTGTCATAGGGCGAGTAGGACAGGATCGTGCGGAACGCTGCCTCGTCCGCGGCCGGATTTCCCCATTCTGGCCATTCCGGCGGCGTCAGGGGCAGATCGCTGTCGAGCATGGTATTGAGCACGTCGACGAAGGGCACCTCGGCGATGATTCCCGCAAACAGGTCCGGGGCCAGATTGGCCACCGCCCCCATGAGCATGCCGCCTGCACTGCCGCCATGGGCGACGATGCGTCCACGGGACGTGTAGCCGGCCGCAATGAGAGCCTCGCCGCAGGCGATGAAATCCGTGAACGTATTCGTCTTCTTCTCGCGCTTGCCGTCCGTGTACCAGCGCCAGCCTTTCTCCGTGCCGCCGCGGATATGGGCGATGGCGTAGACGAAGCCCCTGTCCACGAGGGACAAAATTCCGGTGCGGAAGCTCGCGGGCATGGACATGCCGTAGGAGCCGTATCCGTAAAGCAGGCACGGGGCGGAGCCGTCGAGCGCGACCTCGCGCCGATGCACGAGCGATATGGGAACCCGCTCGCCGTCGGGAGCCGTCGCGAACAGCCGTCGCGTCACGTAATCGGCCGGGTTGTGCCCGCTCGGCACTTCCTGCCGCTTGCGAAGGGTGCGCTCTCCCGTGCGCAGATGATAGTCGATCACCTCGCTCGGGGTCGTCATCGACGAGTAGTGATAGCGGATGACATCCGTGTCGAATTCGTAGCCGGCCGAGAAGCCGAGCGAGTACGCTTCCTCCGCAAAGGCGACGGACTCTTCGTGGCCCGTTGCGAATTCGCGGAGCACGATGCGCGGGTTGGCGTTTTCCCGCTCCAGACGCACGAGATAGCGGGCCAGCGCGACGACGGAAAGGATCATTGTGCCCGGTCGATAAGGCACGAGATCCGTCCAATGGGCACGTTCCGGTGTCGCCACGGGCGCCGTGACGATCTTGAAGTCTTCGGACCCGTCCGCATTGGTGAGGATGATCAGGCTGTCGCCGTGGTGCTCCACGTCGTACTTCAATTGCGGCGTGCGCGGCTCGACGAGCCGTGGCACCGCCGCCGCATCCGTTCGGTCGAGCAGCCAGACTTCCGAGGTCTCGTGGTCGCTCGCCTCGATGAGCACGAAGGCATCCGATTGCGTGACCCCGAGCTTCACGAAGAAGCCGGGATCCTTTTCTTCATAGATCACCTGATCCAGCTCGGAGCCGGTCCCGAGGAGATGGCGCTTGACGCGCACGGGGCGGTGGTTTTCGTCGAGCTCCACATAGTAGAAGCCGGAGGAATCGTTGAGCCAGACGGCGCTGCCGGAGGTTTGTAGCACCTCGTCCTGAAGGTCGCGGCCGGTCTCGAGATCCCGCACGCGGATCGTGAAGTACTCGGAGCCCTTGATGTCCGCACCCCAGGCCATGAGCCGGTGGTCGGGCGAATGATCCGCTCCGCCCAGATCGAAGAAGGGATGCCCCTGCGCCTCCTTGTCGCCGTCCAGCATGATCGTCTCAGGTCCACCGTCCCGGGGCTGCCTGCAGACGAGGGGGTGCTGTCCGCCCTCGCGGTAGCGGGTGAAATAGGCGAAAGGTCCGTCCGGCTCGGGAACGGACGAGTCGTCCTCCTTGATGCGCCCGCGCATCTCGGCCACGAGACGGGCCTGAAACTCCTCCGTTCCGGCAAAGACCGCTGCTGCGTAAGCGTTTTCCTGTTCCAGGGCGGTGCGGATCGACGAATCGAGGGCCGACGGATCCTTGAGCACGTCCCTCCAATTCTCCGCCTTCAACCAAGCGTAATCGTCCCGAACCTGAATCCCATGGACATCCACGACATGGGGTCGGGCCGGCGTCGAGGGGGGCGCAGGCAAGGAACGGGAGGGAAGGCGTTCAATATTCATGAAAGTGTCCGGCAAATCATCAGGAGGCGGGATTATGCACAGATAACGAGGATTTCCCATGCCGGGTCCCGATGGGGTGAGGCGGGCCGGCCTGTGTGCAAGCAAGTGCCTTTCTAGTTACTTCTTCGGATCGGATTGATGAAATTTGTGTGAGGAAATCCTTAACCTATGGCAGGAGGCATTAACTGTTCAGCGTAGGTTTATTGCAAAGTGAAAGTTGATACGAAGTTTTCCAAAGTTTTCCTTTTGCACATCTTGCAATGAGGCTCAATTTGACATACTTGGACGAGCGAGCACGATTTCTGTGCAAGTACGGTGCGGCTCAAGCAAGAGGCAAGCATTGCTTCAGACGAGAATGCTCAAATTTAGGCTGAAATGCTTTTTTGAGTCATTCTAAAGAGCCGGAAAGGAAGAAAATCAAAATGAGCGACAACATCGCTGCTTCGAACTACATTGAGTTGGCTGCGGATATCGTTTCGGCCTATGTGAGCAATAACTCTGTTCCTTCGGGCGATCTGCCGATGCTGATCAACGACGTTCATTCGGCCCTTCTTCGTGTCGGGGGTGGCACCGTGGAAGCGCCGGTCGAGGCGCCGAAGCCGGCAATTCCCGTGAAGAAGTCCGTGACGCCCGATTACATCGTGTGCCTCGAGGACGGCAAGAAGTTCAAGTCGCTGAAGCGGCATCTGCGCACGCAGTACAACATGACTCCCGAGCAGTATCGCGAGAAGTGGGCTCTGCCTGTCGATTACCCGATGGTGGCTCCCAACTACGCCAAGGCTCGCTCGGAACTCGCCAAGGAAATGGGCCTCGGCCAGCAGCGCCGCAAGCGCCGTTCCTCGCGCAGCAGCAGCTAAGGTCAGCCGTCCGCGCTGAAATCAGCCGCCCCAAGGGGCGGCTTTTTGCTTTTGCCGCCCAACAGTCCTGCGCGCCGCTTCCATTCGGGAGCAAACCGGTTGCGGTAGGCCGCCGGGCTCGTACCGAGCCTCATCCGGAAATGATGGCGGAGGGTCGCGGCGGAGCCGAAGCCGGTCGCGCCGGCGATGCTCTCGATGGAATGGCCCGTCGTCTCCAGCAACTCCCGGGCCCGGGCTAGGCGCTCCGTGAGCAGCCATTCCCCCGGCGGCAGTCCGGTGGCGGCCTTGAAGCGCCGCAGGAAGGTGCGCACGCTCATGCCGGCCTCGGCGGCCAGCTCGGCCACCGGCTGCTCGTCGGCCAGTCGTGCCCGCATCCGGTCGAAGACGGGCGCGAACCGGAGACCCTCGCGGGCCGGCGGCACGGGACGCTCGATGAACTGCGCCTGCCCGCCTTCGCGATGCGGCGGCACCACGAGGCGGCGGGCCAGGCGGTTGGCAATCTCGGGACCGAAATCGGCCCGCACCACATGCAGGCAGAGATCAATGCCGGCCGCGCTCCCGGCCGAGGTCAGCACCCGGCCTTCGTCCACATAGAGAACATCCGGCTCGACCCTGATGTCCGGGTAGAGGAACGAGAGGTTTTCGACATGGTGCCAGTGCGTGGTTGCGCGCTTGCCTGACAAGAGCCCGGTCGCGGCCAGCGCGAAGACGCCGGAGCAGATGGACATGAGACGTGCGCCCCGCTCGTGAGCTCTCCTCAGGGCCTCGATCAGTCCTGGAGGGACAGGCTCGGCATGGGCCCCGCGCCAGCCCGGGATGATGATGGTGTCCGCTTCGTCCAAAAGTTCGAGCCCGCCATCCGCCATGATCTGAAAGCCGCCGGTGGCCCGCAAGGGCCCAGGCTCGATGGCGCAGACCGCGAAACGGTACCAGTCCGACCCCATTTCCGGTCTCGGCAAGCCGAAGACCTCGACGGCGATCCCGAATTCGAAGGTGCTCAATCGGTCATAGGCGAGGGCGACGACGAGGCGGTTTGGCATGATGTTTACGTCTGTTGGCAGAAGCGCCACTTTCCACCATGACGCCTGTGCGGAAATCTGGCCACGGCTTTTCCACAAGGAGGTTGTCATGCCAACGAGTTCCGTCGCGGCCATCCCGGCCGCCGTCCCGTCCAAGGCTGCGGATCATTTTGCAGCCCGGCTCTCGCTCGAGACCGACTGCGCCGACGTGCACGAATCCCTGTCGGGCGGGGTCGTCGACTTCGTTCTCCTCGACGTGCGCGGCCCCAACGCCTATGCGCGCGGCCACGTGCCGGGTGCGCTCAATCTTCCGCATCGGGAGATGACGGCGGAGCGCTTGTCGGCCTGGCCCGACGGCACGCTTTTCGTGGTCTATTGCGCCGGTCCCCATTGCAACGGCGCCGACCGGGCGGCCCTGAAGCTCTCCCGGCTCGGACGGCCGGTGAAGCTGATGCTCGGGGGCATGACCGGTTGGGCCGACGAGGGATTCCCCTTCGCGCAGGGCGCTGAACCGGGATCGGCGGCGGTGTCTACAGCCGCCTGATGAGCGTATGGTCCTTCGCGGTCAAAGGCGAAGGACCATTGCGGCCTTAATGCGGATGAGGCGCCCGCAATCCGACTTATCCTCACTCTTATCAACAGATTTGAATCCTCGTTGACAACTAGGAATATGCCCCCACTATCGAGGATGGAAGGGGTGACCCTTCCTTACTTTATTTATGGGAACAAAACATGAACATTAAGGACGGCGATGCGGTTCATCAAAGCATTGCCCCAGTAAGGATTTCCGGCCCGAAGAAGGCGCAGCCGAAGCGGCGTTCGCGGAAGGAGGGCAGGCGACAGGGAAACACAGGCGGACAACCTGTAGGCGAATCCCTGCCCGGGGATGCACGGCGGCTTCTGACGGCGCTCGGCGAGCCGCAGACCTGCGCCATGGTGGATCCCACCGACCCGACGAGTGTGCTTGTCCACAGGCGCCGGTCGGGAATCTCGGTGGGGGCTGGGCGCTTTGCCATGGCGGTTGCGGAGGTGCTCGTGCGCCGGGATCTCGGTCGCTGGGAGCAGCCCGCCTCCGGCCGGAAAAGCCTGCTGCTGACCGAGGCGGGCGAAGCTCATCTGCGACGCCTATCGGCGCCGGAGGCCGGCCTGGCCTTCTTCCACCAGCATCACGAAACGGATCGCGCCACGGTCGAGACGGATGCGGGCCCCGCGCGGGTGCGCGTCGATGCCGAGGAGAGCCCGCTCGACTGGCTGCGCCGCCGGAAAGGCCGGGATGGCCAGCCGATGATCGACGAGGCCTCATACCAAGCGGGCGAGCGCCTGCGGACCGACATCATGCTGGCGGGGCTCCTGCCCGGCGTGACGGCGCGCTGGGACGGCATGCCCAGAAGCGGCGGCCCGGCCGCGCCGGGGGAGGCGACGGAGCGGATGGTCGCTGCCCGTCAGCGTCTGCGGAACGCCTTCGATGCCATCGGGGGCGACTTCAGCGACCTGCTGCTTGATCTTTGCGGCTTCCTGAAAGGGCTGGAGCAGATCGAGCGCGAGCGGCAATGGCCCGCGCGCTCCGCCAAGATCGTCGTCCGCCTCGCCCTGACGCGGCTCGCGGAGCACTACGGCATCGAAGCCTCCGCCCGCGGCCCCTCCGCGTCGCGCGGCATCCGGACCTGGCAGGCGGTGGTGATCGAGGGCGGGCGGGTCTAGGTGGCGGCGAGGGCCATCTGCGCGTCCCGGCGGATGCGCTCGACCATGGATCTGACGCCGTTCGACCGCTGCGGCGTCAGATGCTCCGACAGGCCGAGCTCCTTGAACAGCCCCAGGGCGTCGGTCGAGAGGGCTTCCGAGGCCGTCTTGCCGCTGTAGAGGGAGATCAGGAGCGCCACGAGGCCCCGCACGATGTGGGCGTCGCTGTCGCCGCGCAGATGCAGGACCGGCTTGCCGCCGGCGGAGTCGAGATCGGTCTGAAGCCAGACCTGGCTCGCGCAGCCCTGGACCTTGTTGACGTCGTTATGCGCCGCGTCCGGCAGCGGCTCCATCAGACGGCCGAGCTCGATGAGGTAGCGATAGCGCTCCTCCCACTCGTCGAGCAGTTCGAAATTGGAGACGATCTCGTCGATTGTCGGCAGCATGGCAAACCCGGGTTCTCTGCCGGACATATAATCATCGCCGGGCCTTTTGGCGACCGACGGCGCCGGATTTACGTGCGAGGCTTGGACGCAGCGGGCTCGCGGTCTTCGGGGCGCAGGGTGTCCGCGGGCTTGGCGGAGCCCGCCATGGGCAGGCCGGAACTGGTGAGGATCCTGTCGACGACGGCCTGCTTGGCGCCGTCGGGAAGGGCCCTCCAGACGGTTTCGAGGTGACCGGGAGCGCCGGCGGCGCTCGCTCGGTCGGCGGCAGCCGGTTCCGTCCTCTTCGGCGCCAGAAGAGCCTCCACGGCAGCCCCGGCCTCGCCCTGCTGACGCACGGGCGAGTAGTAGAAGATGGCCCCGACGATGAGGATGAAACGGAGAATCGAAAACATGGGACGGTCGGTCGTGCAAACGGAAGAACGATGCAGCACCATAACGTACCGGGGCTGTGCCGCGTAGGAGGCGTGCGGGGAATCTGGAAACAGGATGAATAAAACCTTGCCGTGTCGAGCCGTTGCCAAGGCGATGGAAACAAAGCGAAATTTTTGCCCGGTATGCGCCGTGCCACCGTTCTTGCCGCCTGCGCCGGCTCGTTTTCACAGGCGATCGAAGGCAATTAGGTTTCGCTTAAACCGCCTCTGTCAGGCTTTGCCGTGAGAATGACAAGAAGCGGTGCCTTGCCGTCTTGTCTTGCAGGATGCGCGGACCAAAACGACATCAATCTTCGAAGACGGAAACGACTCCCTTGCGTGAAGCTTTTGTCGATCATCCCGATGACGATCTCGACCTGCCAGCCGTCGTTCGCCGGAAGGCTCCGGCTCGTCCGACGCAGAAGCGGGTCGCCAAGCCGCCGCGCAAGCCGGGGGTGGGCGAGCGGGCGGCCGCCTTCGTCTTCAACCATCCGCGCCAGATCCTTGCCGCCCTGTTCCTGACCGGATGCGGCGGCGCGATCGCCTGGAACGCGCTGGTGCTCCAAAGCAACCGCCATCCGGCGCCGCTCTTCAACACGCGGGAGATCGTGCTGGCGCCGGAGCCCGAAACCGAGGTCTCCCAGCCTCTGCCGCCCGTCCGTCCTGGAGCGAAGCCGGCCGAGGACCCGGCGGCGCCTCACGAGGCCGTCGCTCATCCCGGAACTGAAGCGGCGCCGACCTCGTCCTTTACAGCGCCGAAGGCGCCCGCCAGGAGCCCGATCGCCGAGATGATCCGCAACGGCGGCCAGCCCGTCGCCGCTCCGGCCCCGCCGGCACGCGCCCCGCAGGCTGCCGCTCCCCCCGCGCCGGCGGCTGCGCCGGCGGCTGCGCCGGCACCGGTGCGGAGTGCCGTGCGCGACCCCATCGCGGAGATGATCCGCATGGGCGGCCCGGTGCCGGTGCCGCCCGGCAATGTGGGGCGGCCCGACCAGGGCGACGTCGTTCTGGCAGGGCAGCGGGCCCTGGCTCGGCTGGGCTACAGCGTGAAGGTGGACGGTCTGATGGGCTCCGGCACGCGCCAGGCCATCGAGCGCTTCGAGCAGGACCGCCGGCTGCCCGTGACGGGCGAACTGAACGCGAGGACGGTCCGCGAACTCTCCGCCGCCTCCGGCATCGCGGTCCCCTAGTGTCCAGGCTTCGTTCGGATTTCTGGGTGTCCGCGTATCTGCGCCGCTGTTCGGTGGAGGGCGTCGATGCCGCCCTGCGCAAGCGCGGGGCCGCGGAAGCCGGCGCCATCTTCGTCAAGGTGGATCAGCTCGACGGCACCGCGAGCCTCTATGGTCCCGCGCCGCAGCTCTTCCTCGACGAAAGCGGCGAGCGCCTGTTCTCGCCGATCCTGCAGGGCGTGATGCCCCTCGACGTGGAGGAGCGCATGGCGCGCGAGCTCCGCTTCGATCCGGACCTCTGGTTGGTGGAGGTCGACGACAGGGCGGGACGCCATTTCCTCGACCTCGCGTCCGAAGCTTGATCGGGCGCCGCCCTGCAGCGTGAAGCCCGCCCTGTGCAGCCTGCAGCCTACGAGGCTCGACCCACATTCATGGCCGTCCGGAATTCGGCATCGTCGTCGATGAAGGCTGCCTCCGTTCCCGCGCCGACGGCGTCGAAGAAGCGGCTCACAAAACAGCGGAAGGCCGCGCAGAGGGCGATGTCGCAGATCTGCGTGTCGGAGAACCCGACCGCCCGCAGCCGGTCGATGTCGGCCTGGGAAACGCGGGATGCGTTCTGCGCGATCGTCTCGGCATAGGCCAACATCGCGACATCCTTGTCGGATAGGCCGGCGGTCCGAAAATCCCGTTGAACCGCGAGCACGGCCTCCTTCGATCCGAGATCGTCGACGAGCTGCTTGCTGTAGACATGGGAGCAATAGGTGGACGGGATGTGCTTGGCGGCGATCAGCGTGATCAGGCGCCATTCCCGAAGGCCGAGCGAGAAGCCGGCGCGGATCCGGTCGGAGAAATCCGTGTAGATCGGCAGCAGGTCCGGCCGGGCGGTGAAGCATTTCGCGGCGTCCATGACGAATCCGAGTTGCGCCTTCTGCCGCTCGTAGATCTCGGCGACCCTGCCGGTGGCTTCCTCTTCCTCGATCGTGTGCAGGTACATGCGAGCCTCCGGTGCGATCGCCAGCATACGCAATCTAGCAGAAACTCGGTCGAGCCGGCATTCGTCCTCGCCACGTTCGAACGAGCGGCCTCGGCGGTCGCCCCGCCGGCTATGCGAACGCCTCTCCGGACAGGGTCCTGACGTCCAGGATCGACTCGATGAGGACGAGGGCGATGGGGCCGGGAGTGTCCCGCATCTCCCGCACCAGCTCCCTGATGGCGGACAGCGGGTAGGACAGGGCCGGGTGCAGGCTGAGGAAGATCCGGATCGCATCCTGCCGTGTCAGCCCCAGGACCTTCAGGGCTAGGGCGAGAAGGCGATGGCGTCCGGTTTCGAGGATGCGCCATTCCGTCGAAGCGGGAAAGCCGAAGAGGGTGGTGAGAAGAGCCTCCAGCCGGCGGTCGTCGCCCTTGAGCCCTGCGGCGAGAAGTTCGGCGAGATCCTGCTCGGTCAACGCGAACGACAGGGTGACCCGCCGATGGGCGAGGGCCGTTTCGACGCGCTCGCGGATGGCTTTGCGGCGCTCTTTGTCCGCTGCGAGATAAAGGGATGCCTGAGCGGCCGCCGGGAGGTCGGCGCGGTCGAGAAGAAGCGAGGCGAGGAGGGGGCGCTGACGGGCACGCCGCAGCAGATCCGTGAACGATGCGGTGTCGGGAGCGAAGGATTGATTTTTGGCAAGCGCGTCCTCGACCGCGCACTCGCGCACGGCCAGCAGTTTCTGGATGACGGTCGGATCGAGGTCGGGCTGCGAGGCGAGGGAGAGCCGCCCCTCCGGCGTTGCAAGCTGCCTGGTGCCGAAAGCAGGCTGCAGCCGCGTCACGCGGTGCTGCACGATCTCCCGCGCGGCCGGTGAATGCCGGGCCAGGTAGTCGAGCACGGAGGCCGGCGTGTCCGGGCAGGGCGCCAGGATGCGGGCGAGATCGAGCAGGGTCGCGGGATCGGCTTTCGGCAGAAATCCCAGAACGAGCGTCTCGAAGGTCTCGATGCTCTCGCGGTCACGCGCCGGCGCGGCGACGAACATGTCCGCATTCACTTTCAGGAGAGCGGCGCGCGCATCGGATGTGCCGTCCGGCGACCCGAAACCCGACAGGTCCGACCAGAGATCCGGATTGGCAGAGGACGCCATGCTCGCACTCGCTTCAACGCAACCGGCCGAAGGCTAGGGGGCCTTCCTTAGCGCACCTTTAACGGCTGCGAAGGACCTGGAATTTAAGCATTCCGCCCGGGGAACATAAGCGCGGCAGTGATTGTTGTTTTCATGTCAGGGCGGGCATTTTTCTGTGGTGCGAAGCCCCTTGGAAACCAACTGTTAACCATAGGTCACTTTTTGTGAGTCAGTCGTAGAGGCAGCCAGTGGCACGATAGAGGAGGACACAATGCGAGACGTCTGGACCAGATCACCGGGAGTGGTGATCGCCTTTCCGGATCACACGGAACGTCCGCGGCGCCCGGTCCTGTCCGCCGATGAGCCTCGGGGCGAGATCCTGCTCTTCACCGGCGTCCGCTACGAACGGCCTTCGCCCAATCCCGGTCCTTCCCGCCCGCTGGCTTCCAACAACCCTGGCCGTCGCCGCTCTTAATACATTCCGATTTCGATGACGATGAGGCGCCGTTAGGCGCCACGTGTCGGGCTTGCCAGATCGTGCACCATGAGCACCGCATCCGGCCCATAGCTCGCAAGCTTCGCCGCCAAGCCCGGTCGGGCCAGGGCGCGGAAGCCGGACTTCTCCCAAAACGCCTGTGACCTGTTGACGGCGACGAGCGACAGATTGTCGAAACCTGCCGCGCGCGCATGGGCCGTCAGCCTGTCCACCGCCTGCGCGGCATATCCTTTGCCGCGGGCTGCCGGCAGCACGGCGACGTCGTGGATGTAATAGGTCGTGGGACCCGCAGGAAGCTCGCCCAGCAGCCTGTTCAGGGGCGGCGGCTCTCCCAGGCGCCAGGGATGCGTGAGCGCGTAGCCGATGGCCTGCTCGCCCTCGGTCAGCACGAGGCAACCGGGCGGATAGAGACGACGACGCTCAGCCAGGACCTCACGATCTTCCGGATGGCTGACGTGGATCGTATCGGCAAGAACCTGCACCTCGGCCAGATCCTCGGCTGTCATGGGCCGCCAGGGCATGGCCCTCAAGCATCCTGCTCGGCTGTGCACGACACCGCCTTGGCGGCCTCCTCCGCCTGAGGCCGCAGGCTGGGACTCGGAGCGGCCACGCGCACGATGACGAAGCCCTGCTGTTCGGGCGCGACGATGCGCACATCGCGCGAGGGATCGTTCTCGTCCTCCGCGGCCCGGGCTTCGTCGAGCTGGCGGGCGGTCATGGCGACGATCTCGAGTTCCCCCCGCACGGCGGCACGGTCGGTGACGGCGAAGAAGACGCCGCCCGATTCCTTGTGAAAGGAGAAGGACAGCGGGAGAGACCCGGTCCGGGCTGCGATGCGCATGGGGCCGTTGCGCAGATCGAAGGCGCAGGTCGCCACGGCGACGGCCGGATCCGGCCTCGGCAGCCAGGTGTTCTCGCCGCCCGGCGCGCTGATGATCTGCGCCTTGTCGGCGGTCAGCGTAGCCTGGACCTTGGCGAAGGCGTCCTGCTCGGCAAGGTACGGACTGGCGAGGATGGCCGCGATATGAACACCCGCGGCGATCACGATGCCGCAGAGGGTGGCGATGAGGAAACGACCGAAGCCTCTCATGCTCCGCACCCCAGGCGCTGGATGATGGGGAAATCCGCTTCCTCGAGGTTGGCGCCGGCGGCCCCGGGAGGATCGTAGAGACGCAGCACCATCGTGAAGGGGCCGGATTCGGGGAGCTGGAGCCAGTTGCCCGGCTGCAGGGCGCGGGACAGGGCGATGCTGAACCGGTCCTGGGAGTCCCGGAGCACTTCCGCCGACGTGAAGCTTCGGCGTTCGAGCGCGGTCGCAGGCAGGCGTCCGTCTCCGTCGTAGAGGGTCAGCGTCCAGAGCCGCGCGGCGGGCGCGACGACCCCGACGGAATAGGTGCAGGCGGAATCGAGCGGCCTGCCTTCGCTGTCCTGCCGTGCCGTGAAACCCAGCCCTTCGCCGGTCGCCAACGGAACGTCGCCGCGCCGGGCGATGATCGCGCGCATGTAGGGATCGGCCTCGGGCGAGCCGAGCTTCGGCCAGGCCTGCCAGGGGCCCAGACGCAGGCTTCCGAAGGGCGGATCCCCGTTCACGGCCCAATAGGCGGAGCCCAGGCCCAGTCCCAGCGCCAGAAGCAGCGTGTAGACGACCAGGAAGGCTGTTGGGACGCGTCTGACGGTCACGGGCGACAACGGGGTGGATGGCGCGCGCATGGAAGCGGCCGCAGGGGCGTTCGTCAAGGGAGCCTCTGTCTGCATTCTTTAGGGCATGGCAACTTGGCGCCGAGCATCCACGGCAGCGGAGCTGCGCGGCGCCTCCGGAGCCTTGCCCGTGGTGACCGAGCGGTCGACCGACTGGAACAGGGTGCCGATGCCGCCCAGGACCTCGTAGGACCTGCGCGAGAGGGTGCCGGCCAGGAAGGCCTGCGCGGGCGCCTGGGCCTGATCGGCCGCGGGGCCTTTCGCCGACGCCACGCGGGACGCATTGGCCGGGCTCGCACCGGGAATGGGGCGGATCTCCAGGTTCTGGTGGGCGAGATTCATCACCTCGTGCCAGGTCATGGCGGGAAGGGTGCCGCCGGTCATCTCGTTCATGGGGCTCGAATCGTCGTTGCCGTACCAGACGCTGGCGACGAGGTTGCCCGTGTAGCCCACGAACCAGGCGTCCTTGTAGCCGTTGGTGGTGCCGGTCTTGCCCGCCACCGGAATGCCTTCGAGCGCGGCACGCTTGCCGGTGCCTTCCTCGACCACCTTGTTGAGCATGAAGTTCATGTCGTGGACGACCCGCGTGTCGAGCACCTGCTTGGGCGGGGTATCCCGATCGTGGCGGTAGATGACCTCACCGGAGGAGTTGCGGACCTCCCAGGCGGCATAGGGGTCGGCGCGCTTGCCGCCATTGGCGAAGACCGCGTAGGAGGCCGCCATGTCGATGGGGGTGACCTCGGCGGCGCCGATGGGCAGCGAGCTCGAATCCGTCAGCGGGTGGGTGAGCCCCATGCGCTTGGCCGTATCGATGATCACGGCCCGGCCCGCCTTGGCATTGCCCTTGCCGATCTCCAGCGACATCCGAACGGGGATCGAGTTGATCGAGCGGGCGAGGGCCGAGGTGAGCGACATGGAGCCGGAGAAGGACCGGCCGTAATTCTGCGGGCACCAGTTGCCCAGGCAGATCGGCTGATCGACCACGGTCGAGTTGGGCCGCAGCTTGGGGTTGGTGGTCATGGCCGCCACATAGACGAACGGCTTGAAGGACGAGCCTGGCTGGCGCAGGCCCCCGGTGGCGCGGTTGAACTGGCTCTGACCGTAGTCGCGCCCGCCGACGATGGTGCGCACGGCGCCGTCCACGTCCATGACGACGATCGCGCCCTGGCCGGCCTTGTACTGGCGTCCGTGCTGGCGGAGCATGTTTTCCAGCGTCTCTTCCGTGTGGCGCTGGAGCGCCGTGTCGAGCGGCGTCTTCACGATCAGCACGCGCTCATTGCCGAACTTCTTCTGCGAGGCGAGGGCCTTCACCTGCTCGAACGCCCAGTCGAGATAGAAGTCGGGGGTCGTCTCGCGCTCGCGGTTGACCGGGGTCGCCGGATTGCGCCGCGCCGTCTGGATCTGGCCTTCCGTCAGGAATCCGGCCTCGACCATGTTGCGCAGCACCTCGTTCGCCCGGGCGCGGGCGGCCGGCAGGTTCACGTGCGGGGCATATTTGGTCGGGGCCTTGAACAGACCGGCCAGCATGGCGGATTCCGCCAGGGTCAGCTCCTTGGCGGGCTTGCCGAAATAGTAGTCCGCCGCCGCCACGACGCCGTGGGCGCCCCCGCCCATATAGGCGCGGTCGAGATACAGCTTGAGGATCTCGTCCTTGGTCAGGTGGAACTCGAGCCAGACCGCCAGGAAGGCTTCCTTGATCTTGCGCTCCAGGGAGCGCTCGTTGGTGAGGAAGAGGTTCTTGGCCAGCTGCTGGGTGATGGAGGAGCCGCCCTGGACGACGCCGCCGCCCTGGGCGTTCACCACGAGAGCCCGGAAGGTGCCGATCGGGTCGATGCCCCAGTGGTCATAGAAGCGCCGGTCTTCCGTCGCCAGGGCCGCCTTGACCATGTAGTCCGGGAAATCCTCGAGCTTGTAGGAATCGTCCAGGTGGAGACCGCGGCGCCCGACCTCCTGACCGTAACGGTCGAGGAAGGTGACCGCGAGATCCTGGGTCTTCAGCCAGTCGTCCTCCGTCTCCCGGAAGGCCGGGAGAGCGAGGGCCAGCATGACGATGCCGCCGACGGCGCCCAGAGTCGTCGCCTCGCTGGTCAGATCCAGGACCCCGCGAAGCGGACCGCGGAACCGCAGGCATCTCATCTTTTCCGAGTACCAGCCCCATCCGGCGGCCAGCCCACGTCCGCTCTGGAACAGCGCAGAGTTGAGCCACGCGTCGAACCACAGCGCCGCGCGCTTGATCCGCGTCGTAAAGGAAATGGGAGGCTGCTGGCTCACGGTGGTCCTTTGGGCAGTCAGGGTCTGACCGCCTCGTTATGATCCTTGAATTCCTTATCGGCAACGCCGAAGCGTGGCGATGCTGATATATATAACTCAGAACCTTGTTTGTAGGTTCAGGGCGATTTACCTCTTCGGAAGTATCGGCTGCCCGCTATTCGGTTTAGCACCGTCCTTCAAACCGCCTCAAACAGACGTCAAAGCGCCCACATGCCAAATGCCGCACCCGTCATCCGCCCTCAGCCCGAGGAGCAGCCCTTCTGGCGCGTGAAGTCGCTCGAGGCCATGAGCCCCGACGAGTGGGAGAGCCTGTGCGACGGCTGCGGGCGCTGCTGCCTCGTCAAGCTCGAGGACGAGGATACGGCCGAGGTGATGTACACGAATGTGGGCTGCACTCTTCTCGACGACCAGACCTGCCGCTGCCGCGACTATCCGAACCGGCAAGCCAAGGTGGCCGATTGCGTGCGCCTGACGCCGCAGGCCGTGCGCGGCCTCTCCTGGCTGCCGCACACCTGCGCGTACCGCCTGCTGGCCCAGGGCCACGACCTCTATTGGTGGCATCCGCTCGTCTCGGGCGATCCGGAGACCGTGCACGCGGCCGGAATCTCCGTCCGCGACCGGGTCGCCGGGCCGGAGGAAGACTTCACGATCGCCGAGCTCCTGGAGCGCATCACCGACTGGCCGATGGAGGATCCCGGCGCCCGGGACGCGTGACCGCTCCTGTGACGGACAAGTTTTGCCGATCCGGCGCCGGGACTGTGCCACTCCCGTCCGTACGGTCGGTGCTCTGCCTTCCCCTCCCGTGAAGGGCAAACCGTCGCAGATCCGTGCGTTGCGACGATCCGAACGACCCCGCTCGGCTAAGAGCCGAGCGGCCCGCCGGCAGCGTCCACGTGCGACTGCGGTGAACACCAGCGGCAAAGCGGAATCCTACCTCTTTCGAGTAGCCTCTATCTCTTTCGAGTAATTGCCACCGTGGCCTTGAGAAGCGACCATTCTCGGCCCCGCATCAGTTCTGATCCCGTATTCTTAAGAATAATTTCCGAACAGGATGATTTTATGCCTGCTATTGCGACCTATGGCCTGACGGGTAATGCGTATATCGATGGTGTTCTCGGCGGATATAAATGGGCAACCAACAACGTAACTTACAGTTTTCCTACGAGTGGTTCATATTACGGCAATTCATACGGAACGGCTGAGAACATTACGAATTTCGGGAGCCTCGGGACCGTCCAGCAGACAACCGCTCGCAATGCCCTCAAGACCTACGCCTCGGTGGCGAATCTAACCTTCACGGAGATCGCCGAGACCGACACGCAGCATGCCGATGTCCGCCTTGCGATGTCGGACAAGACCGGTTCGGCCTGGGCCTACCTTCCGAGCACGGCGGCGGAAGGCGGGGACGTCTGGTTCAACGGTTCCAACGGCTATTTCACCAGCCCGGTGAAGGGCAATTATGCCTTCATGGTCTTCCTGCATGAGCTCGGTCACGCGCTCGGCCTCGAGCACCCGCACGAGAATGCCATGCCGTCCGACCGCGACTCCCTTGAATACACGGTCATGAGTTACCGCTCCTATGCTGGCGGCTCGACGACCGCGGGTTATACCAACGAGACCTGGGGCTATGCGCAGTCGCTGATGATGTACGACATCGCGGCCGTGCAGCACATGTACGGGGCGAACTACGCCACGAACGGCGGCAACTCGACCTATACCTGGAATGCGACGACCGGCGAGATGGCGATCAACGGCACCGGTCAGGGAAGGCCAGGCGGCAACAAGATCTTCCTGACCGTCTGGGACGGCGGCGGAAACGATACGTACGACCTCTCCAACTATGCTGCCAATCTCAAGGTCGATCTCCGTCCCGGAGAATGGACCAAGACGTCCACCGCTCAGCTCGCCAAGCTGCACTGGGACGGCTCGAAGGTTGCTGTCGGCAACATCGCCAACGCGTTGCTCTACCAGGGTGACACGCGTTCGCTCATCGAGAACGCCGTAGGCGGATCGGGCAACGATTCCTTGACCGGCAACGAGGGTGCCAACCTGCTCAGGGGTGGTGCCGGAACGGACAAGCTTTATGGGCTCGGCGCAGGCGATTCGCTCGACGGCGGCGCTGGAGCCGATACCCTCGCCGGAGGCGCTGGAGCGGACATCTTCGATTTCAACTCCGTCCGGGATTCGCTGTCGAGCGCCCGCGACACGATCCAGGATTTCCTTCGGGGCTCCGACCGGATCGATCTGCGCACCATCGACGCCAATGCGGCAGCCGGCGGAGACCAGGCCTTTTCCTTTATCGGCAACTCGTCCTTCACGGGTCAGAGCGGCCAGTTGGCTTTCGCGGGCGGTGTGCTCTCTGGCGACGTGAACGGCGACAGGACCGCCGATTTCCGCATCAACGTCACGGGCATCTCGACCATGGGCGCCACCGACTTCTATCTTTGATGCGATGTCAAACGGGATGCACCGATGAGCGACTGGATCGACTTCGGCCAGTGGCCGAACTGCGCACGAATGGAGCGGCCCGGCTTCGTGTTCGAGGTGAGGAACAACGAGGGGCGCAGCCTCCTGACCACGTGCACGGTCCCGCTCCGGCTGCCCTTCGACTGGACGTCGCCTCCGGTGCGTTTCCGTCTGATCGAGGCGCCGAAGCCGCGCCGCTCGAACCCCATTCCGAAGCCGCAGAGCTGACACGCCCGGTCCGCACCGGCCTTCGAGACGGTTCTGTCATCAAAACCTATTGTGCAGGCTTCGGGCGGCGCGAGACCACCGTCGGGCTCGTTCCCTGGGCGATCTGCAGGCAGGTGAGCATGTCCACATAGCTCGGCGTCCCGCCGATCTGCGCCTCCTGCCCGCACATGTCGCGCTGGCCCGCAGGCGCGCTGCTCCACATCGCGCGAAGCTGGCGTTCCGCCGATGTCTCGTCGCGCATGCAGCTTTCATACGGGTTCGTGTCCTGCGGCGTCAGGGGGCGCGCCTCTTTGCAGGTCGCCTCGACATTGAATCGAGGAGGCTCCTGGGCCATGACGGACGAGCCCCATAGGCTTGCGACCAGAACCGTCAAACCGAGCGTACAGGCCTTCATGGCAGCCTCCTTCACGTGTCGAATTCGTGCGACCTCGACCTCATCTGATAAGTCCGGAATGCCGTAACACCCGAGACCTGCGCGGTTGGCCCAGCGTCAGACGCGCAGGATCTCATTCCGCCAAATAGAAGCTAATCATAGTGTAAGGCATGCGCTCCAGCCCGCAAGGGCGCATGCGTCGGCACTTGGTCCGCGTACGGGGCGAGATATCGCCTCCTGCCAAACGTGAGGTCAGGAGCCGGCCTCTTGCCGGCTGCCGCTGCCGGGTTCGCCGGGAACGTCGGTTTGCTCCCCGAGGGTCTCGCGCACGTAGAGCTTCTTCACCAGCACATAGGTGACCACCGCGAGGGGGAAGCCGAAGATGAGCCCCAGGGTGCCGAACAGGACGCTGCCGATCAGGATGGCAAACAGCGCCAGGGCGGGAGGAACGCTGATCACGTGTCGCGCCACCAGAGGGAAGATGACATTGCCCTCGATCTGCTGAATCGCCATGACGGCCAGCACGGTCCAGAGGGCGGCCTCGCCGCTCACGCTGAAGGCGATCAGGACGGCCGGCAGCGCTCCCAGGATGGGCCCGAGGAACGGGATGAAATCGGCGATGCCCGCGATGAGGCCGAGCGCCAGGGCCGAGGGCAGGCCGATCAGCCAGAAGGCGATCGTGGAGAGCACTGCGACGCAGGCCATGGCGATCAGCTGCGAGGTCAGCCACAGCTTCAGGGCTTCTCCGGACGCCTGCAGGGAGCTGCGGACCCGCGGGTGATGAGGCATCGGGAAAAGCTTGACGAAGCCCTCCCGGTAAAGGCGCGGCGAGGCGGCGATGTAGAGGCCCGCGATCACTACGAGGATGAAGTCAGCCAAGCCGTTGAGGATGGCGCCGCCGATCCCCGCAAGACGGGCCGCCATTCCGCCGGTCGGCGCATTGTTGACGATTTCCGACAGATCGTCGCTCACGGCGCCGAGGCCGAGCTGCTTGCTGAAATTGTCGACCGCGAAGGGGAGCCGTTCGACCACGTTGGAGAATTGGGCCCGGACCTGCGTTCCGAAGAGGGCGATGATGGCCAGAAACAGGATGAAGATGAGCAGGCTGGCGGCGGTCAGGCTCCAGCGGCTGGGCACCTTGAGAAAGCGCACCAGCGCTTCCGAGGCCGCATGCAGCAGGATGGCCACGAGAACGGCCCCGAAGGCGAGAAGAAGAACGTCCGACAGTTTCCAGAGGAGGAGCGCGAACAGCGTAATCCCGAGCACGATGAGGACCTTACGCACGAACTCCGCATCGTTCATGAAACCTCGCGCGGAACGGTCCTGATTGCTCATCGTTTACGCCTCACCTTCTCCGTTCTGACAATCGAAGGGGAAGAGGCTCGGTTCCCTCCATCGATCCGGATGTAGATCCAAGTTATTCGAGATTACATCGCATGGATCAACTTCATGCCTGTTTGCGCGGTTTCGTAAAACAGCGGAACGGATTTTGATGTTCCTGGTTGTTGTGCCATGGAGGGAATTCATATGACCTCGCAAGTCATCTGTTTTATTCTTGGCACTGTGTTTCCGCTTGCCATGGTCGGGTGGTTATTCACCCATTGACGAATGTCGCAGACGTTCTTCTCTATGGAAGGGGAATGTGCCGGAACAGCTTTAGTGCCGCGTAGCGAAAAGCCCGCCTGACATCATCAGGCGGGCTTTTCGATTCCGTCGTTTGGCTCCGGCTCTATCGCACGACTTCCGTACAGGCCTGATTGCCGTAAGTATCCACCGTGCAGGTCCGCTGCCTGATCGATCCGGTCGTTGCCGCGTCGGGAACCACGACGACCCCGGGGGCCGCCTGCGTCTTCGCGTTCTGCTCCGCCAGCCCACCCGCAATGCCGCCCACGCCCGCACCGACAACGGCGCCCACGGGACCGCCGACGATGGCGCCCGTCACGGCACCGGTTGCAACGCCGGCCGCCGTACCTTCCTGGGCCGACGCAAGTTGAGGCATGATCAAAAGGGATGCTGCGGCGATGCCCAAAGCAAGTTTACGCATAACTCGGTCCTTCATCAGATGATCGTCTGATCGGGAACGCTCCTGTTATGCTTCAGGTTCCGGAAATAGCCTAAGACCTAAGGTCTAGACTTTGTCGCGGCGGATGCCCGCTTGATCAATTCTTCCTTGAGGGGCTCCGGAAGCTCGATCCCGGTCAGGCGCCAGGTCGCGTATCTCAGGCGCAGGGTGATCTTGAACTGCCGCTCCTTGGGCTCGTCCACCGGGAGCGGGATGGTGATGGCCCGAAACCCCTGCGATTCCGACATGATGAACGTCCGCCAGGCTTTCCCGAGCGACGGGGCATCGAAGCGGAGCGGGAAGAACAGGCCGTTGCCGCCCTGGGGTCCGGCCGCCTGCTGCAGCTGCCCGTCCTTGAGAAGGTCGATGACGGCCTGGGGGGTGATGAGTTCCTCCAGCACCGGGTTGAGGACGGCCGTTCCGGCTTGCGCCGCGGCCTGCTGGCCCAATCCGTCGAGATCCTGCGTCTTCAGGTATTCGCCCAGGATCTGACGGGCCAGGGAGACGCGAAGCGCATTGAAATTCACCCGTTCGGTGATCCGGTCCAGGTTCCTGGCCTCGACGGCCTTGGACAGGTCGTAGAGCGCCACGAAGGGCGACACCATGAAGATGGCCCAGGCTAGGAAGAGGAGGAAACTGATCCGAAAAGTCCAGCGCATCGTCTGTCGATGATCCATTGACGGTCGCGGGATGACCTTACGCCCGGCGAGGCGCCAGCCCGCGATACCATTGCGGCGAGGGGCCTTATGTGGGCACGCGACGGTCATCAAAAAAGGGCGGCCGTTCGGCCGCCCCTTGTCGGAAGCTTGGCTTTAGGATCGATCAGCCCCGGGCGCGGGCCCGGATCATGAAGGTGTCGTAGGCGTATTCGGCCACTTGGAACCAGAGATATTCCTCGTTCCGGAAGGCTTTGACCGCATCGACGACCTTCTTGAAGTCCGCGTTCTTGGCCGAGGTCTCGTCGAAGACCTCGTTGGTCGCCTTGTAGGCAGCCTCCAGGATCTCCTGCGAGAAGGGCCGCAGCTGCGTGCCGGCGCCGAGGAGGCGGCGCAGGGCGGCCGGGTTGCGGGCGTCGTACTTGGCGAGCATGTCGTTGTTGGCATAGCCGGCGGCCGTCGTCAGGATGGCCTGATACGCCTTCGGAAGTTCCCGCCACTTGGCCTGGTTCACGAACAGATGGATGGCGGGGCCGCCTTCCCAGAAGCCCGGATAGTAGTAGTACGGCGCGACTTTCGAGAAGCCGAGCTTCTCGTCGTCGTAGGGGCCGACCCACTCGGCCGCGTCGATGGTGCCGCGCTCGAGAGCCGGGTAGATGTCGCCGCCGGGGATCTGCTGCGGCACGGCGCCGAGCTTCTGCATCACCAGGCCGGCGATGCCGGCGATGCGCATCTTGAGGCCCTGCAGATCCTGAACGGTCTTGATCTCCTTGCGGAACCAGCCGCCCATCTGCACGCCGGTATTGCCGGCGGGCATGCCGTAGAGGTTGTGCTTGGCGTAGAACTCGTTGAGCAGATCGTTGCCGCCACCCTGATAGAGCCAGGCATTCATCTGGCGCGCATTCAGGCCGAAAGGAGCCGCCGTGCCGAGGGCGAAGGTCGGATCCTTGCCGAAATAGTAATAGGAGCAGGTATGGCCGAGCTCGATGGTGCCGCCGCCCACCGCATCGGCGATCTGGGGCGTGCCGACGATCTCGCCGGCCGCGAAGGGCTGGATCTGGAATTTGCCGTCCGTCGCCTCGGAGACGAATTTCGCGATCACCTCGGCGGCGCCGTAGATGGTGTCGAGGGACTTGGGAAAGCCCGATTGCAGGCGCCATTTGATCTCGGGCATCGACTGGGCGATGGCCGGGGCGGCAACCGTGGTCGCGGCGGCGCCGACCGTCGCGGCCTGCAAGAACTGACGACGTTTCATTGCTGGTGTTCCTCTCTGGATCGTGACCTTTGTCACTTGGGCCCTATTGACACTAAATTCGGTTGCGTCCGCAAGAAGCCTGGCGGCACTATCGACTAATGATCTATGCGCCTTTTGATAAAGCCCTTGATCCTGCTCAGAAAAGCGGCACGTCGATGGCGCAGCTGACCCCCTCGCGGTCGTAGGTCAGGCGCACCTCGCCGTTCAGCTCCCGGGCCAGGCCGTCCTGGATCAGCCGCGTTCCGAAGCCCTGGCGCGCGGGGGCGACGACCGGGGGACCGCCGCGCTCCTCCCACCATAGGGCGAGGCGCGGGCCCGTTGCGGTTTCCGGCGCCGCCCAGGCGATGCGGACCTGGCCGCCCGGCACGCTCAGGGCCCCGTATTTGACCGCGTTGGTGCAGAGTTCGTGCAAGGCCATGGACAGGCTCAGCGCCATAGGCGGGGAGATGCGCAGATCCGGCCCCTCCACATGCAACCGTCCGCCGTCCGAGAGATCGCGATAGGGCGCGAAGGCCTGTTCGACGATCTCGGCGATGCTGGCGCTCTCCCAGTTCTCGCGGGTGAGAATGTCGTGGCCGCGGGACAGGGCGAACAGGCGGGCCTCGAAGGTGGCATAGGCGCAGAGCAAGTCCCGGGCATCCCAGGTGTTCATGCCGCGAAAACTCTGTGACGCAAGGGATTGAACGGTGGCGAGCGTGTTCTTGACCCGGTGGTTCAGCTCGTTGATCAGAAGCCGCTGATGGTCTTCGGCACGCTTTTGATCGGTGATGTCGATCTGGATTCCGTCCCATACGATCGCCCCGCTCGGCAGGGTGCGGGGCGCGTCGACGATCCGCTGCCAGCGGATCTCGCCCGTTTGGGCATGACGGATGGCGAACTCGATGTCGAGGGGCTTGAGCTGCGCGTGCGCTTCCATCTGCGCACGGGCGACGGGCTCGCGGAATTCCGGGAGGATGAGATCGAAGAGAAGCTGCGGATTGGCCGGGATCTTCTCGGCCGGAATTCCGTTCAGCCGCTCGCAGCTGGCCGAGATGTAGATGAAGCGTCGGCCTTCGTAACCGACGCCGTTGTCCATCTGATAGACCATGCCGAGCGGCAGATTGTCGGCCAGGGCGCTGATCTGCGCCTGGCTCTCGCGCAGGATCTCCTCCGCCCGGCGCCGCTCCGTCCAATCGCGGAAGCTGACGCCGAGGCCGCCGTCGTAAGGAAAGACGCGATATTCCAGGGAGCGCCCCGGGCGGCCCAGGCGTCCGCCTCAAAGGACTGGGGCCGCCCGAGGGCGAGGGCCCGTTCGAAGCGCCGCCGCAATTCGCTCCCGGCGGATCCGGGAAACACGTCCCAGATCCGCTTCCGCAGCATGGCATTGCGGGGAGTGCCGAAACAGCTCTCGGCCGCCCGGTTGATGTAGCTGAAGCGCCAATCGGAATCGACGGAATAGAACGCATCCGGGATGCCTTCCAGCACCGTCGAAAGGCGGCCCTGAACCTCCGCTTCGACGCCGGGGACGAGGGCCTGCTGCAAGGCGTTGTCCAGAGCGCCCCCGGGGCGACTGGAGACCGGCGCGGCGTGCTCGCCGGCGAGGGGTTCCATCTCTAGGGCTGAATCCAAGGCGGGACTGGGCATGCTCATGGAATGAAACATAATAACCATCGCGCCGAAGGCAATGTTTCAACGTTTCATCTTGTGAGAGAGGCCCGCGACGGGCGCAGAGGGTCGCACGGGCAAAGAGCCCGGTCCGCGCCTGCGCTCAGGCCTCGGGCTGGGCGCCGCCCTTCTCGAAGGACGAGCTCTTGGGGATGCTGAACACTTCCGCCGCGCAGATCAGGGTGAACAAGGCAACGACGCCGCCGATCT
>JAESFT010000381.1_pt1 | contig 30095 bp, 22 predicted proteins | sample 9269451 | NCBI WGS metagenome assembly JAESFT01 (sample SAMN14502557, study PRJNA617106) | algae metagenome | isolation source: Scytonema hyalinum WJT4-NPBG1 and co-occurring heterotrophs from well... | place: USA: Mojave Desert, Joshua Tree National Park, California | collected 2006-05-25
CAGGTAATTTTCTCCTCATACTCATCTTTGATTCCCCCTGTCAACCCCCACAACTACCCTCACCGCCACCATTCTTATCCTGCCTGTTTTACAGCAATGTTAAGAAAGATCCGGGTAATCCATAGCCGCGCGCGGGGAGGGGTTAGGGGTGGGGTCAAAGCGTACTGTATCCAAACGAGAACCGCTCTATATCTTAAAATCCGCTGTCAAGTGATTTTGTCAACAAGTGAAAGGCGATCGCTTTTTTTGTAGATGAAAGTGCGATCGCGCAAAGTACACCATTCCCAAGGGGCGATCGCTCTTCTGGGTTACAAGATCCCCGACTTCTTAAAGAAGTCGGGGATCTGACCCCTAGGACATGTCAAAATTAATGACATAAACTACTAGATAAAGTTCTGTTGCTTCTTTGTTGAGCGGTTCTATGCTGTATGCACCACACGCTAGGGGCATATGCTGTTTGTTACCAAAAAAAGGTATCCAGGACACGTCGGATACCTCTAATAAAAAATAAAAAATATAAAAACTTCTACGAAAAGTGTAAATTGCACTTGTTTGTTTTAGGAAATTTCAAAACTAGAAATTAGGAAATAAATAACTATTGTAACCATATTTTAAATTTATTAACAAAGTGTGCGAAGTTGCATTTTTTGTGTTTTGGCTCTTAAATTAAGTTTTTAAATATGCCCCTCAAGTGTGTGTACATATGATATTGAGGGGCGAGTAGAAAATTTAAGCAGCTTGAACGAACTCATGAATTTGATTTGTTTGTGTAGTCTTGGCATTTACTGTACTAATTAAGCAGAACTTTGTCGCTGTAACAGTGCTGTGTTTGTGAGATACGATATCGTATATTGCCTCAAGCGTGGATTCAATTGAACCTTGCAGCCATGCTGGATATTTAGAACAATGTTCACCAGCGAAGAACAAAGTATTTTGAGGTCTAGCAGCTTCCAAATAACTAATGGTGTGGTTGGATTCATCCGACATATCATCACTCCAATGAACTGTACAGCCACCAGCGCTCCACTTGTAGTTACCCCAGGCAATTGAAGCGACATCAGCAACCATACCATTGGTTTGAAGTTCTGGGTGAACCTTGCTAACAATGTTCTTAACGTAGTCGTGACGCTCAGCAGAAGGCATATTCCCCATTCTGTCAGCATCATCACCGATGGTGTAGCTAGCGAGCATCACACTACCACTGTTGGGATTGAACTTCACAGAAGGATAGTAGCTTTGGCGAACGCCTTCACCGCTGAAGGATGCACCACCCTTAATTCCTTGTTTTTCCCAGAAAGCGGATTGAGTGTGAAACGCTACCTTCGTTGCTGGACAATATATAGTGTTGTGGATAGAATCCAGTTTTCTTTCATCAAATCCTTCTAACTCCATTTTCCGCATTACCGAGAAAGGAATTGTACACAACACATACTCGCAACGACGGGTGTGCTTTTCTCCATTGGATAAGTAATCAATTTCTGTATAACCATCACGCACCCGCATTGCTACGACTTGTTGGTTGCATGTAATCGATGCTTTGATTGATGCTACGAGACGTTGGATGATTTGATCCATTCCGCCTTTGATTTGCAATAAATCGTGACTGGTTTCAACTATGATGTCTCCCAGGAACATATCCAGAGCTTTGCTGCAACGAGCGCGGAAACTAGGATGGTCTTTGATAAATGAGTTCAAATCAATCGTTTCGCCATCTTCACTAAAGTAAGGTTCTAAATCTAGTCTTTCCAACTCATCCATCAAGTGTGATTTCAAGTCAGCATCCAAACTTTCGCGCAAATTACCGGGGGAGATAGTATTGACAATCGTCTTCAACCATGCTGCAAACAAGCGAGTTTTTTCGCTGTAACGAGTGTCGGTAAAGATTCCTTGATAGCGTTCTTGGAGGAGGCGGGGTGCATCTTTCATGCGGAAGATGTTTCCTTCGATGTTCATGAAAGCGTTTTGTTCTTCAAAGACTGTGACAAATTTGCAGAGTTTGTCAGCTAGCCCTAATTCTTTTACATAATGCAGTGTATGTTGGTGGTCGCTGGGGATACGCATTGCGCCGAGTTCTGCGTAAGGTGCATCTTGTTCGTTACCGAAGCGGTGTGTCCAAACTCGACCGCCAACGCGGGGGCTACCTTCCATAATATCTACGGTGTGACCCATGCGTTCTAATTCGTAAGCTGCGACTAAACCGGCAACTCCTGCGCCTAAGATGGTGATGTGCTTGCTTTGTTGGGAGTTTGACAGTTTGCACATATCCAGCATGAATTTGGTGTCCATTTTTCGATACCTCGTAAAAGTGTGATTTGGGTGAATTTGAAAGTTTGCGTGGCGGTGTTTGTGTGTTTCAACCGCTTCTTAACGTTCATACCGGTGGGGTTGCTGGGTTTATGCAGTCGTTGACGGTTGTGATGGAAAAAATTTTTGAGACACTAAACCTTAAGGGGATGCAGCCCTTATGGGGACGTAAAATCTCTGACGAGTCCTTTTGGAGAGTTCTTGCAAATTTTAGAGTGGGTTGCCAAAAACAAAGGCAAGCAAGTCGTATTCGTAGATCAGTGGTATCCATCTAGCAAAACTTGCTGTCACTGTGGACACGTTCTAGAAAAATTGGATTTGTCGGTTAGAGAGTGGGGTTGTCCTTCTTGTCAGTCAGTCAACGGAAGAGACGAGAACGCAGCGCGCGAATATTTGTGCAGTTGGGGCATCAACTGCATTCTTTAGACGATGTAAGACGGGCGAGAGTCCGCAATCGTTGTTTGAGCCTAGAATCCGCGCACTTTTAGGGCGGGGAGTATGTCAATGCCATTTGAAGCTGCTTATTACATTGTTTGAAGTTATGTAGCCTTTTAATTACGGACGCTAAGCCACTGCGGTAAACTAAGCCTTGATTATAATTCTTTCGCACCAGAAGAATACTCTGAAAGGAGATTTTTTTCAATGTCTCATACCGTAAAAATCTACGATACCTGCATCGGCTGCACACAATGTGTCCGCGCATGCCCCACTGACGTACTGGAGATGGTTCCTTGGGATGGCTGCAAAGCCCAACAAATTGCCTCTTCACCGCGTACAGAAGACTGCGTGGGCTGCAAGCGGTGTGAAACGGCTTGTCCTACCGACTTCTTAAGTATCCGGGTTTACTTGGGATCTGAAACGACTCGCAGTATGGGTCTGGCTTACTAATTTTTCTTTCGGATCGCACTTAATTATCTCGATAGCAAGCACTTTTAGTATTGCAGGCTGGGCATTTTCTACCATTTATCACAATGGTGGGTAATGTCCAGCCTGCACAATTATTACCTTAACGGTATCGCGGAAGTCCCCACCCGTGGCGGTACTCATAGGGTGGGGATGGACATCTGAATTTAGAATCCAGAACACGCCCAGATACTAGAAAAAATAAGAAGAATTCTGTACTCCTGAGCTTTCAGTAGGGTTGCAAGCCCCCAGATTTATCCTTGAAGTTATTTTGATTTCTGCATTCTTCTGAAATATTGCATCTCCTAGCCCGCGCTGGCGGGCTATCTTCGTGTAGTGGCGATTTTAGTCGTTAGGGCAAAGGCGTTTCTGTTTGCAAAAACGCTACCTTTGTGTTAGCAACTATACTGAGTTTATAGTTCTATAAAGAAAGTGGTGTGATCAATGTGCGGGATTGTTGGCTATATTGGCACTCAAACGGCAACAGAAATTTTGCTATCCGGGCTGGAAAAACTGGAGTATCGCGGCTACGATTCTGCGGGAATCGCTACGATATGGGAAGGTGAAGTGAATTGCGTCCGGGCAAAAGGCAAACTTCACAACCTGCGTTCTAAGCTAGAACAAGTAGAAACCCACGCTCAAATTGGTATTGGTCACACTCGCTGGGCAACTCATGGTAAGCCAGAAGAGTACAATGCCCATCCACATATGGATACAGCTATGCGAATAGCTGTAGTCGTAAATGGGATTATTGAAAACTACAGCGAGTTGCGCCAGGAATTGAAACAGAAAGGATACGAGTTTCGCTCAGATACTGATGTCGAGGTTATTCCCCACCTGATAGCTGAGTTTTTGAAACATTCCCCTTCTTCTCCTGTTGCCTTTTCCCCCTCTCCCTTACTTGAGGCTGTTCGCCATACTGTTAATAAACTCAGGGGGGCGTTTGCGATCGCCCTAATTAGTGCTGACTACCCCGACGAACTCATCGTCGTCCGACAGCAAGCACCCATAGTCATTGGTTTTGGGCAAGGGGAATTTTTCTGCGCTTCCGACACACCAGCCATTATTGCTTACACCCGTGCGGTATTACCCCTAGACAATGGAGAAATTGCACGCCTGACACCTTTGGGTGTTGAGGTTTACAACTTTGCTGGTGAAAGGTTAAAAAAACAGCCCCGCCTGCTCAACTTGAATCCCATGATGGTGGAAAAGCAGGGATTCAAGCACTTCATGCTCAAGGAAATCTACGAGCAACCGGGAGTTGTACGAGCTTGTTTAGATGCTTACTTCAATGCTGATTGGAATGTAGGTGATTCTACCAATTCTCCGGTGAAGCTTGGTTTATCGGCGGATATTTACGGTGACTTAGAACAAATTCAAATCATCGCCTGTGGTACCAGTTGGCACGCCGGAGTTGTGGGGCAATACTTACTCCAACAGCTGGCGGGAATTCCTACACAGGTGCATTACGCTTCGGAGTTTCGCTATGCACCGCCACCCCTGACACCTAATACACTAACGATTGGCGTGACTCAATCAGGTGAAACAGCTGATACACTAGCTGCTTTGACGATGGAAAAAGAACGTCGCCAGGGTAAAGAACCTAAGTATCAGGCGCGGCTGCTGGGGATTACCAATCGCCCAGAAAGCACCCTAGGTCAAATGATATTTCATATTATCAATACTTTGGCGGGAATTGAAATTGGAGTCGCGGCGACGAAAACTTTTATCGCCCAACTCATGGCGTTTTACGCTTTGGCTTTGGATTTAGCGTATCTTCGTCAGACTATTCCGCCAACAAGATTACAGGAGATTATTAACGGGTTGCGGCAAATTCCAGGTGAAATTGAAGCAACTTTGGAAAAACAAGAGCATTATATAGAGCAGTTGGCTCATGAGTTTGCAGAAACTAAAGATTTCATCTTTTTGGGAAGGGGAATTAATTACCCCATTGCCTTAGAAGGAGCGTTGAAATTAAAGGAAATCAGTTATATTCATGCAGAGGGATATCCTGCTGGAGAAATGAAGCATGGACCTATTGCTTTGTTGGATGCAAAAGTGCCAGTTGTGGCGATCGCTATGCCTGGAAGTGTTTACGAAAAAGTGATTTCTAACGCCCAAGAAGCAAAAGCCCGTGATTCTCGGTTAATTGGTGTGACTCCAGTCAACGATGGGGAAGCAGCGGAAATCTTTAACGACCTTATCCCGGTATCAAAAGTCGATGAATTGCTTTCCCCCATTCTCACAGTGATTCCCCTGCAATTGCTGGCTTATCATATTGCAGCGCGTCGCGGTTTGGATGTTGACCAGCCAAGGAATTTGGCGAAGTCTGTAACGGTAGAATGATATAATTTCAGCTAAAAAAAATTTAGTTGGCAGATGACAACAGACAAATCTTTATCAAGGGGCGGGCAAGATGTCCGCCCTTTTATCGACCTTTAAGGAGTAGTGTTAGTGGCGCGTACCAAGAACAATCAGAAAAACAATAATGGTGCTAAGTTAGGCTTTGAAGAAACCCTTTGGCAAGCCGCCGATAAGCAGCGTGGTCACATGGACGCGGCGGAGTATAAACACGTTGTCCTGGGGCTGATTTTCCTTAAGTATATTTCCGATGCCTTCGGTGAAGTTTACAACATTCTCGCCAATCAACCCTACGCTGACCCAGAAGACCGCGACGAGTACGTAGCGGATAATATTTTCTGGGTTCCGAAGGAAGCAAGGTGGTCTTACCTGCAAGCGAACGCTAAACAGCCAAATATTGGGACACTCCTTGATGAGGCGATGGATGCCATTGAGAAAGAGAACTTATCCCTCAAAGGCGTGTTGCCGAAGGATTACGGAAAGCCAGCATTGGATAAAAGATTACTCGGTGAGATAATCGACCTGATCAGCAAGATTGGGTTAGGGGATGAGGAAAACCGCTCAAAAGATATCTTGGGGCGAGTTTATGAATACTTCTTGGGACAGTTCGCCACTGCGGAGGGCAAGAAAGGCGGACAATTTTATACACCGCGTTGTGTCGTGCAGGTGTTGGTAGAGATGCTGGAACCTTACAAAGGGCGAGTGTATGACCCTTGCTGCGGTTCTGGGGGAATGTTTGTGCAGTCCGAGAAGTTTGTTTTAGCACACGGAGGACGCTTGGGTGATATTTCTATTTACGGGCAAGAGTCCAACCCGACAACGTGGAAGCTGTGCAAGATGAATTTGGCAATTCGCGGGATTGACGGGAATCTTGGCGGACAAAATGCCGATAGCTTCCACAACGACTTGCACAAAGACCTCAAAGCTGATTTTATTATCGCCAATCCGCCTTTTAATATGAGCGATTGGGGCGGGGAACGCCTGCGGGAAGACAGCCGCTGGGATTATGGCACGCCGCCTGTAGGTAATGCTAACTATGCTTGGTCATGCACATGATACATCACTTGTCAAGTCAGGGTGTGGCTGGGTTTGTGTTGGCGAATGGTTCGATGAGTTCCAACCAGTCGGGAGAGGGGGAGATTCGCAAAACCATTATTGAGGCGGATTTGGTGGATTGCATGGTGGCTTTGCCGGGGCAGTTGTTCTACAATACCCAAATTCCAGCGTGTTTGTGGTTTTTGGCACGGAATAAGAAAAATGGGAAGTTCAGAAACCGCACTGGGGAAACATTATTTATTGATGCGCGGAAAATGGGGGTGTTAATTGACAGAGTACACCGGGAACTGACGGTTGAGGAAATAGCCAAGATTGCCCAAACTTATCATGCTTGGCGGGGTGAGAAGGAAGCGGGTAAGTTTGAGGATATCCCTGGTTTTTGCAAGAGTGCCAAGTTAGAAGAAATTGCAGCACATGGTTATGTTCTCACGCCGGGAAGGTATGTGGGGGCGGAGGAAACCGAAGATGATGATGAGGCGTTTGAGGAGAAGATGTTGCATTTGACGCAGAAGTTGGAACAGCAGTTTCAGGAGTCGGCGAGGTTGGAGATGGCGATTAGGGAAAATTTGCGAGGGTTAGGGTATGGCGGGTGAAGTCCACCCCATCTTTGAGTCGCGCAAAGTCTCCCCTCCCCGCAAGCACCAGAGGGGTTGGGGGTAGGGTTGTGCAAGAATTGGGGATGAATGCAGTATGAAATTAACACCACAAGATTATGATGATTTTTTGCGGGGACTCAAAGAACGCATCCTCAGTGCCCAAGTAAAGGCGGCATTGTCTGTTAACCGTGAGTTAGTATTACTCTATTGGTACATTGGGCGCGAAATTTTAACACGACAGCAGCAGCAGGGATGGGGTGCAAAGGTAATTGACAAGCTTGCGGCTGACTTACGCCAAGCTTTTCCACAGATGAAAGGATTTTCAGCACGTAACCTTAAGTATGTAAGAGCTTTTGCTCAAGCGTACCCAGACGAAGAATTCGTGCAACAGCTTGTTGCACAAATTCCTTGGGGACATAATGTCCGTATTCTAGATGCTGTGAAAGACTCTGAAGAACGCAAGTGGTACGTAGAACAAACCATCCAATATGGCTGGAGTCGCAATATTTTAGTTCATCAGATAGAAAGTGGGTTGTACCATCGTCAGGGAAAGGCTGTTACTAACTTTGACCGTACTCTACCGAAGCCCCAATCAGAACTAGCCCAGCAATTATTAAAAGACCCTTACAATTTTGATTTTCTCAGTTTAGGAGAAGAAGCGCAAGAACGCGATTTAGAAAAGGCTTTAATAGAGCAGATTCGCAAATTCTTATTGGAATTAGGGGTTGGTTTTGCCTTTATGGGAAGCCAATATCACTTGGAAGTTGGCGACCAAGATTTTTATATTGACTTGTTATTTTATCATGTACGCTTGCGCTGTTATGTGGTAATTGATTTGAAAATTGAAGAGTTTAAACCGGAATTTTCTGGAAAGATGAGTTTTTATGTTTCGGCAGTCGATGATTTATTGCGCCATCCCGATGATAAACCAACAATTGGCATGATTTTATGTAAAACGAAAAATCAGACAATTGTAGAATATGCCCTGCGGGATATGAATAAACCAATTGGGGTTTCCACTTATCAGTTACGCGATGCTTTACCAGAACAATTGCAAGGAAGTTTACCAACAATTGAGCAGTTAGAGGCGCAGTTAGAGGCGTTGAATTTAGATATTGACTAGCACGGTTGGTTGGGTTGACGCAGCAAATCTAACAAAATGTGTTCTCACGCCGGGGCGGTATGTAGGGGCGGAGGAAGTGGAAGATGATGATGAGGCGTTTGAGGAGAAGATGTTGCATTTGACGCAGAAGTTGGAACAGCAGTTTGAGGAGTCAGCGAGGTTGGAAAAAATTATACGAGCCAATCTTGCGCGAATTATCAACTTTGATTGAGGTGTTCTAAGTGGTAGCTTCTTTTGAAAAACTTTATGAAGCAAATGGTGTAGTTGGTACTTTTCCGCGTGGATTTTCCCCTAGTACTAACTTTGCATGGCAACTTGTTCGTGCTGATGCTTTAGTATCACTGAATTATGGAAAGGCATTAGTAGAAAAGAACCGCATTCCTGGTAATGTACCAGTTTATGGAACTAACGGGCAGTGTGGCTGGCATAACACAGAACTTGCGAAGGGTCCAGGTGTTATCCTGGGTCGTAAAGGTATGGGTCCTCTTGGTGTAGAGTGGTGCGAAAGTGATTTCTGGGTAATTGATACTGCCTATTATGTTTCCTCAAAAACGCCTGAACTTAACCTTAAATTTTTCTATTACCTCATTAAATATATAGGTCTAAATCACTTAAAAGACGGTACATCTAATCCGAGTCTATCCCGTGATACTTTTTATGCTCAACTACTTCCTCTTCCCCCTCTGCCTGAACAAAAAGCGATCGCCCACATCCTAGGAACCCTCGACGACAAAATCGAACTGAACCGGGAGATGAACAAAACGCTAGAAGCAATGGCGAGGGCGATTTTCAAGTCATGGTTTGTTGACTTTGATCCCGTGCGTGCCAAGATGGAAGGACGACAGCCAGCCGGGATGGATGCGGCGACGGCGGAACTTTTCCCTGATGAGTTTGAGGAGTCGGCGTTGGGAATGGTTCCCAAGGGGTGGAAAGTAATAAAACTTGGAGATTTAATCGACATCAAGCACGGTTACGCATTCAAAGGAGAGTTTTTCCGCACAGAACCGCCTGGAGATATACTTTTAACGCCAGGAAATTTTGCAATTGGTGGTGGATTTAAAGACGACAAATTTAAATATTATCTTGGCGAAGTTCCAGAAGAATTTGTGCTTGATCAAGGTGATTTGCTTGTAACCATGACCGACTTAAGCAAAGCTGGTGATACACTTGGTTATCCTGCTATTATTCCAGCACCACGAGGAAGCCATTATTTACATAATCAACGCCTTGGTAAAGTCATTATAAAATCAGGTGTTTCTTTAAGCAAGTTGCATCTTTATTATTTGCTTTGTACAGATGCTTATCGTCATGAAATATTAGCTAGTGCTACAGGAACAACAGTTAAACATACATCTCCTGATAGAATAAAAGCTTTTGACTTTCTGTTCCCAAATAATGACATATCTTTAATTTTTGGAAAATTTCTGACTCCTTCATACAACAAAATTATTTTAAATCAAGAGGAATCTCTTTCTCTCGCATCTATCCGCGACACCCTATTACCCAAACTCCTATCAGGCGAAATCCGGGTGAAAGAAGCGGAGAAAATAGTTGAAACACAACTTTAATGGACATCAACCAACAAAAAGAACAATTTAGCATTACCTACATACGAGCAATTGCCGCAGTTGCAGGCTATTCTTTATATAGACCAGAAATAGATAACGACAGCGTAGATTTAGGCATCGTTGCTAGTGGTACAGGAATCATCCTTTCACCTAGACTGGAATTGCAATTAAAATGTACAGCAAGAGATATTCTTGACAACAACTGCCTTAGATATCCCCTCAATCTCAAAAATTATATTGATTTGAAAATAAATGCTCTAGTACCTCCTATTTTAGTTATCGTTTTAGTTCCAGAAAATATAGCTGACTGGTTAAAACAAACAGAAGAGGAACTGTGCCTCAGACATTGTGCCTACTGGGTTTCATTGCGGGGAATGCCAGACAGCGAGAATACAACAAATGTTACTATTGAAATACCCCGTAGCAATCAGTTTACACCAGAAGCGCTCCAAGCCATCATCCAACGTATTAGTTTTGGAGAAAAGCCCGTGAAAGTTACCATACGAGATAGCCAAATTCTCAAAACTGTTGAACCTGATGTGTTACAGGCGCACTTACAAGAAACAGGTTGGCATGAAACCGGGCGAATTTATCATGATGCAGGGGCAATTTGGCGACTGAAAAAAGACTCTTCAAATGAATATGAAATATTGCAACCCCTCCAGCAAAGTTTAGGTGATTATGCCGCGAGAATCAGCGACGCACTGAAAATCTTAGAAGAAGTAGAAAATCGCTCTCAATTTGACATTTTAAGTGAACTCATTACAAATTATCCCAGTTTCACTGTCAAAGGAGTTGTCATGCAAATTGCAACTCCTAAAATTGATAAGCTTGGTGGCGAAATTACTTTATTATGTGCATTTTTTGATAAATTACAGCAAATTCAAACCGAACTTGCAGACCATGATTATATTTTGGCTATAAAAGCTTATCAAGAGCGTTTGCCGATTTTTTGTACTGGTGATTTAGTGAAAAAAAATCATAATTTTGTCTTGAAAAAATCGAGAAATTTTCAAATCGTAAATATCTAAAAACTAGAGCTTTTCGTCATTTATATGAAACAACCAGAACTCCCTGAAAACATTAGTTAAATCGATGACAACCCAGTACCAAAAAAACTCATTACGCGTGTATCTCCGTGCTAAATTCAAAGGACGTGGAAAGCCTTTACCGTATATTTTGGACGAATAAGAAAAAAATGAGCCAAAATAGATACCGATAGCCAGCGTCAAAGGAATCACATCGGTGTCAGGACAATTTACAGAAAGCATCGTTGAAGAAGCAACTCTAGAATGGTTTGAACAACTAGACTACACCACCCTCCAAGCCTCAGAAATTGCCCCCGACTCCCCCAACCCAGAACGCCAAACCTACGCCGATGTCGTTCTCCTTCACCGCCTGCGTTCATCCCTAGAAAAAATTAACCCCAAAATTCCCGCCGACGCTATCGAAGAAGCTATCCGCAAAATCACCCGCAGCGAAACACCCAGCTTATTTGAAAATAACCGCCGCTTCCACAAATTCCTCACCGATGGCATAGATGTCGAGTATCAGACATCAGAAAGAATTGTCTACGACCAAGTTAAATTAATTGACTTTACCAACCCAGAGAACAACGACTGGCTAGTCGTTAATCAGTTTACTGTTATTGAAGATAAAAAACAACGGCGTCCTGATGTCGTGGTATTTATCAACGGCTTACCCTTAGCAGTCATTGAACTCAAAAACCCAACCGCCGAAAACGCCACAATCAAAAGCGCATTCAACCAATTACAAACCTACAAAAACGACATCCCCAGCTTATTTCCCTACAACGAAATTCTCGTAGTTTCCGACGGTACAGAAGCCAGAGTCGGAACCCTCACCGCCGACTGGGAAAGGTTCATGCCTTGGCGTACCATCACTGGAGATGACATCACCCCCCGCTTTCAGCGTCCCCCCGCTTCTTGGGGGGACTACAGGGGGGTAGAATTAGAAGTTTTAATCAAAGGCATCTTTGAAAAACACCGCTTCCTCGACTTACTGCAACACTTCATTGTTTTTGAAGTAGACGGCAGCAATATTATTAAAAAAATCGCAGGCTATCATCAATTCCATGCCGTCAACAAAGCTATTGAATCTACTGTAAAAGCAACTTCCTCTGGCGGTGATAGACGCGTTGGTGTTGTCTGGCATACTCAAGGCAGCGGTAAAAGTCTCACAATGGCATTCTACGCCGGAAAGATTATCCAACATCCGGCAATGGCAAACCCCACCTTAGTTATTGTCTGCGATCGCAACGACTTAGACGATCAATTATTTAGTACCTTCGCCACCTGTTCCCACCTCTTACGCCAAACCCCCACCCAAGCAGAAAAGACAGAACACCTGCAAGAACTTCTCAAAGTTGCTTCCGGTGGCGTTATCTTTACCACCCTACAAAAATTCCAACCCGAACGCGGCGAGAAATACCCGCCACTTTCCCATCGTCAAAACATCATCGTCATCGCCGACGAAGCGCACCGTTCCCAGTACGGCTTAAAATCTCGCGTCGTCAAAACAGAAACCGAAGCTTATATTTCCTACGGTTTCGCCCAACACCTCCGCGACGCTTTACCCAACGCCTCGTTCATCGGCTTTACTGGAACACCCATCGAACAAGCAGATAAAAGCACCGCCGCCGTTTTTGGCGACTACATCGACATCTACGACATCCAACAAGCCGTCGAAGATGAAGCCACCGTCCCCATTTATTATGAAGGACGACTGGCGAAGCTGGAACTCAAAGAAGAAGAACGTCCAAAAATTGACCCGAATTTTGAGGAAATTACAGAAGACGAAGAACAAACAACCAAAGAAAAACTTAAGAGTAAATGGGCAAGGTTAGAAGCTTTGGTTGGTTCCCAAAAACGCATAGCTCTAGTAGCAAAAGATATAGTCGAGCATTTCCAGAATCGCCTCTCTGGCTTAGACGGCAAAGCAATGATAGTTTGTATGAGTCGGAAAATTTGTGTAGACTTATACAACGAAATTATCAAACTTCGTCCTGACTGGCATCACCCCGACGACGACAAAGGCACGATTAAAGTCGTCATGACAGGTTCTGCGGCGGACGAACAACCATTACAACCCCACATCCGCAGCAAAGCCAGACGCAAAGAACTAGCGAAACGTTTCAAAAACCCCGCCGACGAAATGAAATTAGTAATTGTGCGGGATATGTGGCTAACGGGTTTTGATGCTCCATGTCTGCACACTATATATATAGATAAACCAATGCGAGGACATGGGTTAATGCAGGCGATCGCCAGAGTTAACCGCGTCTTCAAAGATAAACCCGGCGGCTTGGTGGTAGACTATCTCGGCATTGCCGAACAATTAAAAGCAGCCCTTGCCGCTTATACCGAAGGCGACAGAGAAAAAACAGGCATTCCCCAAGAACAAGCTGTCCAAATCATGCAGACAAAATATCAAACTGTCTGCGAAATGTTCAAGGGATTTAATTACACTCAATTCTTTGATGGTACGCCGACACAGCGATTATCTATTATTCCTTTGTCTTTAGACCATATTCTCTCACAACAGGAACACGGCAAGCAAGAATTTCTCAAAGCAGTTACCCAACTTTCCAAAGCCTTCGCCTTAGCAGTTCCCCATGAAGACGCTTTGGCAATTCGGGATGAAGTCGGTTTCTTCCAAGCCATCCGCGCTGCGATGATTAAACATACCACAGTTAGCGGTAAAAGTCCAGAAGATTTAGATACAGCCGTACAGCAAATAGTCTCCACGTCTGTAGATAGCAATCAAGTTGTAGACATCTTCACCGCCGCAGGTTTGCACAAACCAGATATTTCCATCCTCTCCGATGAATTTTTAGCAGATGTACGCGGTTTACCCCAGCGACACCTAGCTTTGGAGATGTTGCACAAGCTAATTAACGATGAAATAAAAGTGCGATCGCGTCGCAATCTGGTTCAGTCCCGTTCCTTCGCCCAAATGCTAGAGCAGACAATTCAAAGATACCAAAACCGCTCGATTGAAACAGCCCAGGTTATGAGCGAATTAATAGAACTGGCAAAGGAAATTCGCTCACCTGCAAGCCGAGGCGAAAACATGGGGTTAACAGAAGATGAACTGGCTTTTTATGATGCCCTAGATATCAATGATACTTCGGTCAGTGCTTTGGGTGATGACATACTAAGGGCGATCGCCTGCGAATTAGTAGATACAGTCCGCCGCAACGTTACCATCGACTGGACGCAAAAAGAAAGTGTGAAAGCGAACCTGCGACGGTTAGTCAAGCGCCTGTTGCGGAAATACGGCTATCCACCAGAAAAGCAGGAAAAGGCGACGGTGACGGTGCTGGAACAAGCGGAATCACTGTGTAAAAATTGGGCTGCATGAGGGGAAGAGAAGGCGATCGCGCAAAGCGCACCGTCCTGAGTCCTTACGGACACGCTACGCGAACGGGCGATCGCTTTCTAGTGCTATCTATAAATTGAGAGCGCTCACCACTGAATCTTGGGGCAAATAGTTTCAAATCACTACAGGGCAGGCTTTGGAAAAATTGTACAACTTTTTTATTTATCAATGTGATGAATGCTTGGAAAATTGTACAACTTTCTTTTTTGAGGTTTGCGTGAATTTTAACGGTAATATAATAGTTACAAACCTTCAAATTGTACGACTTTTTTATTTTTTGACACGAACAGGCGAAATTCCTTCTCTGTATCCATCATCCGGTTGCCCAACTGTGTAATCAAATCTGGCAGCAGCACGACGTAATTGAGTCGGAACTCTTGTGGGTGACAGCATTGCGTCGTGATACTAATCTGGTTGTACCGGAGCCAACTTTTGCAACGCCAACAACCCAGCACCATAAGCAGGTTCATTTTCAGGAAAAATCACTTTTGCTGAAGGAAATAGCGTGAAAATAGATGTGGCAAACGTCTCACGAATCCTCGATTTTCCTTGCCACACACTTCCAGTGGTGACGACTTTGAAACGTTCGCTATTGCTAAAAATTGCCTCAATAACTGTAGAAGTAGCTTTGATTAACTCTTTCACAGCATCATGGATGATTCTATGAGCGACTTCATCTCCACAAGCAGCGGCGTTATCAACAATAGGAGCCAAAGCGGCAATCTCTTTGACACCCCATGCTCGCCGATATATAACTTCTATTAAATTTTCTATAGTTATAAGACCGAGATGCTGTTTGAATTCCTCTACAAGAGTTGTTGGCATCTCCCGTCCATCATAAGCTTTTAATGCTGCTTGCATACCAGCAACAGCAATTTTATAGGCGCTTCCTTCATCTCCTAAAATATAGCCCCAACCGCCAACTCGCTTGGTATCTCCATGATGATTTCGCCCAAAAACTATAGAACCAGTACCTGCTGCAACCACAATTCCAACAGGGTAACCAACTCCGCCAACCAAAGCAATCAAAGCATCATTACAAATGACGATATTAGATGCTGGTAATTTCCAAGTTATAGGAAGCAAACTGCTATTTTGTAATTTTTGCACTATACTTTTTATGACTTCGATATCCTCTGGACGACCTACACCTGCTAACCCCAAGCAAATCGATTCAATATTAATATTATCTGTAAACTTTAGCGCCTCAAGCGCGGCAGCATAAATTACAGATTCCATTAACTTTAGTGTTGCTTCTGTGCCTATAGTCTGATAATTAGATGCTCCTGCTTCAGCACGACCTAGTACTTTACCTGTCTCATCCATCAAAATACAAACTGTCTTGCTTCCGCCGCCATCAATTCCTAAAACGTAACTCATATTATTTTGGATTTTAAACCGCAGTCTATAGCAGATGGACGCAGATGATTTTCTATTATATCAGCGTGGCTCTGTATTGCTGTGCGCTTGCAATTCATAGCTTAAGCTGTTTGGCGGTTCTTATCTTCATTTAAAGGAATAAAAAATAGAGCTATCATGCCGGGAATCGTTAGCAAACAAACTAAAACAAAGAATAATGGATATCCAAAATTTGCCTGAATATAACCGCTAATTAACCCCGGTACCATCATCCCTAATGCCATAATTCCTGTAGATATAGCAAAATGAGAAGTTTTGTATTCACCTTGGCAAATATACATGAGATAAACACTAAAAGCCGTGAATCCAAACCCATATCCAAATTGCTCTAAGGAAACCAAGGGATAAATTAAACTGAGAGAGGGTTTAGTGTAAGCCATGTAAACATAAAAGATATCTGGTAGGTTTAATGCTAATGCCATAGGAAAAAGGCACTTTTTTAATCCGTATTTGGAAATAACAAAACCACCTAAAATCCCTCCTATAATCAGGGAAATTACCCCAAATGTACCGTAGACTAAACCAACATCTGATGTTGATAACCCCAATCCTCCTAATTCTGGTTTATCTAATAGGAATAACGAAGCTATTTTCACAAGCATTGCTTCGCCAAATCTATAAAGCAATATAAATGCTAAAATGACTCCTATTTTCTCTTGCTGAAAATATGAAGTTATCACAGTCCAAAAAGGTATCGTTTCTGTTAACGTTTGGGTGTGGGGTTGAGAATCGGACTCCGGCAACGGTAAAATAAGACGATGAAAAATAAATAGTATCGCTAAAACTAAAGCTGAAAAGCCAATAGCAAGAGTCCAGCTTAAAGGAATATTGTTGAGAGAAAGTTCCAACTGGCCTGCTAAATATACTAAAAACCCTGAACCAAAGATAACAGCGAGTCGATAAAAAAGTGAGCGGATACCGGAAAAGAATGCTTGCTGTGCTGCATTTAAAACCAGTAGATAGAAGCCATCAGTAGCAATGTCATAAGTAGCGGAAATAAATGCCGCTATTGTCAATGCTGCAAGGGAGACGAAAAAGAAATTCGGGAGTTGTAAACAAAAGGCTACCAAACCCAAACTACAGAACATGGCGAATTGTGTGGCAAGTATCCATGTTCTTTTAGTTGAGTAAGTATCAACAATAGGTGCCCATAACATTTTGATTACCCAGGGGAGATAAAGAAAACTGGTCCACAAGGCAATTTGAGTATTATTTATGCCTAGTTTTTTGTAGAAAATGACAGAAACTGTGTTGATAATGATGTAAGGCACGCCAGAGGCAAAGTATAGGGTGGGAATGAAAGTCCAAGGGGAACGAGACACTGTTTGATTTTTCATAGATTTGGTTCGTTTCCTTTTCTAACACCCAATTGGACACCAATATGAAATGTTATCTGTAATTTGCCCCTCAGAAACACGCATTCCTACACCTCCAGAGACAAACTGGTCATTTCCATTGTTATAAAGCCATGCTCCCCAAACCGCAGTCATAGACTTTCCGGCAATTTCTACTTGGGCAAACTCTAATAACTCTTGATACACATAATCTTGTTCTGTATACCACGGGTCATTACTATGACTACGAAGAACTATTTCTCCTGACTTGACAGCAAATCCTCCTTCACCTTCCCTTCCTAAAATAGGTTTAGCAAAGTATGAATTTCCTATGTCAGATGCAGTCAATGATGTTTTTGGGAAATAATTAAAAATAATATCAGCGTCTTTAGGACTAAAAAAGTCCAGCCCTAAATCTGTGATGAGAGCAAATACGCTCTTTGGTTGCAGTGCAAAAGCAGAACCAAAGTTAACAATAACAAGTTTCTTCTCTAAGACAAGTTGCTCCAGTGCAGACCATAACTTTTTCCCATTTTCATCAGTATCATGGATTGCCCATTCAACTGGATACCACATAAATAATATATCTATCGGTTGTCCCGTTCTATAATCAAATAAATATTTACCATCTTTGACACGAAGAAACTCCAAAGGGAAAACAGCACTTTTGTGATGAAAGTGGCTGCTTAACCATCGCATAGTGCCTAAATCTTCAGCATTATTCAAAGCAGTAAAAGCAACTCTACAATTGGAAATTGGTTTCTTTAAACACTCAGCTGCTCTTTGTATATGCTGATTAAGTGTTAAACTTAAGATAGTTTGAGCATTAAAATCTGCTTGTTTCAAACCGAAGTGTTGAGCAGCTTTGCCATTTCCTTCAGTACATTCAAACCAAAAACTAGGAGTTTGTGGGTTTGTTTCTATAACCTTTTTGACTCCAGTTTCTTCGTTCCAGCACCAATCAAGACGCATACAAAATGGTGGGAGAGGGTCATGCTTTACTATTTTGATGGAATCTTTAGGAAAGCCATAGTAAAGTAGTGTTTCCTCATCAAGAGTGCGGATAACTGACCAAGCTTGTATTAAGACACTACCGACTAATTCAGATGCTTGCTTGATTTCCTTTATCATCTGTGGCGAAACTTTACGGCAGTGATAAAGCGCATATGGAACTTCTTGGTCAGTCAGAGGGATGCCTGTTCCTTCGTGAATGGGACAAACATTATACCATCCCATTTTCATTGACCGAAATAGGCGATCGCGTTGAGGACTATTGAAAATATCCATATTCATTGCTTGACTTTCCTAACCACCTGCATGACCACCGCGACCGAAACTACCAAAACCACCGCGACCTACCTTAGATGGGGAACGGCTTGAGCTACCATCATTGTGACTGGAACTACCGAATCTATATCCAGAACCTCTATAGCCAGTTCGACTACTGCCATGACTACTAGAGTTATCACAGTTATAGGGTTGTTGTGCCGTTTGTGGATGATCACAATTTGACTGACTTGTTTCTGGAAGTCTGGTACAAGAAGCAAGTAGGGATACCGTCATTATGATGACGCTAAGTTGGAATAAACCTGGTTTTAGTTTCATGTGCATAGGCTTTACCTGTGGAATTCATGACTACACGAGTGAAAAAATTAATTTCGCAAGAGATTTTTTCTTTTTAACAAACCGCGAAGACACGAAGTACACGAAGGAAGAATTAAGAAGAGAGGATGATGCGTTTGATACCTTGTTTGAGGATAGGAACTTTGAAGTTGATGAGAAGGGCTAGGGAATAGTTAGTCATTTTTAGGTAGGAGATAACTTGAGCTTCATGGACTGGAGATAGGTTTTCAACAGCTTTCAATTCCACAATTAGGACATCAGCAACCAAAAAATCTAATCTACCCTCGCCAACGGGATACCCTTTGTAATTTACACTGACTGGATGCTGAGGCTTATGAGATATCCCACGGATCCGAAATTCCATCTCTAAGGCTTGCTGATAAACAGACTCCAAAAACCCTGGTCCCAATATCTGATGTACCTCAATCGCCGCCCCAATCACTCTATAAGCCAATCGTTCCACTTCCTCACCTAACTGCTTCATTCTTCTTTCCTCTTCCTTCGCGTACTTCGCGCCTTCGTGGTTCATTTCCATAAAAGACTCCTCAACCCTGTGGCAAAATTTATAAAAGTCCTTCCACACTTAGTTTTCCCAGCATGACCGCAATAAACACCAACCTCCCCAGTCTTTACGAACCTTTCTCCACTGAAGCCAAGTGGCAAACATTTTGGGAAGAAAACCAAATTTACAAAGCTGACGCCAACAAAGGCGGCGAATCTTACTGCATCGTTATTCCGCCGCCCAACGTTACCGGCAGCCTACACATGGGACACGCCTTCGACAATACGCTGATTGACACTCTCGTGCGCTACCACCGGATGAAGGGATATAACGCCCTCTATCTACCCGGAACTGACCACGCTAGTATCGCTGTGCAAACAATTCTGGAAAAGCAACTCAAGGCAGAGGGGAAAACTCGCTATGATTTGGGACGCGAGAAATTCTTAGAACGCGCTTGGGAATGGAAGGCAAAATCTAAGGGAACAATTGTTGGTCAATTGCGGCGCTTGGGTGTATCGGTAGACTGGACGCGGGAACGGTTTACCTTAGATGAGGGTTTAACCAAAGCTGTTTTGGAAGCGTTCTTCCGCCTCTACGAAGAAGGGCTGATTTATCGCGGTAAGTATCTGGTGAACTGGTGTCCAGAGTCACAATCAGCGGTTTCCGATTTGGAAGTGGACTCGAAAGAGGTAGATGGTCATCTTTGGCACTTCCGCTATCCCCTCACGGATGCTTCTGGTTATGTGGAGGTGGCGACAACCCGACCGGAAACAATGCTGGGCGATACTGCGGTGGCGGTGAATCCTAATGATGAGCGCTACAAGCATCTGATTGGGAAAACACTGACTCTGCCAATTATGAATCGGGAAATTCCCATCATTGCTGATGAGTTGGTTGACCCCACTTTTGGAACAGGTTGCGTGAAGGTGACTCCTGCGCATGACCTGAATGACTTTGAAATGGGTCAGCGTCACAATCTGCCGTTTATCAATATTATGAATAAGGACGGCTCTCTCAACGAAAATGCTGGTCCTTTCCAAGGACAAGACCGCTTTGTCGCCAGAAAAAATGTGGTTTCTCGTCTAGAGGCTGATGGGTTTCTGGTGAAGGTGGAGGATTATAAGCATACTGTTCCATACAGTGAACGCGGTAAAGCCCCCGTTGAACCTCTCCTCTCGACTCAGTGGTTTGTCAAAATTCGTCCGTTAGCAGATAGGGCGCTGGAATTCCTCGACCAGAAAAATTCCCCAGAGTTTGTCCCCCAACGCTGGACAAAGGTCTATCGTGACTGGTTGGTGAAGCTGAAAGATTGGTGTATCTCTCGTCAACTTTGGTGGGGACACCAAATCCCTGCTTGGTACGCTGTGAGTGAAACAGGGGGAGAAATCGCCGACAATACGCCGTTTGTAGTGGCGAAGTCGGAAGCAGAAGCACGGGAGAAATTAACTGCACAATTTGGAGAAAATGTCAAGATAGAACAAGACGCAGATGTGCTGGATACCTGGTTTTCTTCCGGACTCTGGCCCTTCTCTACTTTGGGTTGGCCTGAGCAAACCCAAGATTTGACAACTTACTATCCTACCAGCACTCTGGTAACAGGCTTTGACATCATCTTTTTCTGGGTTGCCAGAATGACAATGATGGCGGGGCATTTTACAGGGCAGATGCCTTTCAAAGATGTTTACATTCACGGCTTGGTGCTGGATGAAAATGGTAAGAAGATGTCCAAGTCTGCTGGTAATGGCGTTGACCCGTTGTTACTAATTGCCAAATATGGTACTGATGCGCTTCGCTACACGCTAATAAAGGAAGTGGCTGGCGCGGGTCAAGACATCCGGTTGGATTACGATCGCAAGAAGGATGAATCACCATCGGTGGAAGCATCCCGCAACTTTGCTAATAAGTTGTGGAATGCGGCGCGGTTTGTGATGATGAATTTGGATGGTCAAACGCCGCAACAACTAGGAGAACCATCCGCTACAGAGTTAAGCGATCGCTGGATTCTCTCCCGTTACCACCAAGTTGTTAAACAAACCAACAATTACGTCGGCAATTACGGTTTAGGGGAAGCGGCGAAGGGACTCTATGATTTTATCTGGGGTGATTTCTGCGACTGGTACATTGAACTTGTCAAATCTCGCCTGCAAAAAGATTCTGACCCCGCATCCCGTCGCGTAGCACAACAAACCCTCGCTTATGTGCTGGAAGGGATTTTGAAATTACTTCATCCTTTTATGCCTCATATTACGGAGGAAATTTGGCAAACTCTCACGCAACAAGGGGAGAATTCTAAGCTAAGTTTGTCTTTACAACCTTACCCTGAGACTGAGCAAAACTTAATTGACTTTGCTTTGGAAGAACAATTTGAACTGTTGTTTGGGACAATTCGCACAATTCGCAATTTGCGAGCAGAAGCGGATGTTAAACCTGGGGTAAAAGTGACGGTGAATTTGCAAACCGCAAGCGATAAAGAACAGCAAATTCTCACTGCTGGGCAACCTTATATTAAAGATTTGGCAAAGGTTGAGAATTTAACTATCGCTGCTGAGCAAAAGAAAGAAACTTTTGTTGGTCAAAAATCCGGATTCACTTGGACAAAAATAGTATTAGTTATTGGCATCATTTATTTGTTTAAAGTGGGTCTGGCAGTAGCGGATGCTGTTGATGATATTCCCTTAATCGGGAGTTTCTTTAAAATTGTTGGTTTTGGTTATTCAAGTTGGTTCATTATCCAAAAATTGCTGCTTGCTGAGGCGAGACAAAAGTTCTGGGAGCAGTTGTTCCCACCAACGGTTAATCAGAATCAGCCGCAAACAGAAACACAACAACCACAAGAACCAGAAAAAGCGATCGCTGACGTTGTTGGTACGGTGCAAGTGGTACTTCCTCTTGCTGGGGTGGTGGACATTGATGCGTTACGTGCGAAAATCGAAAAACGCCTGAGCAAGGTAGAAGGCGAAATGAAAGCTCTTAGCGCTAGGTTAAGTAATCCTAATTTTGTGCAGCAAGCACGACCAGATGTGGTAGAAGGAGCGCGGAATGCCTTAGCTGAGGCTGAGAAACAAGCAGAAATTTTGCGCGATCGCCTGCTTAGGGTAGCATAGTTTTAAGGGATGTTCGTTGTTGGTTGTACAGACGCTCCATAACGCGTCTGTACTTTTAGTTATTAAAAAAGTATCACTGATAACTAACGACTAACTACTAACTCATTCCCACTATCTTTATAAATTTAATGTATATTTCTAATCATTAAAATTTCTATGTTATATCTAGCCCAAGTGCACAAAAACGATTTTTTAGATCAGTTGCAGTTGCGATTGTTAGCACGTGAGGAAGCTGAAAATATGTGGGTAATAATCCCAGAAGAAGCTTTTATTCTTCTGGGAAAAGGCAACACTTTGACTAAGAAGTTGCTCGTTTTAGTAGAACTTTCTCCAACAGGCGATATAGAAAGACTAGAAGACGCCACCAATTGGGTGCTGAATTTGGTAAAAGCTTACCTAACCACTGGTATTAGCCCGGAATTCTTACAACAAGAAGCAGATCGAGCAGAACAATGGCGACAAAACCTAACATTGCAAAATCAAGACTTAGCACGTCGTTCATTAGAATTGGAAGCACGTAGAGAACAAATTCAAGCCCTTGAAGAAAGTTTGAAACGAGATAAAAACGGCATTCAAAAAGATGGAAGCGCTGGATCTTAAATTGTGCATTTTAGCTTCAGCATTTGGCAGATGGTATGTATCAAGGAAAATGGGGAATCCAACTGTACAAAAATGCAAAATTCTAGCCACTTGTTAATTGAGTCCAGTAACGTTCGTAAACTTCTTCAAATTGCCCTAAAGGAGCAAGACGTTCACACTTGCTGAGAATCGACTCTGGAGGAAACAAGCTGAAATTATTTTGTACTTTCTTTGGCAATTGCTCAAACGCAGCACGGTTGGGTGTAGAAAGACTGAGGCGTTGACTTGTTTCGGCTGCTACTTCTGGTCGTAAAATCAAGTTAATCCAAGCATAAGCTGCTTCAATATTTGGGGCTGTTTTGGGAATAACTATTGTATCAGTCCATAATGAGGAACCGCTCTTGGGAATCACATATTTTAATTTAGGGTTTTCTTTAGAGATTTTCACAGCATCTGATGAGTAACACATTGCTAACAATAAATCTCCTGCCAAAATTTGATTCCGCCAAGCATCTGTCGTAAAAGCTGCTAATGCGGGTTTCAAAACCTTCAATTTTTCATAAGCTTGTTTGATTTCGTTTTCGTCTTTTGAATTGTAAGAGTAACCTAGCATCCGCAACACTGCACCCATCACCTCTCGGACATCATTCATCAACGTCATCTGTTTTGACAGTTGTTCTTGATTCTGCCAAAGATAGTCCCAGTCTTCTGGTGGAGGTTGTAGCTTTTCGGAATTATAAATAAAACCAGTTGTTCCCCAATTAAAAGGTAAACTGTAGCGATTATTAGGGTCATAGCTAGGATTTTGAAAACGTGGAAATAAATTATCTAAACCGATTAAACGCTCATGATTTAATTCAGTTAACAGCCCCAAGTTCACCATCTTCCGCACTATGTAGTCACTTGGGTAAATAACACTATAAGCACCTCCACCCCCAGCTTGCACCTTACTCAACATAGTTTCATTAGAGTCATACACGTCTGCAAGCACTTTGATTCCTATTTGGGCGTTATAAGTTTTGAATAATTCTTGATCTGTATATTGCTCCCAAGTATAAATGTAAAGTTGGTCACGAGGACCTTTGGTGGCAGAATAAGCCCGCACATTGCCAAGTCTCCAGCCACAACTTGCTAAAGATAAGCTAGAAAGCGTTGTTATACCTTTTAAAAATTGCCGTCTATAAGTCATGAGTTAGGCATTTTTACATTTCTTAACCTAGTTCTGTTTATTTCTACTTATCTACTTAACTCTCAACTCTTAACTAAAGCTAGACAATCCGTTTCCGCCCACCATGCATATATGGGCGTTTCACGGCTTGGTAAATTACCAAAAGTATTCGGCTGTAAAACAGTGATGCGTAAGCCGTTTGTCAATTGCACAATATAATTGACGTGAGTCCCTAGATACATGATGTTGATTAGCCGTCCTTCAAAGCAGTTCGTTTGCAAACTGGGTTTATAGAGCGAAAGCTGAATTTTTTCTGGACGCACACTCACGACTACTGGTTGGGATATTTCCGTTGGTGTGTCTTGCTGGCGCGTTACAACAATTGACAGTCGTGTTTTTGTCAAAATTATGACGTTTGAACCATCGATACCTGCTATTTCACCCTCAAATAAATTGGTATCACCAATAAAATCGGCTACAAAAGGTGTCCGGGGTTGTTCGTAAATTTCGCTTGGGCTGCCTATTTGCTCAATTTTGCCTTGATTCATCACAGCAATGCGATCTGACAAGGACAATGCTTCTTCTTGGTCGTGAGTCACCATGATAAAGGTTAACCCCACTTCTTTATGTAAATTTGAGAGTTCAACCTGCATTTCTTTACGCAGTTTTAAGTCTAGCGCTCCAAGCGGTTCATCCAGTAGTAACACTGCGGGGCGGTTGACTAACGCCCGTGCCAATGCTACCCTTTGTTGCTGACCGCCAGAAAGTTGATTAGGAACGCGCGATCGCAACCCTTCCATTTTCACAAGTTCCAGAGCTTCCTGAACTCTGCTTTGAATTTCGGCTCGACGTATTTTTTTTAGCCGCAGTCCAAATGCAACGTTATCCCAAACATTCAAGTGATTAAACAAAGCATAGCTTTGAAATACTGTATTGACAGGTCGGCGATAAGGAGGAACATTTGTCATAGACTGACCTTGAATCACCACCTTACCAGCGTCAGCTGTTTCAAACCCTGCAATTAAACGTAGCATGGTTGTCTTGCCACAGCCCGAGGGACCTAAGATACTGAAGAATTCTCCCTGCTTGACGTTTAAGTCTACTCCATGTACAGCAGGATATTGGTTAAAAAACTTGAAAACATTATGCAGTTCAACATTCAGCGACTCAAAAGCCACCTTCTCCCCCTGATTCTGGGTCAAAATTTGAGGCATAATCCTTTATTAGATCCTGTTATTTTCAGTGTTTGTGTTATTTAATGTAGTCGATTACGCGAACGACGAGTTACACTTTGGTTTATTCTATCCAGTAAAAGAATTTAACAATTTACAGCAGAAAATATACTGCCTACATGATCTGAACGCTTAATCTAGGCAGAAAAATAAGATTATTTTATACCAATAAATCACTATCTTGAGATTGGATATTGTTTTATGACTACATTGAAACCACCTCAGCTTGGTAAAAAGAAAGATATACGTACAGTCGGAGGTAGCTACCAGTCTGTATTTTTTATTGTATTTACCCTGTTGATGATGGTTGGCATTAACGCTCGTCTAGCATATTTGCAAATTCTTGAAGGACATAAATTCAAGGAACGAGCACAGGCAAATCGGATTCGGACGATTCGCAAACAACCGGAAAGAGGTAATATTTTTGACCGCAAGGGCAAACTTTTAGCCACAACTCGCTATCCGCGTTCTGTGTACTTATGGCCGATGGCACACACCAAGCCATCGTGGTCAGTTGTCGGTCCACGCCTGTCGCAAATTTTAGACACACCTCAACACGATATTGAAAAGAAACTCGAACAGGCAGGTCCCAGCTCTACTTCACTCGTACGGATTGCTCGCAACCTCAACGAAGCGCAAGTCACAGGATTAAGAGAGTACGAAAGTGAACTTTCTGGTGTGGAAATTCATACGGAAGCAGTACGCTACTACCCTCACGGAAAACAGCTAGCCCATGTACTAGGTTATACGCGAGAATTAACGCCCGAACAGTTAAAAGAAAAGAAGAAGCAAGGCTAGCGCCTCGGAGATGTCATTGGTCAGATGGGGGTAGAAAAAGCATATGAACAGCTGTTGCGCGGTGAATGGGGCGGTCAGCAGGTAGAAGTGGATGGTAAAGGTCGTCCAATTCGAGTGTTAGGAGAAAAACAGGCAAAAGCAGGGAATGATATACATCTGACTATAGACTTGGATGTGCAAAAGCCAGCCGAAAAAGCTTTGACACTTAGCAAAGGCGCTATTGTTGCACTCGATCCAAATAACGGTGCTATCTTAGCAATGGTGTCTCATCCTGTGTTTGAGCCGAATATCTTCTCTAAACAAAAACTTACCCAGAAGGACTGGCAAGGCTTACAAAGTAAAGACCATCCCCTAGTCAATCGCGCCCTCAGCGCCTTTCCACCCGCTAGTACTTTCAAAATAGTCACTACGACTGCTGGACTAGAATCGGGTAAGTTTTCTCCTAGCACAGTGCTGCAAACTTACGGTTCTCTGACAGTTGGCGGGGTAACTTTTGGTGAGTGGAACCATGCTGGATTTGGTCCGTTGGGATTTGCAGGTGCGATCGCCATGAGTAGCGATACCTTCTTCTATCAAATTGGTAGGGGAGTGGGCGGTCCTACCTTGATTTCATGGACTCGCAAGTATGGATTTGGTCAAAAAACTGGCATTGAGTTTGCCGATGAAGAAACTAAAGGTAATGTTCCAGATGAAGCATGGAAGCAAAAAGTGTGGAAGATTCCTTGGACTGTAGGCGACACAATCAATATGTCTATTGGTCAAGGCGCTTTGCAAACGACACCACTCCAAGTCGCTGTTATGTTCTCCATCCCTGCTAATAGTGGCTACAGAGTGAAACCACACTTGCTCAAAGACCATGAACAAGCAAAAAGCTGGCGCGAATCCTTAAATATGAAGCCAAGCACCATTAAAGTTCTGCGTGAAGGATTGCGTCAAGTGGTCACAGATGGTACAGGTAAGCGATTGAGCGTGCCAACAATTCCCCCAGCAGCAGGTAAGAGCGGCACTGCGGAAGCTGGTACTGGTCGTCCAAATCACACTTGGTTTGGGGCATATGCCCCCGCTGATCAGCCGGAAATTGTGGTTGTGGCGTTTGGTGAAAACTCTGGTGAGCATGGTGGTAGCCTTTGTGGACCGATGGTGTTACAAGTCTTAGAAGAGTATTTTCACAAGCAGTATCCGGGCAAGTATAAAAAACCTGAGCGTGAGGAATCACAAGCTAAGACAAACAACTCAGAGCCTGGGACTGGGGATTGATACAAAAAGTCGTGCAACCACAGGAACAAAGTTCACCTACATAGACTCTGTAAATACCAAGTTCGGTTCAAATTTGTCATTGTGGGAACACGGAGTGTAGAACTTTTATGATCCTACGTTTTTCTACTCTCCCTTGAAGCCCTATACCTACGACACAGCACTAGAACGTTATGTCGTAAGCCTTGGGGACACCCTAAGCGGAGGCGCTGCGGCATACTTCGCCTTGTCTCACTGCCCTGCGGGAGATACTTTCATATGGGGGTTTTCTCCGAGTTGGTCCAAGTGCCGTCCTGCATTTGGAAAGTGTCCGTATTATCTACGCTTTCCTCTGTTTCCCTCAGTATGAAAAGTTATATCCGTAACTGCAAATTGAAGTAAGACTGCGTAGGCAGCCTTTGTGTCCCCTTAGAGTTCTTATTAAAAAAGGTAATAAATTTATCCAGGACTGCTCAGGAAAAACTCAGAAAATAATAGGTGGAACTAGCAACTCATATTAGTGGTACTGATTCTAAATATAGTATTATTTTACTCAGAAGTAACCATGCCCTTAGATACGATTTGATAAATTGACATTATTGTCAATAAAATTAGTAATTTCCTTTGAATAATGCTAAATATTAATGGAATTTTTGAAGCCAACTAAGGAAAACAATTTAGTTTATGCTATATAGTAAAAACCATCAAAAAAGGCTAGGGTACCCGAATTGTTTTCCTTGAAATCCGGGTAAAAAGTTAGCGTAATTGTATACATATAATACTATTTTCTGAATCCCTATTTGTGATATGACCTTACTGCAACCACCTCAACTATCTAACAAAAAAAATACACGTATTGTAGGGCGGGGTTTCCAGCCTTTATTCTTAATCATATTTACCCTATTAATGACAACTGGTATTGGCGCTCGTTTGGTGTATTTGCAAATTGTTGAAGGACCTAAACTCAGGCAACGAGCAGAGGCAAACCGGATTCGGACAATTCCCAAACAACCAGAGAGAGGTAACATTTTTGACCGCAATGGCAAATTGTTAGCCACAACTCGGTATCCGCGTTCTGTATATTTGTGGCCAATGGTACACACGAAGCCATCATGGGAGCAAGTTGTCGGTCCGCGCCTGTCGCAAATTCTCAACATCCCTGTAGAGGAGATGGAAAAGAAATTAGAGGAGGCAGGTTACAACTCTTCTCTGGTGCGGATTGCTCGTGACCTCAACGAAGCGGAAATTACAGGATTGAAAGAGTACGCTAACGAACTTAAAGACGTAGAAATTCATACAGAAGCTGTACGCTACTACCCACACGGCAAGGAGTTAGCTCATGTACTCGGTTATACCCGAGAACTGACCCCAAAACAGTTGAAACAAAAGAAACAAGAAGGTTACCGACTCGGAGATGTCATTGGTCAGATGGGGGTGGAAAAAGGGTATGAAAAGCTGTTGCGCGGTGAATGGGGCGGTCAGCAGGTAGAAGTGGATGGCAAAGGTCGTCCGATACGAGTGTTAGGAGAAAAACAGGCAACAGCAGGTAATGATATTCGCCTCACAATAGATTTGAATGTGCAAAAGGCAGCTGAAAAAGCTTTGAATGGACGCAACGGGGTTATCGTTGCACTCGACCCAAATAATGGTGGTGTCTTAGGAATGGTGTCTCACCCCACCTTTGACCCGAATATCTTCTCCAAACGAAGACTGTCCGCGAAAGATTGGCAAAGCGTCCAAGGCGAAAACCATCCTTTACTTAACCGCGCTGTCAGCAGCGCCTATCCACCCGCCAGTACTTTCAAAATTGTGACTACGGCGGCGGGGCTAGAGTCGGGTAAATTTTCTCCCAACACAGTATTGCAAACCTACGGTTCCCTCACCGTCGGCGGGGTGACTTTCGGTGAATGGAACCACGCTGGATTTGGTCCACTGGGATTTACAGGAGCGATGGCTTGGAGTAGTGATACCTTTTTCTACCAAGTTGGAAGGAGAGTAGGTGGTCCTACCTTGATTTCATGGACTCAGAAATATGGATTTGGCAAAAAAACTGGTATTGAGTTCGAGTCTGAAGAAACAAAAGGTAATGTTCCAGATGAAGCATGGAAGCGCAGAGTGTGGAAAATGCCTTGGACTGTAGGCGACTCTATCAATATGTCCATTGGTCAAGGCGCTTTGCAAACCACACCACTACAAGTTGCTGTTATGTTCGCCATTCCTGCAAACGGCGGCTATAAAGTGAAGCCACATTTGCTCAAAGACAATGAAGAAGCAAAAAGCTGGCGGGAATCCCTAAACATGAAGCCAAGCACCGTCAAAGTTCTTCGTGACGGACTGCGGAAGGTGGTGTCTGAAGGTACAGGTAAGGTTCTCAATGTGCCAACACTTCCTCCAGTATCTGGTAAAAGTGGCACGGCTGAAGCATGGAAGGGTCGTGTTAAAGCAAACCACGCATGGTTTGGAGCATATGCTCCAACCGATAAGCCGGAAATTGTGGTTTTAGCGTTTGCTGAACATTCTGGCGGCGGTGGCGGTAGTGTTGCTGCCCCAATGGTGTTACAAGTGATGGAGGAATATTTTCAAAAGAAATATCCGAACAAGTATAAGAAAGCTGCTACTGAGCCTTCACAACCAAAGGCTCAGACTCCAAGACCTAGACGGCGGAACTAATAACCCAAGTTGCTAGTTATTTGAGAAGGCGATCGCAAAGATAATAAAATCCCCTCCAGTAAGAAAAACGGAGGGGAATTATGTTAAATGAAACAATTGCTGTCTATGCTATCATTGACGA
>JAESFT010000382.1_pt1 | contig 30029 bp, 24 predicted proteins | sample 9269451 | NCBI WGS metagenome assembly JAESFT01 (sample SAMN14502557, study PRJNA617106) | algae metagenome | isolation source: Scytonema hyalinum WJT4-NPBG1 and co-occurring heterotrophs from well... | place: USA: Mojave Desert, Joshua Tree National Park, California | collected 2006-05-25
AGTGCCATGCCCGAGGACGGCATAAAGCTTAAAGCGCAGGGTATGGTTGCTTTATTTGAGGCGTTACGTACTAGGTTTTTGCGTATTGCTTTGATGTATTTTTCGGAAATGATTCGCTTCGTAATTTAACAACTTTTTCTTCTCAAGGTGGTAATCAAGTTGTCTGAAAACGCAAATGACTCTGCTAGTGAGTTGCTCGTATCTTATAAAAGTAAGCAACGAGATGAGCGCCAAACACGAGAAAAGGCAATCAACTAACAGCTAAACACAAATTCAACTCAAATCAATTACCAGATTCTAGAGGTAATGCTATGTCTAACAACCTGGAAAGAAAAAACTTTGAATTATTTGTAGGGTTGTCTGAAGAAGACCAAGAAACTGTGACTGGCGGCGGGCGCTCTTCAATCGGATTGTACGATTTTGTCATACAAATGACAAATATTAGAACTTTCGCAAATAGCGAAACCACTTATTCAGATGGTATCCATAGTGGTTCTTCTAGGCAACAGACAGGATATATGCTCTCAGAACTTTCCTTTGGATTTAATGGAGGTGGTGGACGCCGCCAACGTAAATCAAAGGGTTTGGGTGGCGGAAGTTTCTTAAATATGTTGTTTGGGCTTCTGTCTCTGCTGTAATCGAAGATTTAATGTCTTAGTAGTGCAAGCACGCTATAAACTATTTGAACATCTAATGGTAATTACTAGGAGTAGCTTATTGATTTACTCCTAATTTTGCAATTTATAGGGATTATTACTGAGTTTAAGTTCAAGCGTAATTTGATTGGTAAAGCTTAAATATTTTTACCTGAATTGTCAATGTGTATTTTTCGGAAATTAAGGTTGGATCATTGTGTAATTGGTTTGTCCACGATAGGCAATGAAACTGGCACAAACACTCAATGCACTAGCTATTTGCTTGCCTTATAGTGTAACTAAAAGCAACGATGACGCGTTTGCCTTCTTTAAGCAAATATCACAACGATGATAAATGCTTTTTTAGTAAATAACAGGGAAATTAAGATAAGCTTTTTTGGTATATGAAATACGCTCATGTTTTACAACATAGTGAAGAAGATTGCGGCGCTGCTTGTCTCGCAGCTATAGCCAAACATTACGGACGTACTTTTACTCTAAATCGCATCCGTGAAGCTGTAGGAACAGGACAATCTGGGACGACTCTGTTAGGGCTGAAGCGGGGTGCAGAAACACTGGGTTTTAATGCTCGCCCAGTGAAAACCTCACCGGAACTCCTCAACAAGATAAAGGAAGCGCCCCTACCAGCAATTATTCATTGGGGAGGAAACCACTGGGTTGTTTTATACGGGAAGAAGGGGAACAAATGTGTCGTTGCTGATCCAGCGGTGGGCGTCCGTTACCTTTCCAAACAAGATTTAGCAGAGGGTTGTGCAGATTGGTTGATGCTGTTGCTGGAACCAGATCCAGTACGCTTTTTTGCCCAACAAGACGAGCAAGTTGGTGGGTTTCTGCGTTTCTTCAAGCGGGTGTGGCTTTTTCGCGGAATCCTAGCCCAAGCATTACCCTTAAACCTCATTTTGGGACTGCTGTCTTTAGCTTCGCCTTTTCTGTTGCAAATCCTGACTGATGATGTGCTGGTTCGCGGTGATACTAAGCTGCTCACAACTGTGGCGATCGCCGTGGTTGTGATGAATTTTATCTCCAGCAGCCTTTCGTTTGTGCAGTCTAATTTAATCGCTCACTTTGCACAACGCTTGCAATTAGGGTTAGTCCTAGAATTTGGACGACAAATTTTGCACTTACCTCTTTCTTACTACGAATCTCGTCGTAGTGGAGAAATCATTAGCCGCCTGCGAGATATTGACCAAATTAATCAGTTAGTTGCCCAAGTTATTGTTGGCTTACCGAGCCAATTTTTTATTGCGCTGATTTCTTTTGGTTTCATGGTTTTTTATAGCTGGAAACTCACTGTAGTTGCTGTAGTCATTGCTGTGGTCATGACGCTATCTACTATAGTATTTCAACCAAGCTTGCAGCAAAAAACCCGTGAGCTTTTAGTAACAGAAGCAGAAACACAAGGTGTTTTAGTTGAAACCTTTAAAGGCGCACTCACCATTAAAACAACCACGGCTGCTCCACAATTTTGGGATGAATTACAAAGCCGATTTAGTAAACTTGCTACCCTCACCTTACGCACAATTCAGATTAGCATTATCAATCATACTTTCTCTAGTTTTATTTCCGGTATTGGTAGTATTATTTTGCTTTGGTTTGGCGGTAATTTAGTTATTAACCCGTCGGAAAATCTTAGTATTGGACAACTCCTTGCCTTTAGCTCGATGAATGGTAGTTTTCTTGGTTTAATTGGTAGTGTTATCAGTTTTGTCGATGAATTTACTCGTGCTAAAACAGCGACGCAACGCCTGACAGAAGTTATAGATGCCACTCCGGAAAATGAAGGTGATGGAAGAAAACCTTTTGCCAATATTGCTGCAGATACTGATATTGTTTGTACAAATGTTAACTTTCATTATGCTGGTCGGATTGATTTATTAGAAGACTTTTCTTTAAAAATTCCTGGTGGTCAAGTTGTTGCTCTCATCGGTAAATCTGGTTGTGGTAAAAGTACCTTAGCTAAACTTATTGCCGGCTTATATCCAATCGAATCAGGTAATATTCGCATAGGGCTTTATAACTTACCAGACCTTTCGCTTGATTGTCTGCGTCAGCAAGTGGTTCTCGTTCCGCAAGATGCTCACTTTTGGAGTCGTTCGATTCTTGAAAACTTCCACTTAGGAGCGCCTTATGTTTCTTTCGAGCAGATTGTGAGAGCTTGCCAAATTGCTGAGGCAGATGATTTTATTAGTAAGCTTCCGGATAAATATCAAACTGTTTTGGGTGAATTTGGTGCGAATCTATCGGGCGGACAACGTCAACGACTGGCAATTGCAAGAGCGATCGTTACAGATCCAGCCGTCCTGATTTTAGATGAATCTACCTCTGGACTTGATCCAGTGAGCGAAGCCCAAGTTTTGGATCGGTTGTTTGAACATCGTCGCGGTAAAACCACGATTCTAATTACTCACCGTCCTAAAGTCATTAATCGTGCTGATTGGATTGTGTTGATAGAACAAGGTAAGTTGAAACTTCAAGGTTCTTTGAAAGAGTTACGCTCCAAACCAGGCGACCATTTGGACTTTTTAATTCCTTAGCAAGTGGTTAATAGTTAATGGCTAGTAGTTAGTGGGAAAATAACTAACTGCTAACAATGACCAAACAACTCATCACTAATTACTAATTACCAATTATGCTTTATACTCATCATCAAAAGCTGCTTCCCTCGGTTGGTACTGAAGACTTTCTTCCTCCTATTAGCCGTTGGACATCTTTAGCTGGAATATTTCTCGTTGCCAATGTTGGTGCTGCGATCGCCCTCTCTTCATACATTAAATACAATGTCACTGTGAAAGCTCCCGCGACTGTGCGTCCTACAGGAGAAATCCGGCTCGTACAACCGTCCATGGAAGGAACTATTAAAAGTATCTTTGTTAAAACAAATCAGATTGTCAAAAAGGGCGATATCATCGCCCAATTGGATGATACGGAATTGCACATCAAAAATAGCCAATTGCAAGGCAATATACAGGAAGGAAATTTACAACTAGCTCAGATTGACGCTCAAATCAAAGCTTTAGATACCCAAATTGAGGCTGAAAAGAGAGTTATAGAACGAACTGTCGCTTCTGCAAAAGCCGATTTGGCACGTAATCAACGTGAATATCAAGAGCAACAAATTAAAGCTCAAAGCCAAGTGCTAGCAGCAGAGGCAAATTTACAGAAATCTGAAGTTGGTAGGCAAAAAGCAAAGACTGATTTAGTCTTTGCTATTAAGGAACAAGACCGTTTTCAACAGCTAGTTAAAGAAGGGGCAATTGCTCAGCGTCAATTCGACGAAAAGCAACTTATTGTCTTGCAAACCAAAGCAGCCGTTGAGGGTGAACAAAAAGCTGTGGACATTGCCAAGGCAAATCTCCAAACGGCTAAAGCTGCGCTCAACCCGAGTGAGGGAATGGTGGCGATCGCTCAAGAAAGAATTGCTCAAGAAACTGCTAAAGGAGAAGCTGGGGTCGCTGCTTTTATCAGAGAGAAAAAGGCTTTAATTCAGCGACAAATAGAAATGCGAAACCAAACCAGACAATCTCAAAAAGAAGTAGAGAAAAATAATCTTCAGAGGAAAAATAGCGTGATTCGTGCCACCAGTAATGGCGTTATTCTCAAGCTGAATTTGCGAAATCCCGGTCAGGTGGTAAACCCGTCAGAAGCCATTGCTGAAATTGTGCCGCAGAATGCTCCTTTAGTCATTAAAGCAATGGTTCCTGCTGCTGAAATTAAAAAGGTTGCCGTTGGTCAAACCGTGCAATTGCGAGTTGACGCTTGTCCCTATCCTGATTATGGAACGCTCAAAGGTGTTGTTCGTGCTGTCTCTCCAGACGCAATCACACCTCAAAGTAATAATACGGGTACCATTCCATCTGTTAGCTACTTTGAAGCAACAATTAAACCGGAACGTCTTTCCTTCGGAAATCATAATCGTAAATGCCTTATTCAACCCGGAATGGATGCCAAAGCTGACATTATTTCTAAAGAAGAAACAGCGCTTCAATTCATGCTTAGAAGGGCAAGATTAATATCAGATTTATAAGCACTCATTAAGATTTACCAATTCATAGTTGATTATTTCTATAGACAAGATTGCATCTCTTTGATTCCATCTGTGTCCATCTGTACGGCAGTTGCTTCAACGGGGGGAACCCCCGCAACGCACTGCCTCGTCCATCTGTGGTTAATTCTTCTTTTTTTTGGAATGAATGCAAGAAGTCTTATCTTTTCAGTGAATTGGTTGATAAAAGATAACAATTGTAGATTGTATATTGAATATAATTATTTCTCATTGGTCATTTATCATTTCTTGTTAAAAACGATAAATAACTTATCTGAGATTTTGCATTTGTTGCAACAGTGAGTCGGCGAAGCCTCCAAACCCTCGTTACCAGGTTGAACCTGGTAACGAGATATTAGAGCCTCTGGCTCTTGTTAAGTGGAAAATCTGACTTATGACAAATCAATATATCAACAAAATGTGCAATAGCTGAATGACGAATTCTTAATGATTTTGTTCTCTATGCAGTTTTGAGAAATAAAAGTGACGTATTATAACTATTATATTTTGCACAAAGATACAATGCCCTGCCTAGCCTTTGTTTATTATGCTAGGAAAATAAATAACAGAACGATGTCTTGTGAGGCTAAAATTGTGTACACCCATTATATTCTTAATTATCTACCTCGTCACCCTGATCCGGTTTCTAGCTTCTGAGCATACAACTCAAAAGGCATTACAGTGGTGGTCTTGTAGGCAATCTATAAAACTCTTTCAAGAAGCGGAGAAAATCCGAGACGGTTTGTTGCAAGAGTCTTTCGCAATTCGTCGTAGCCTAGAGATGTTAAGCGTAGATAACTTGGAGTTGTCGTTCAACAAAACTCAAGATTGCTTAAAACAAATTGATCAGTTCCATCAATCTTTAGTGCAATTAAGCGATCGCTTATTTCCAGCATACCTTCAAGATAGCTTGCCTTTAGCCATTCACTGCCTCTTAGAACCTTGGAGAACATCTCATCCACACCTGTATTTTCATATTGATATGCCAGCTTATTGGCGACAGGAGTCAGTTGGATGCAGTTTGACAGTTGTCAGAGCTTTAGAGGAGTTACTGAGAATAACTTTGCCAGAAGTTTTAACGCCAATATCAATTGATATCAGTTTAGAAGAACAGCAAAATATAGGTCAGCTGATTGTGCGAATAACTTATCCTGAACCATGTACACTTATTTCTTCTTCTAGTCTACCCGAATTAAAATTTCTTTGCAAAAGTTTTCAAGTTTTAACATCCGGAAAATGCTTTTACCGTATCAAAAATCTCAGCGTAGTCTGGTACTTTTGCTGGAAGTAAGTTATAACTTTTAGTCGTTAGCAAACTAAATATAATTGATGAATTAAACATCAGCCGATTTCTTATCTTTATTTTTTGGTATATAATTATACATACAATGAGTTGACGAGGGTATAAAAAATGAGACAAACTTTATCAGGGAAGGCATTGCTGAAAATTTTGGTTATTGATGACCACGAATCAGTTTTAGGTGGGACCATAGATGTCCTGCGAAAACAATACCCAGATGCCGAACTCATCACTGCTCTAACTGCTAAGAATGCTCTCAATCAAGTGATGAATTCGCAGCCCGACCTCGTGGTTATGGATCTTTCCATTCCGGAGAACACTGGGATGATGGCACGACCTGATACGGGCGTTCAACTTCTCAGGACTTTCATGAAGGAGTTCCCCAACTTGAATATTGTTGTCCAAAGCGCTCATGTCAGAACAATAGTACGCATTAGACCTGACATTGATGCTCATAAAGGAGGCTTCACTGTTGCGGATAAAAGTCTTTCTAGTCAAGAAATGTTAACGAGAGTTGATTGGGCATTGCAGGGATTAACTCATACCAAAGATATAAAAGGAATTCATTCTGGATTGGAAGTGAAACCAGAGTGGCTAAGGGTGCTAAGTCTAGCATTTGAGGAAGGATTACAAGATAAGGCGATCGCAGAGCGAATGTGTGTCTCTGAAAGGATGGTGCGCCATTACTGGAGTAAACTGCAAGACGCTTTAAACGTTTATCCTGACGATGGAAAAAATATCCGAATTCAAACAGAAATGACAGCCAGGGAAGAAGGGTTAATAGATTAGTTGTGAGTTCAGAGTTATGAAGAAGGATAAACTCATAATATATGACGAATTTTATAGAGATTGAAATTGTAAAAAAGATTGAATTGAAAATCAAAATAGATTTTTAGAATTTACAATAGAATTTTTACAAAAAACCTGCTCAATTCACTCTTCTAATGCAGCCTGGAATTTGGAAAATAATCAAAGATGAAATTGCCATTTGGCGTGTGGGTGCATTACCAGGCATTGCAGTGATTGGACTAGTGATTGTTGTTCGTCTCACTGGTTCTATGCAATCTTTAGAGTGGCTAGCTTTTGATAGTTTTGTTCGTCTACGTTCAAGTGAACCTATCGATGAACGCATCCTGATTGTAGGAATTGACGAAAAGGATATCCGCAACGTCGGAAAGTATCCTATCCCGGATAAAGAAATTGCAGCGCTTGTCAGAAAATTACAAACCTACAAGCCTCGGGTGATTGGTATTGATATTTTTAGAGATTTACCTGTTGAGCCTGGTCATCGCGAACTTGTGGCTGCATTTAAGGATATCAAAAATTTAATTGCTATTGAAAAAGTCTTGCCTGAGCAAGTTGCGCCACCACCAGCATTACCTCCGGAACAAGTTGGTTTTGCAGACCAAATTACAGATAATGATGGCAAATTGCGACGCAGTTTGCTAGCTACACCAACACCCAAAGAATACAAGCTCTCTTTATCGCTATCTCTAGCAAGTGCTTATCTGGCTCATAAAGGTATGAGCTTAGAAAACGGTATTCGCGACTCGGCTGCTATGAGATTCGGAAATACCGAACTACCTCGGTTTTTGGCGAACACTGGGGGTTACGTGCAAGCCAATGATGGTGGAGTTCAGGTACTACTTAATTTTCGTAGTGGTCGAGAACGATTTAGAACGATTACTCTTAATGATATTAAAACGGGAAATTTTCAACCTGAGTGGATACGCGATCGCATCGTGATTATCGGGATCATCGCCCCAAGCATCAAAGACTGGATAACGACTTCTGCAATTCCATCTACCAAAACCGCACCAGGGCGAGTTTATGGAGTGGAAATTCAGGCACATGCGATTTCTCAAATCATCAGTGCTGTCCTTGACAAACGACCACTTTTACAATCTTGGTCAGAAGGGTGGGAATATGTATGGATTATAGGCTGGGGTCTGTTGGGAATTGGTTTTGCCAGACTCACGAAATTCCCGTTGATCAATCTTTTAGCTGTTTTCATTGCTAGCACTTATCTTGTCATCCTGAGTTATTTGTTCCTCCTGACTTGGGGTTTGTGGGTTCCAGTAACACCAGCAATGCTCGTTTTAGTTTTGAATGGTATAGGCATGACTGCCTTATATCAATACGACCAAGCTTGGCGTTCTAGAATTAACGCTCGCCAAACCGTGATTGAACGCACATTTGAAACGATTCACAACGGACCATTGCAAACCCTTGCTAAAGCTTTAAAGCGTGTCAGAGACAGAGATTTACCAGCGAACGAATTACTTGGCGAAGTTGAAAAAGAACTTGAAAAATTGAATCAAGAACTGCGGGGAATTTATGATTTTTTGCAACAAGAACCTCTTGCCCAAGATAGTTGTCTTTATTTAGGAAAAGGTCTGATTCTAAATTTACAAGATCCCATTCATGAAGTTCTTTATCAAGTTTATAACCATACCTTAGAGCGGGATTTCGCCTGTTTTAAAACACTGCGAGTTAAAATCCGTACATTTGAGCCTATTGATAATCGACACTTAAATATAGAACAAAAGTTAGGACTGTGTCGATTTCTGGAAGAAGCTTTGTGCAACGTCGGCAAACACGCCACAGGAGTCACAAAGCTAGAAGTCTCGTGTACGACTTATGAAGGCTGGTACACTTTGAGCATTATAGATGATGGCTTAGGCATTAACTCATTTAAAGAAGGTCATGGAACGCAGCAGTTTAGGTCTTTAGCGCGACAACTTAAAGGGAAATTTAGACGCTCACCTCTTTCTCCTAAAGGCACTCTTTGCGAGTTATCTTGGCCCGTAGCCAAATTGTACTTTTGGTAATTGTTACCCTGGCAAAATTAACCACAATATCTTTACAATTTAGCCTTTTTATCAAGATTCTATTTCCCGTCTGGAATTGACATAAATGCGTGAGAAGATATTAATAGTAAAACGTTAGTGATTCAATACTTAACCCTCTAATTCAACTTATGTAAATTCTCTATATCAAATATTAAATAATATTTAAATAGAAAAATTCTACGTAATTTTATCTATATTTAAAAGTAAGGAAATTCGTAGAAATCCCGCTTTGAATTTTTAAGATTTTACTGTTGTTTTTTTAGTGCAATGCCGGAGAGGATATGAAGATGACTCAGAGAGAGTGGCTCTTGCACAAACTTTTTAATGCCAAATTTTTAACAAGTTGTGTTTTGACCATTACACTTTTGTTTACTCAAGCGGCGCAAGCTGCATACAAACCACCCCGCACTCAAAAGCCGCCCAGTGGTTATACGGACTCCTCAGGTGTTAGAGGGGGGTGCCAAGCAAACGGCGTGCGCCCAGTAATCTTACTTGCCCCCGTGACACACGTCGGTCAAACGACTTCGCTTCACCCAACGTTTGCTTGGTTTGTACCCCACTCACAACAGATACCTATGGAATTCACACTTTACGAGTTTGATACAAACGACCAACCAAGCAAGCTCGCTTACAAGCAACAGTTACAAAGCTCACCAGGAATTATGGCACTATCCTTACCACAGCAGGCACAAGGTTTAACTGTGGGTAAAAAATATCTTTGGCAATTGGAAAGTTTGTGCAACCGTAACCGTCCTTCACGCAATTTACTTGTTCGAGCAGAAATTGAGGTTGTACCAACGCCATCAAATTTGAAAATTGCCCTTTCTAATCAAGGCGAATCCTCCGAAAGAGTTAATTTATATGCTGAAGCAGGTATGTGGTACGACGCTTTAAGCGAAGCTCTAGCCAGCAGTGCCAATAGACAACAGGCAAAAGTTACAGCAAGTTTGTTAGAAGATCTCGCCAAATCAGAGCAGCCACTACTAGATAAGGATTTGTCCAACATTGCTCTGAGTGACCAATGAGGGTGTACGTCAATACACTTCAGATAAAATGGTGTAAAGACGTAGCTACGTCTCTACATACAGCTATAGAATTGTCACAAATAACCCTTAACTGAACGGTAGTGGACTAAAGCCAGTTACCCACGAGGATGAATGGTGCCCAGTAGTAGGGATGGGCATACTTACGACTAGAAATCAGTGTCTGTTGCGCCCTACGCAAAGCCTCCGCTTTACTGACTTTGTTCTGGTACCATTCTGCATAAAATTTTTTCACTAAAGTGACGGTGGCAGCATCATTAATCGACCAAAGGGAAGCGAGAACACTTTTCACACCAGCGTTTACCACCACACCAGCCAAACCAAGACCAACACGGTTATCTCCCATCGCACTTTCACAGGCAGTCAGCACTAGTAAATCTACTAACTTAGAACTGCGCGCAACAGTACCAATCATATTATCTAGGTCAGTAAGAGTGAGCTTGTCATTATTGCCTGTAACGAGGAAGCTATCTTCGGGAACTGTACCGAAGGTACCGTGAGTAGCAATATGAATAATAGAGTAAGCAGTTTGGCTCAGTTCAGCTTGCAGGCGTGCGTATGTAAAATTCTCATCCAATAATTGCTTGCTATCCGGAATTTGTGCCACAACTTGATTAATTTCTTGTCTGACGTTTGTTAGCGCCTCATATGTTCGACCATCAACTACCGCATTTTTGGTTAACCCTACAGCTAGCACCCTGAGATTTTCATGGTTCACTTTTTTAGTATTTATTAAGGTTAGGCTGTTCGTCGTGGCGATCGCATATCTCTGAACCAAGAATCCCTCACCATCATGTAGCGCCGCCATTGGTACAGTGCGAAGAATTCCATCATTGATAAAAACCAAAGTTTTAACGTGCAATGAATCTAAATCTTTGGCGAAAGGACGAACTATCGAGTCGTACAGATTCTGTGCTTCTTGGGGGTTGTAAATTATGTCACTACGCCTCTCCAAACTTCTACGAAATTCGTTGATTTGTTGTCTCAGGCTTTTTCTATCAATATATATCCACTTCAAGTGCTTTTCACTGTTAGGAAGCAAAGCGATAATCGCGATACGCTTTTCCAACATAATCGAGTAAAAGACAGCAGTCGTCTTATCCGTATCTGCTTCAACTCTTTTTCTATGAACTGGTGTTAATAAAGATTTCCCGAAGTAATTTTGCAGTTCTGCCAGTTTTAAAGCTTCAAGGTTGGTTAATATATTGCTCAGTTTAGAATTATTATTGTTTTGAGATGCAGCATCTACTAAAGTTAACTTTAGTTCAATAAACTCGCGGTAAATCCTTTCAAAATAGTCCTGCTCAGGTTCCTGTACATTTGAATCAAAAATGACATGACGACTGCGGAGCAACTTTAAAGCATTAATAGCTGCTTTATACGCTGTGATTGCCTTGAGAGGTTTATTTTGTGCTTTTAAAATGCGAGCAACTTGCCACTTCCACAAATACAAGCTATCTTTAGCGTTCACCTTTTCAGCAACAGACTCTGCTTCACGAGTTAACTTGAGTGCTTGCTCGTAATTATGGCGACACTCAGAAAGATGAGCAAGATGACCCAAAGCAAAAGATAAAGCGCGATTATCTGGCAAACGTTGAGCAATTAAAACGGCTTGCTGGAGAAGTTGTCGAGAAGCGATATATCCTGTCTCTACAATTGGTTGTGGACATTTCACTAAGGATAAAGAGACATTATCATCTAGAGGTTGTACAAATTTAGCTAATTCAATGGTTACATAGACTTTATCTTGGGAATTTGGGAGTTGTTTTAGCAACACTAAAGCTTCTTGCAATTTTGCTTTAACTAAGTTTGATTTTTTGGTGCGATTTGCAGGTAGAATCGAATTGATAAGTAAGCGTATTTCCCCTAGTTTATTGTTGTGCTGACGCGCAATAACAATACTTTTATGCAGGTAGTCTAAAGCTTTATAATCATAATTAAAGCCTTGTTCTCTTAATATATCCGCATCCTCATCATCACCTAATTCCATAGCGGAGTTTGCACGAAGATAGTTGACTTGAGCAAGGCTTATGTATGTATTTCCTAAATTTTTCAAAGCAGAAGCACGATAGACAGAGTTTTTAATTTTATTAGCAATTTTTAAGCTATCCTGTAAATCTGTAATTGCTTGCTTGTAATCACCTTTTTGTTGATAAGCTTCCCCTCGGCTGCCCAAAACCGACGCTTCTAAGACACTATTGTTATATGCACGAGCAATCTGCAACGCACTGTCTAAAAGAGCGATCGCCGCTATTGGTTGCCCTAAGTTCTTATAAGCTTGAGCTTGCTGGGTAAGCATTTGCCCTACCTGTAGCCAATTTTTGGTTTGGCGATAGTAGGCAATAGCCTGTTTGCTTTCTTGTATTTGCTGCACCAGTTGACTAGCATCGCGAGTTTCTGCCGTTACTACGTCCCCAACTCCCCATCGCCAAGGTGATAATGGAGTGTGATTCAGCCATAAGATAGATGAAAGGCTGCACAGTAATATCAGTTTTAATGAGCGACGGACACTAGATATCTGGTGTTTGCTTGGCATAAAAGTGCTTTTATCATATATAAGTTTTGGACAAATTTGGGAAGCACTCCAATGCAGGACTTATATCAGCAATTCGCAAAGGAAACTGTTTGCTGCATATATGCACCCGAAATCTGTCTGTTTATGACTTTTCCATTGATTTTTATTTTGATAGTTATGATTGTAATTGTGACTTAAATCTTGTAAATATTGGGTTAAAATAAACATTTTAAATGCAAAAATCCCATGTTTTAAAGTGGTGAAAAATTTTCATAAATACTGAAGATATTACTGATATAAACATGAGAAAGATATCTCATTTCGTAGAAATACTGAGATGAACAAAAGTTAAGTCAGTAGAAGGCTGAAAACAAAAAAAAAGTATATGTTTATACAAAAAAATAAGAATGCAGTTATTTTCCTGAGATTCCCAGACAATGTTATTTTTACTGAGGGAGACTTTCTGACAAAAGAAATTTGCTTTTTTCCGTGCCACTATAGAGAATAGAAAGCCAAATTCAGCAAGAGGAAGGCAAAATAAGGCTGTGCAGATAACATTTTTAGGGACGAGTTCCGGTGTACCTACGCGATCGCGCAACGTTTCCAGTGTCGCCCTCAGGTTACCACAACGAGCTCAGCTGTGGTTATTCGACTGTGGCGAAGGGACTCAGCATCAACTTTTGCGGAGTGACCTAAAAAGTAGCCAACTCTCCCGAATTTTTATCACCCATATGCACGGCGACCATATTTTTGGCTTAATGGGTCTTTTGGCTACTTGCGGTTTAGCTGGAAATGTACAACGTGTTGATATTTATGGTCCATCTGGATTAAATGACTACTTGCAAGCCGCCTCGCGTTACTCTCATACTCACTTTTCTTATCCTGTCAAAGTTCACGCTGTACGTCCAGGGGTGATTTACGAAGATGATGAATTCACTGTAACATGTGGTCTTTTGCATCATCGCGTGACCTCCTTTGGCTACCGTGTGTGTGAGAAAGACCGAGCAGGACGTTTTGATGTAGAAAAAGCCAAAGCGTTGCAAATTCCTCCCGGTCGCATTTACGGTCAACTCAAACGCGGTGAAGTAGTGACCCTTGCTGATGGGCGAGTGATTAACGGTCAGGAACTGTGTGGACCGACAGAAATTGGACGCAAAATTGCTTATTGTACAGACACAGTTTATTGTGATGGCGCAGTGGAATTGGCACAGGATGCAGATCTATTAATTCATGAAGCGACCTTCGCCCATCAAGATGCAGATATGGCTTTTCAAAGGTTGCATTCCACAACCACAATGGCGGCGCAAACCGCTTTAGCTGCTGGAGCGCGCCGACTGATTATGACACATTTTAGTCCCCGCTATGCTCCTGGAAATGCAATAGAGTTGAAAGATTTACTTGAGGAAGCTCGTGCTATTTTTCCTAACACAGATATGGCATATGATTTTATGAGCTATGAAGTACCAAGGCGGCGGGACAAGGAGTTATATAAGACTGAGGCTATAGCTTAAATGCAGCTTTCGTAAGGCATCCTACATCTAGATGTTTTAACGGGCTTAGTATAAGAGATTTCCTCAACACAAGGGAATCTCTTTATTTTCCGCTCATTTTCTCTCATTTTTACGAAATCTTTAATTGTTAAATTCAATAAAATTAAAAATTTGTCGGTATTTTATCTCTTCTTCAGTAAAGTAATACACAAATATATAAATTCAAATAGACAAATATTAAGCAGTTTAAAAGCTTGATAGTAAACATTCTGTATACGATTGTCATCTTTATCAAACTGTGACTCACACAAAAATATCACACATACTTGCCTGTTACCATTGAACCACTCGTTCTATTATTGTTCAACGCCAGATATTCAAATATTCGCTTTACTTATCTTGTTATAATAAGCATTTAGAGTTAATAGCAAAATCTAAAAACGTAGATGTGTATCTGTGTATTTACAAGTATCATAAAATACTAAATGCCTTAGAACACGGTACAACATTAAGTATGTTCTACTTTTGTAACCGTCGCAAGATTTATCACCAAAGGAAAACTAACCCAATCATTGTATAAAAAGCTTACAAAATAACTATAAAGCCAAAAAAAATCGACTAGTAACGATATGGTAAAGATAGGCAAAATGGGTTGACTATCTCTATTTTGTCACTTAGGTTGAAATGAAACTAAAAAAAATCAGCAGAGGTGACATCTTCCAAGTGTTGTAGTCTGAAAAAAGATTTGCTATTTTTGGTGGATGTCGTTCCAAGTCAGAGAGAGTCATTAGCAATCTATGTCTTACTTTTTAACTCATGAGTGAAAATTAAGGGCAATATTATCGCCAAGTTAAAATCGTGTATGGTGTAGGAATAAAAGAAGGAGTTTATGAAGTCACAAAAGCTCAGAAGAAATGTTTAGTGAGCGATTCCCTCCTGCACTTGTTTGAACTCCTAAAAAATTTTTCTCACTATCTTGTAGAAAAAGTAATCCGATATAATTAAGAGGACTTTGATTGTGGCTGACATTAGTCTGGAGCGTGGGCAAATAGTTATTGCTTCCCCACAAAGCAAGGTTAAGGGCAGAAAACTCTCTACAATTCTGCTTCGCCGACGCTTGCAAATCTTGGGTGTTTCTGGCGTAGTCATGTCGGTTGCTAGCCTTCTGGCTTTAACTGCAAAACCGACGTATCAAAGTACTATACAGATACTGGTGAGTTCTCAGCTTAATCAAGGGGTAGGATCAAGTCATATCCAAGAAGGTGTAGAAAGCAATTTTACTAACCCTAATGTTGACATGATTGACTACACTCTTCAGCATCAGTTTATGCTGAGTTCCATGTTGATTCAGAAGGCAGTTAATTTGCTACGCTCTGATTACCCATCTTTGACAGTAGAAGATATCAAGGGCAAGAAAGGTCAACAAAGCCCTTTGGCTATCAATTTATTAGAGCGGCAAATAGCAGAGAATAAAGTCATTCATCAAGTCTTTGAAATGTCCTTTAAGGACAACGATCCAGTGAGATCACAAAAACTTCTTCAGGTTCTACAAAATGTGTATCAAGAACATAACATAGAGCAACGAAAACAGAGCCTTTCTAAAAAGCTTTCTTTGATCAACGAAAGCCTGCCTAAAATCAAAGACAAAATGGTTAAAGCTGAGAAAAATTTAGAACAGTTTCGCAAAAAACATCATTTACTCAACCCAGAGGTGCAAGGCAAAATTCTTCTGGAATCTCTTGCTGATATTAAGAAACAGCTAAGAATCACTCGCGCACAGCTTAAAGACTTACAAGCTCGTTACGACAACTTAAAACAAGAATTGCCCTCCTCACCCGAAAATGCACTTATCTCCTTTCGTCTGAGTCAGTCAACTCGCTACCAAACACTACTTAATGAGGTTCAAAAGACTGACTTGGCTTTAACTCAGCAGCGGTTGCGCTATACAGATGACTATCCAGAAGTCCAAAAACTGATACAGCAGCGGCGTACTCAAGTGGCGTTACTACAAGACGAGATTAAGCGATGGCGCTTTTCTCCCGTCCCTTCAGGGCGATCGCTAGGAGACAAAGCTGTGCAAGCAATCTCAGCTACTTTGTTCCAAGAGAAACAATTGGGTACAGAAGAACCACTACTGACGGGAGGGCAAGTCGCAGAAGTTGACTTGAAGCTTGTGGAAGAGCTAATTCAGGTACAGACAAATGTCTTAGGGCTGCGTGCCAATGAAAAGAGCCTCGCTAACTCAGAAGCGCAAATTCGCGCTGAACTGACCAAATACCCAAGTTTCATAGCAGAGTACAACCGCCTGCTCAAAGAAGTGGAAACAAATCGTAAAACACTTGAGCAACTGATGGCAATGCAACAATCTTTAGGATTGATGATTGCTCAGGGAGGGTTTGATTTGCAAGTATTGGAAGAACCCCAACGGGGAACATATTTGGGTAGCAATAAGCTATTCATATTACTTGGGGGAATCTTATTAGCACCAATTTTCGGTGTGACAACCGCCCTGATGTCAGAAATCTCTAACGATGCCATCTCTTCTCCAGAAGAGTTACAGAGGCTGACAAACCTCCGTTTATTAGGGACAGTCCCAGAAATTTCACTGCTCAGTACAAAAAAGAGGTTGTTCCGCCTGCCTTTGCAACGAGTACTAGCTGGTTTCTCAAAAGAAGCCATATCTGACGAAAAGCAACTTAACGTCTACGCCTTATTGCCCTCCCACGAAACGCTCGATATGGCGTACCAAAACATTCAAATATCAAAGCCTTCTGTTCCCTACAAGTCTCTGATGTTGACTTCAGCACTATCAGGAGAAGGGAAGTCAACCTTGGCGCTGGGACTTGCGGTGAGCGCTGCAAGGATGCATCAACGAGTTTTATTGATTGATGCCAACCTGCGACAGCCCAACCTGCACAAAATCTTGGGATTAACCAATGATTGGGGACTATCGCTGTTGTTAGTTGAGGAAACAAATTCCTCAGTTAAGGAATACATCCAGCCGATCCATCCCTCTATTGATGTTTTGACTGCTGGACCTACACCAGAAGATACAGTTAAGCTATTAAGTTCTGCACGGATGAAAGAACTGCTTGAGTTTTTCGAGCAAACTTATGACGTTGTGCTCATAGATACTTCTTCCATTCTCGGCACAGTTGACGCCAGGATTATGGCATCTCTGTGTAATGGGATTGTCATGGTCGGCCGCATGGATGGGGTAACGCGCAATGAAGTGATACAAGCGACAGAAATCTTGAGTAACTTAAATCTGATTGGGATTATTGCTAATGGAACGAAGCGTTCCCTGTAAGAAAAAAGATTGTTGTAGCGCATTCAATTAAGAACCGCTATAAATACCCTTCTTTCTCAGCAAATTTGCGTAAACGAGGAAGACACTGGCGTTGATAAAAGCTGCTCAAAGTGGAAACTGGCAGCCCAAATTCTGCTGACAATTCCTTCCAACCTACTTCCGGCGGCAAACGTTTCAAAATTAACATTTGACAATTCACTTGCGGACGCCCTTGAATGTGAGTTTGGCACAGTTGTCCATCCTCATCTTTCTCTGCCCACAACCTAACGTTTTCTAAAATGGGAGGAACATCAGGTTCAGCGGGAAGGTTATCTACAGGGTCAATAATTTCACTTGCATCACTTGACCGAGCACTATTGATATTAGGAGAGACTCTTCTGGCTTGTTGTCGCTGCTGGTAGCGGTAAAAGTCTTGCAGTCTGCGTTTCAAGTAGACATTCAACCAAGTTATGACACTACCCAAAGAGGGATCATACGTTTGACCTGTTGTACCTTCACAAATGTTACGACAAAAATACAACCAGGTTTGTTGCAGTGCATCCTGATAATGGGGAGTACTTTCCCTCCAGAGTTTGCTAGCACTCAAGCGAATAATTCGCGTGAGCAGTTTTTGACGTTCTGGGCTTCCGGGTGGGTGTCCACAGGCTTCGTCAACTAAGCGGCGTAAAAGTTCCTCCAGTCGGTCCATAGCAGTGGTGGCAAACAGAGCAAGCATTTTTTCAGTATTGCTCAGAATTGCACCCTGGAGCATTACCCCTTGTCGCCATATTATAGCGGTTTGCAACCCGGAGTAAGGTACACAAAGAAATAATGAACCACAGATGGACACTCATGGGACACAGATAAATAATTACTTAATTCAATTGAGTTGCGCTCTATATGTTTTGCTCAATTTGTCTTTCCACGTCAACTTCAGCGGATGAATTTCAAGCTTTCGGCTTTTTGCACAAAGAAATCAGTGAAGATACTCATAACAGTGCGCTGGCGCAATTTGATATTGGCATTGATTGACATACCTGATTGCAGTGGAAGTTGACGATTATGAATCAGGACTGTTTGCCTATCCAAGCGTACTTTTGCAGGAAAACGGTAGAAATTATAAATTTGGTCTGGAGGTAGAGCATCTGAACCAATCGAAATGAGCTCGCCCTTGATATCACCATACTGTTGGAAAGGAAAGGAATCAATTCTCACATCGACATTCTGTCCTTCTTTGACAAAGCCGATATCGGGGTTGGTAATGTAGACTTTGGCAATCAAGTTATCTTTAGGAACAATTTTCAGAATTGGTTCGCTAGAGTTAACCACAAATCCTGGAGTTTTGGCTTTCAGTTCAAAAACTGTTCCCTCCACAGGAGAGGTAATTTTCTGATATTTCAAGGTAGATTGCGTCTCACTTATCTGACTGTCAATCTCGTTGATTTTCTTCTGATTTTCCAGAATGATCTTAGTCAGCTGACTGTCGATTTCGGCTATGCTCTTGTCATTTGCCGTAATTCGTGATAGTAAATCTTCTTTAGATAGAGCCTCAGTATTGCGAAGTTTTTCTTGTGCCTGGGTAATTGCTAACTTTAATTGTTGCTGTTCTTTACTCAGTCGAGTAACTTCCGCCTGGGATTTGAGAACTTCCTGCTGCTGTGTCAAGAACCTCATCCGGGGAAAGGCGCCCTCCTTCATCACCGGTTCCATATCCTGGAGAATTTTTTGATTAATTGCCAGCATATCTTTAGCACTGACTAACTCCAACTGGTTTTGGCTCAATTTCTCTTGCGTCTTTTCCTTTTCTAACTGAGTGTCCGCTAAGCGCGAACTGAAATCCAACTGGCGACTTTGTAAGCGCAAGTGTTGATCTGGAGTCAGAACAACTCCGGCAGTAGAACCGTTTAACTGCGATCGGTAAACCTGATTTTCCGCAGCTATTGCGGCGCGACTCTGGGTTAAGGAGGCGATTTCTGGTCGAATATTGAGTGTCGCGCTATGGTTGAGGACTGATGAGACACGCCCCGTGAGATGGCGGCGGTAAAAGCCATTTTCCTGCATCAAAGCGGCGCGATTTTTTTGGAATGATAATAGCTGTGCCGTGGTTTGTTCTAGGCTAATCAGGAGTTGACCTTTTTTGACTTGCTGACCGTCTTTAACGTGAATTAGCTTGACAACACCATTGACGGGAGCCTGAATATCGGTGACTGCACCTTGTGGTTCTAGCTTACCAGTAGCGGGAATTGCCTCATCAATTTTAAACACCGATGCCCAAATGACTGTAAAAACAGTAACACCAACAATTCCCCAGGCAATAGTTCGCGACCAAATAGGAGATTGTTGTAAAATAACGGGTTGGTCAAAGTTATATTCAGTATTCATAATATTTTGCTACTAAGTTATTGGTTGTTGTAGAGACGTGCCATGGCGAGCCAGCGCTGCAGGAGGTGAGACCAGTGCTGCAGGAGGGTTTCCCTCCGTAGGCAACTGGCGAACCCGAAGGGGTCTCCCGACCTAGGCGACTGGCGTCACGTCTCTACATTTGTTAGTTGTTTTCCCACTAACTACTCTCTACATCTGCGCTTCTTGTTGCTGATACAAACAGTAGTAATAACCCTTCAGCGCCATTAATTCTTTGTGGGTTCCCTGTTCCACCACTGCGCCTTGATCCATCATCAGAATCACGTCAGCATTGCGGATGCTACTTAATCGATGAGTTATAAAAAATACTGTTATTTCTTTGAAGGCTGACGCCAAGTTGCGGCAGACTTGTCCTTCGGCGTTGTAGTCTAAGGCGCTTGTGGCTTCATCAAGGATGAGCAATTGGGGATTTTGCAGGACGGTGCGGGCGATCGCAATCCTTTGCCTTTGTCCCCCAGAAAGCCCTGAACCCCGTTCACCCACAGATGTGTTGTAGCCGTTGGGTAAGGACATAATAAAATCATGGGCATAGGCAATTTTGGCAGCAGCAATAATCTCCTCATCACTAGCATCAGGACACCCTAAAGCAATGTTTTCTCGCACTGCCCCGTCAAACAACAAGGTATCTTGTAGTACCATGCCAATCTGACGCCGCAGAGAGTAAAGTTCCACTTTGCTGATGTCGTAGCCGTCTATCAAGATTTTCCCTGACTTAGGTTCGTAAAGTCTTTGTCAAAGTCTCGTGATTTGCGGCGCACTAGTCCCATTTCTGGAACGGCAATGAGTAACTCTTGGTTGCTGGTTTTGTAGATAATAGCAAAACTGTCTTGCCAGGAAATCATCACCGGAGGTTGCAAGCGACTAACTGTAGACGCCGGAATCTTGACTATCTGGGTTGTCAACCCCATCAACTCTGCTACCGCCGCACAAAATTGCAGAGATAAACTGCTGGTGCGTTCATACTGTTTCGTCACAACCCGCCGCAGCATATCTCGGCGGAAAGGCATATTATAATACTGGCTCAACATCTGGAAGCAAGCCAAGGATGCATCCACCGGACCTCGTGCCCGGATATAGGGGTACTTTGCCCGTTTAGACTGCTTGGCTGATTCTGGTGTTGTGGCAATCTCTGGGGCGTAAGGAATTTCTCCTAGCCAAGAATCTACTGTTGTTGGCGTTGGTAGGCTTTCTGGTAGTGCTGGGAGCAAAGATTTGGGTAAACCTACCAGACGCATATTTGCGTTGAGGTACAGTTTGGGGTTAGTACCATTCAACTCTAAAGAGCTACCCACCGGAAACTCAGCCTGAGAACTGCTGCTTACTAGCCACAGATAATCCCCCTTATAAAGGGGGGATCTCATATCTTTTGCTGCAGGAAGCGTTAGCACAATAGCAGCTTCCCAAGCAGTTCGCGATAGTCTCACTAAATCAGTTTTGCCATCAGCCCGCCGAGTGAGTTCTTCCCCCAACAACTCATACACTTCTACTAATGCTGCATTTTGGTGCAACGCTTTTGCAAAAGCTGACTCCCGCTTGATTACACTGAGAAAATCGGCGATCGCTAAACTGAAGCAAATCACTTCTGTAGAGGCTATTACTGTTTCGCAAGCCACACCCCGCACATGACTTACCCAACCCACAACCTCCCGTGGTTGCAGCAACTTCAATGTGTCAGGTTTCTCTGTGCGAGGGTCGAAGCCTAACAGGCGGGCTTGTCCAGAGTAGATAATGCTAATGTGTTGGGGCATGACTTCCCGCGTCACTATCGCCTGACCCATGCGGTAGCGCAAAAATTGTACCTTTGTTAATAAATTTTCTAGTACATTCTCCGGCAGGTGTTTGAAAGGAAATACATCTGCAAAAAATTCTTTAATATCAATAGTGGTATTGGTCATATTCTGCACCAAATTTTTATAATCTCTCCCCATCCCGTTCTGTTCTAAGCGACGTTCGCCTCCTGGACCTGTGCTGGTCTTGTCTTTTATCTTCGCTTGTCAAATCCCAATTTTGATAAAATTGCTCTAGAGCATCAGCCGTTTCTTCTTTTGTACAAGTGATTGGTGCAATGCTCCCAAAAGGAGCCGCCCCTTGGGCGATCGCCTGCTCAATAATGCTCTCGCATATTAATTGCGGGATGATGTTATAACTAGCTAGTAAAGGAATAATTTCAGAAGCTGCGAGCGCGCGATTACCAATTTGTAAAACTGTAGTCATATTTCTTGTAATTACTCTTACAAGCGCGTGCAAATATTCAAACAATGCAGTAATCTTGAACATGAGCGGCAAAGTCCAAGTATGGATTTCTCCGTCAAAAATGTCATTTCTTTTGTCTGGAATGTAACTTTCCTTGAACCTTGATTTACTTATCGGGCGTTGTTCGGAGTTTTACGCAAATCTTAAGAAATTTCTTTTGTCTTTTACGTAATTTTCCTTGATCCCTCATTTACTTATTCAGGAGTTCTTTGGAGTTTTACGCAAATCTTCAGAAGAAATTTATTTTGTGTTTTACGTGATTTTCCTGGAACCCTCATTTACTTATTCAGTGCTTGCCAGGACAATTACGCAAGCACTGAAAAACATTTACATTTCTTGAGGAAATTTCCCTATGGAGTGCACATCATGATAGAAAACTGTGGCAAACTGTCTATAACAATAGGGCTATGATGTGCTTGGGGCAAGGCTGCGCATACAGTTACGAACCCAAGTATATGCCCATGTCAATCAATCAATACTGATAGTTATAATTATTTTCATTTGAGGCAAAAATACCTCGCGTCCCTGAATTTGGTATTCTGTTTCTGGTAGCAGAGGGTGATTTATATGAATCCTTATGAGGGATTAAAATAAAGTTGAAACTGGTTACAAAGTGTTAATATATTCTTCATAATTTTTTACAAATAGGTTCTAAGTAAAGAAACCCGGTTTGTTGGAAAAACCGGGTTTTTTAGACTATTGAATTTAACAGTTTAGACTCACAATGCAGCTTGATCCCCTACTGCCGATTTTTGACCAAAGTCCAAAAAAGACAAAATGCTGGCAAACTTAAAATTAAATTGCCTTTTTTTCCACAAATGCCAGCCGCCCTTCCTTGTAAGCTTGGCGCAGAGCGACAGCTTCTGCCACAATATTCTGTGCGCTCAAACCCTCCTCATCCATCATCTTTTGCAGGGTAGTCCCAGTCCGTTCCTCTGTTTCGTGTATCGGCGGAATTTGGCAGTACCTCCCTCCATTCTTTGCCCGCCGCCAAATACTTGGCTTTTCAGGTTTTAGTTCTCTAGAGGTGCGCTTTTCTCTCATGAGGGAACGCACAGCCTCTTGGGTGATTGCAGTTAAGTCTAGTAGCCTGTCTATGACTTGCTTGTACTTCTTAGTATTTTCTGCTAAATGATATACGGTGCTTGGTTCAATTTGTGCTAATTCTTGGGGCGAAAACTTTTGAAATGCAGCCGCAATCTTGAGATATTTTTTTTCCTCACCTTTCCAACCCTGGTCAACAAGTAGCTTTCTATACTCTCTCAAAGAGCGCTTCTGTTTTTGCCTAGCTAACCAAAAAGCATGACGCAGAATTGTTTCGGTGGCATCAGCTAGCATTTCAAAGGAAATACTGTCGTCAATAAGCCTTTTGCCAGCATTAGCTTGTTCTTCAGCTTGTTCTTCTAAATATTGTTGCTCAAAGTCTGATTGTGCAATTGCTTGTCCGTCACCTTGGGCTGCAATTGCGCTCTTCACTTGTGTCGTCATGGTATTCAATAATACTGTTTTTTTAGAAGTTCACTATGGGTGTAGAAGAGTAGGAGGAATCTGTAAACTCAAGAGATTAAATAAAGAATTTCGTTGATTCCCTGTATGATGCTGATGAAGTACGATTTCTAAGTCATTCTGCCCCTTGAGGGCGAGTCTCACCGAGCGATCGCCTAGTTTGTATTCACCGTGATCATGTCATTCAAATCCAAGCTTCTCGGTCTACTAGTGAAGCGTTGGATTATAATGCTTCACTAGCACACTAACGAATGTCAAACGGCTGAGCATTTGTAACTCCTACCCCAATCAAGGGCGATTGCTGGTTGTAGCGCAGTGCTTTCTTGCGTTCGCGTAGCGTGCCCAAAGGGCATTGGCACAGACTGCCCGCATGATTGCAATGCTCCCCAAGACCAAAAGTCTTCTCTACTAGAACAATTGTACTATAATAGTGGAAAGAGTAATCCCCAAATCTACTTTATTTTTTTGAGAATCTTAGTAAAATTTTATACACCAATAAATTTGTTGATTTACCGCTTGTCATGCATATTTAACAATATTGCGCTATTAATTAGGACACGAAGAAAGAAATAGGTAATTTTGCACTCCTGATCAGAGTAGGAGTTAATCCACATAACTGAAGTGAGCAGATTTGAGCAGAAAAATATTTTACAAGAGTACTAGTATCCAAAAAAAGAATTCTTCCTTTTGACGTAATGATTTTAGGGAACTTTAATGTTTTTTTTATAAGTCTTTAAGATCTCCTTACATCTTAAAGTGACATCATGATTCTATCTGTTGGAACTCGATTCCCTACAAAGAAACCAACCTTACAATTTGGTGCGTACGGTCAAATTGTTAAAGAAATGCAGAAAGCTCTAAACCAAAGGCTCGTTCAACTAGATACCGTATCAAGATATCCTTTATCAGTTTCTACCACGGGTTACTTTGACCGACAAACCCAAGATGCTGTGAAATACTTGCAGTGTCTTGCTTTCTTAACTATAGACGGGGTTGTGGGAGAAAAGACTTGGGCATATTTGTGCCAGGGATCTGGTACCTTGCCAAAACTTTGTATTGGCAATACGGGAACTATAGTCAAAGCTGTTCAAGAAGCTCTCAAAGCTGGTGGCTACTACTATGGTGCCATTGATGGTATTTTTGGAGCAAAAACTGAGGAAGCAGTCCAGGCTTTTCAAGCAGAACACTTTCTGGCAAGCGATGGCATCATTGAACTATTCACTTGGTATGCGTTGAGCAAGTTAGAGACCCATGCCTCTCGTTGCAGCCTGAATGCATTTCGTGGGTATTAGATGTTCCTATTGACCTAAACTTAAGTTATCTACATGAACAATCAATCGCGATCGCCGTACCCGGCGGGGCTTTGCCCAATGCCCAAAGGGCACGCTACGCGAACGCGTAAGCCTGGCGGCACCGGAGGACTCAGCGGGCGCTCTGCGCCATCGCCTTTGGGCGGCTTTGGAGGAGCATCGCTCTTGGCGGGGCTTCGCCCATGACCGTATGCCTTACGGGACGCTTTGCGCTCAGGCGGGTGCTCTCCACCATCGCCGAGTACTTTAGCCCGTGACGAACGTGCTTGATGCAGTGTAAATCACTACTTTAACTGTTATTAAAGAGAATTCAGAATGCAGGACTCAGAAAAATTTTCTTTCTCCTGAGTCCTGAATTTTTGATTCTGAATTGTTGAGTTCTAAGTCCTACGGTGTTTACCCTAAGTGCTATAAGCAAAACTTAACATTAATCCATCAAAAATGTCAGCAGTGTATCTGAAAAAAGGAGATTGATTCATATATGAATTAAAAAGCACTTTTTAACAAAAAACTGATGCTAATGAAAAAATTAGCTTACGGCACAGTGCTAGCTTCTTGCTGGCTAACATCATGGGTTGTATCTTCTTTAGCTGTGAATGACATCGTATCTTCCCAATCAGTCAATACTAAAACGATGACTGTGAAGAAAGCTGAGTTTGGGGTTTTAAGAGATGATACTAACAGCATGAGCTTTATCCCCACAAGTAAAGTGCCACTCAAAGAGGGAAAACGCTATGGATGGCGCATTCAGCTTCAAGACAACCAAAATGAAGTCACATGGCGAGAAGTCCTTCGATTACCAAAACTGCCTAATACTTGGAGTACAGCTAGTGGTGAAAATTTTTCAATATCACCCAATGGCACCGAAGCAGTAACGAAGCGCACACAGTTGGCAAACAAAGGAGTCATTGAGAACTTTTGGACTATTGCTTCTGGCGATCCTACTGGGAAACATACGATCTCCGTCTACGTTGATGACCGTCGCATTGGTTTTTTCGAGTTTGAGGTTGTTTCCCCTAAGAAAAAGTAACAGTCAATTGCTTCCCATTAGACATCTATATTTTATGCAGAAGTTCATAAATTTTGACTGTTGACCTAGGACAAACCAAGACGTAAAGTAATAGCGGGTTACGACCTTCGAGTAGGTCGCATCTGTACTAAAGTATCTTGTATGTCACCACATCTTACTCCTCCAACAACAAAACCACGGATTCCTCATTTTTCCTCTGGTCCTTGCGCGAAACGCCCAGGCTGGTCTGTTTCCAAGCTGGAAAACGCCTGTGTAGGTCGCTCTCACCGTTCTGCGGCTGGCAAGGCTCGTATAGAGGAAGTCATTGAGCGCTCCAAAGCGATTCTCGGTGTTCCTGCTGATTATCGCTTGGGAATCGTTCCAGCTTCTGATACAGGCGCAGTGGAAATGGCATTGTGGTCACTGTTGGGAAAGCTCCCCGTTGACATCTTGGCATGGGAAAGCTTTGGTTTGGAATGGGTTAAAGATGTCGTAGACGAACTGAAGTTGCCTGATCTCAACGTTCTCAAGGCAACTTATGGCAGTTTGCCAGACCTCAACCAAGTTGATTTTAGTCATGATGTCGTGTTTTTGTGGAATGGCACGACATCAGGTGTTAGGGTACCCAATGGCGATTGGATAAAAGATGACCGTCAAGCTCTGACCATCTGCGATGCCACCTCTGCTGTTTTCGCGATGGAAATACCTTGGGAAAAATTGGATGTTGTGACCTACTCTTGGCAAAAGGTACTAGGAGGAGAAGCGCAGCATGGAGTCATCGTGCTTTCACCCCGCGCTGTCGAACGCCTGGAAAGCTATGTACCTGCTTGGCCCATACCGAAACTTTTTCGCTTGACACAAAAAGGTAAGCTCATTGAAGGAATTTTCAAAGGCGACACGATCAACACGCCATCGATGCTGTGTGTGGAAGATGCGCTTGATGGATTACTTTGGGCAGAGAGTATTGGCGGGCTACCAGGGCTGATTCGTCGTAGCGAAGCAAATCTCGCAACAATTGCCCGCTGGGTTGAGCAAAGTAGTTGGGCAGCATTCCTGGCAGAGAAGCCAGAAACCCGTTCTTGTACCTCGATTTGCCTCAAGATTGTTGATGATTGGTTTACAGGCTTAAGTCCAGAAAAACAGGCAGAATCCGCCAAGAAACTGGCGAAACTTCTGGAAAAGCAAGAAGTTGCTTTTGATATCGCATCCTACCGCGCCGCACCGCCTGGAATCAGGATTTGGGGTGGAGCTACAGTAGAAACAGCGGATATTGAAGCGTTGCTACCCTGGTTGGATTGGGCATACGCTACTGTGAAACAAGAGTAAGAATAGCTCTTTTCAAAGTTTCATGAATGCTGTTCTGCCCATTTCTCCCACAAAGGACGCACATCCTTTGGCTGTCCCTCGTAGTTGAGCATCTGGTCTGAAATCATCACCCACGGCTGAGCGCTCCTTGTCCAAAGGTTACCCACAGGGCGTAACCAACTGGTGTCATCTAGCGTTCCGGCTTTGACGTTGATGGTTTCTTGACTGTAAGTGCGTTCATGGAACAGTCGCGTCCCACAGCCACCGCAGAACACACAAGTCACCTCACGTCCACTATCAGCTTTACGAGTCCAAGCTTTCGGTTGTCCTTGGATAATGACAACAGCATCTCGTGGCACAGTGAGGGACATTCCAAAAGCACTGGAAGATTGTTTCTGACATTCCTGACAGTGGCACAGATAGAGAGTTAACGGTTCAGCACGGATTTCATAGCGAATTTGCCCGCATTGACAGCCTCCGGTATACGTCGCGCTCACAGCTTTTTTCCCCTTTGCAATTTAGTGCTGCCTGATTCTACCGAAAGCTGCTCCAATCTTGAAGTTAAATTTCTTGTTGATTTTTTCCGGAATTGGTATGTCTTTTGTGGTAGATATTATTAGCGTAATCACTTATATCTAATCTCTTATAATTAGCCGAACGGGACATAACCCACTGTCTCTTATTAAAGCCCAGTCACAACGACTGGGCTTTTGGCTATGGACACCGATGTGGAAGTTGATTCCTTGCTCTTAGTACTGGCGTAAGCACATACCGACAGTGCGAGTGAACCCCAGGGATTCATAGAACGGCTGCAAATCAGGAGCACAGGTTAAATCAATCGATGGAAGATGCTCTATCTGGGCAAGAAGACGACGAACAAGTTCTGAACCAATGCTCTGCCGCTGATAGGATGGCTGCACCTCTAAAAGAGGAATAAATGCAGACTGGATTCCGTTACCACCCTATTCCCCTGACCTGAACAAAATTGAAAAATGTTGGTCTTGGCTCAAGAGTCGTATCCGCAAACAACTCGAGCAGTTTGATTGTCTACGAGATGCGATGGAGTATGTCTTACGCTTTGCGTCCTAACTGCCTTGGCTATTGCTATATGTGGACTGCGCCAACCGACGAAGAAGCCAGTTAACATCGACGCGGTAATTCCATTAAGTGTGGTTTGGTAGTAAATCATTTTTGAGTGTGGCATGAGTTCTAGAACGGACAAAATCCAACACTCCTATTAAGTTTGCTATTTTAGAGGCTTTGTGATTTACTCCGGGTTTTTGAGTGTTCATCCGAAAAAAATCTGAGCGTGAAGAATATTTATACTCCGGCCTTGTTTTATATACTGTATGATGAGAATAATTTTTCACAGTGGACGCAGAGGGCACACTGTGCGAAACCAAGCTTACTGATGAACTTGAAGCTTTTTTGGAGAAGCTGGTAACAGCAGACATATTTTCTGTGGAGTAGTCTGCTATAGTAACATAGAGTGAATCTGCCGTCTTCGATACCGTAAACCGTTAATTAGCTTAATATAAGATGTTACAAATAACAGATAGCAGAAGTATTAGAATTGAGACAATAATATAGAGAATTATTACATATAGCATTTTTGCTACCAAACAAGGCAATCTAGATTTATTGAGAAATTGCTCCGTAAAAACAAGCCATGCAAAACCCAGGCAGATCACAGACAACCGGGCTGATTTTAGAGCTGTTTCATGTTCAAACCGACACTTCTTTTGAATTGCCGCAGAATTTTTCTGTTATTCGCTTAGGCAAGCCAAAAGACAAAATCATGCCAGATATCAATGTTTCAACCTTGCCAAATGCCGATTTTGTTTCTCGACTTCATGCAGAGATTCAAGTAGAGAAAAATACTTATTACGTTGTTGATATGGGCAGCGCCAATGGCACCTATCTTAACAATATCAAGCTAGAGCCTACAAAGCGCTATCCGCTTAAGTTGGGAGATAAAATAGACCTAGGTCATGGCGGTAAAGTAACATTTATATTTCTACATAAACAAGAAATAGTTAATCCATCTGATAATACCATACTGAATAATCCACCCACAGTGCTTCAGATTGAATTGGTTCCGAACACGAAGCCATCTCCAAAGGAGCGTTTGGGCAAGGTTGTAGGCTTGGTGATGATGGTTGCAGGAATTTTGATTTTAACAGTGAATACTCAGATTGGTATTTCTGTACGCATTCCAGGTGCCCTTCTATGCCTTGCAGGGGTTGTAGTCCTCACCTGGCGTCGTCAATACCAGAATTTAGCATGGTTTTTGATAGCCCTAGGAATTACAGTCATGCTTTTTACGGCTAATGCCTTTACGCTAGTATCTCTTGTCGCCATACTTGCATCCTGTGCTTTATTAATAACTGGATCTCAACTGTTTACGACTGGGAAAATCTTGAACTATAGTTTGCGCTCAAGAAATTACTAGAGAAATAGTCACAAGATAGGCGTCATGCTGCTTGAGTTGTAGCTATCGTTGCAATTCATGGCATCAGAGATGGCGATCGTCCGTCCGGGTGCTCAAGTAGTGATTAACCATTTAGCCGGAATTCTGCTGGTGCAGGCAGTTCGGGCTTACATCCTGAATCAGGAATGTCGCGATCGCTGTTGGTTACAAGCGTTAACAAATAAAAAATCATTCGGCAAGTAATGCCCCCAACTTCAGTTGTGGAGCAATCGCCCTACGCCTCTACAATATGGTGTATCCCACACAAATAAAAACTGCTTTTTACTGATACTCTTGAGCGCGCCCCACAAGAGCGCAACAGCAAGCCATCAGTTGCAGTGAGGAGGTAAGATGATTTTAGAAGTTGCAATGCTTAATGTTCGCAGCCCAATGGAAAGCGAGTTTGAAGTCGCTTTCACCAAAGCATCTGCGATCATTGCTTCTTTGACACTCTCAGCCCTAAAGGGTCTGAGATTCTGCTAACAGAATCGTAATTCAGTAGAGGATTTTTACTCAAACCGTACTTACAATTTCTATCTTGCTGCGTCCGTCAAGCGACGCCTAAACA
>JAESFT010000383.1_pt1 | contig 29958 bp, 24 predicted proteins | sample 9269451 | NCBI WGS metagenome assembly JAESFT01 (sample SAMN14502557, study PRJNA617106) | algae metagenome | isolation source: Scytonema hyalinum WJT4-NPBG1 and co-occurring heterotrophs from well... | place: USA: Mojave Desert, Joshua Tree National Park, California | collected 2006-05-25
TCGATCATCCCGCGGCACGCTCGCTCGACGTGCATGTCGAGGTTCGAGGCGACTTCATGTCCACGGAGGAGACGCTCGAGTTCCACACGATGCTCCCTGCCGGTGCGACCCGCGTCGCCATTGCCGATACGAGCGAGCTGCCCGCCGATTTCCGGCACTTCGACATTACCCTGCGCGACGGGGACTTCGTGGCGACACGCGTGCTCGGCGTCGAGATCTGCCATCTCGATCGGCAACCGCCGGCTTCACCCGATATCGGGGTGCGGGCGCAGGCCGTGCTCGAGCATGTGGCGGAGCGGGGCGAGCGCGACATGGTGGCGGTGTTGGCGCGCCTCGCGCTCGACCGCGGCGGACCGGACACCGACCGCATCATCGAGTCCTGCCTGCCGATCATCGGCGATTGTCACGATTGCGCGGACTTCCTCCTCGTGCCGCTGCTCTGGTCCCGCATGTCGTGGCCGGAGCGGATCGCCCCCGAGACGCGGGCGCGCATGGACGACGTGATCCTGCGCTTCCGCTACTGGATGGACGAGCCCGGCAACGACGTGATGTGGTATTTCAGCGAGAACCACGCACTCCTGTTCCATTCGGCCTGTCACCTGGCAGGCACACTTTTCCCGGAGGCAACCTTCAAGCGGTCGGGCCGGAAGGGCCGTGAGCAGGCCGAAATCGGTCGGCAGCGGCTGCTCGAGTGGCTGACCCATTTCGAGGCCTGCGAGATGGCCGAATGGAACTCGGCGCCATATTTCCCGATCGACCTGAAGGGCCTGTGCGCGCTCTATGCGCTCTCGCCCGATTCGGGCATCAGGGAGCGATCCGGTCGCGCCATCCGTCGCCTCCTCGAAATCATGGCCCTGTCGAGCCACCACGGCATGATGACAGCCTCGCAGGGACGCAGCTACGAGCACACGCTCCGCCCGGGACGGACCCTCGAGCTTTCCGGCATGGCCTATCTCGCCTTCGGCAAGGGATCGCTCGGCCGCCGCTTCCACGCGCTGCCTCAGCTCGCGTTATGCTTCGCCGAGCACGGTCTCACGGTCGATCCGAGCCTGGCCGCCCTCGCCGATCATCGCGAGCCGGGGGCCTACGAATGGTGCTACAAGCAAGGCGAGAACGGCATCGCCTCGCTCTATCACTTCAAGTCGAAGGATTATGCGCTGGGCAGCATCGCCGCCTATCGCTGGGGAGAATGGGGCTACCAGGAAACCGTTCTGCATCTTCGCCTCGGCGAGAAGCCTGAAGCGCAGATCTGGATCAACCATCCCGGCGAGGTGATTCACAGCGGCTTCGGCCGCCCGTCGTACTGGGGCGGTTGCGGAACGGTGCCGCGCGTTCACCAGTACCGCTCCCTCGCACTCGTGGACTTCAAGGCTCATCCGACCCAGCCGGATTTCACCCATGCCTGGCTGCCCGAAGCCGAGATGGACGAAGTGATCCATGCGGGCAGCCGCATCCTGGTGCGCTCCGGCGACGGGCTCTGCCTGCTCGTGGCGAGCGCACCCCTGGAGCGCGTCACGAAGGGGCCCACGGCCGGGTGCGAAGTTCGCCTGCCGGGGCACGCCGGCCGCTGGATCGTGCGCCTGTCGGACATCGCGACCGAGGGCAGCCTTGCCGCTTTCGGCCGGCGCTTCGCCGGCCTCTCCGCGGACGAGCGGGGCGATGGGGTCATCGTGATCCAGGATCCTGATTTCGGGGCTGTCGCCTGCGGTCCCGACGCGGTGGTGAGAACGCCGGGAGAAACGTGCGATCCGAAGAGCTGGACATTGTCCGGGGAACTGAAGGCTTTTCCGGAAGGAAAGCGTGTGACGCTGCCTTCCCAACATTCGAAGCAAGAGCAACTCAAGATTGCCTGAATCAAAACGTCGTCATGGGAGGAAAGTGATGAAACGACTGAAACATCTGGTCTGCGGGGCTCTGGCGCTCGCGTTGACCGCGTCTGTCGCCCAGGCAGCCACCGAAGTGCGCATCATGTGGTACTCGGACGGCAACGAGGGCGAGGTTCTGCAGGATCTCGTCAAGCGCTTCGAGGCCCAGAATCCCGACATCAAGGTCGTGGTCGACAATGTCGCGTTCGGCGTCATCAAGGACCAGCTGCCCGTGCAGCTCGAGGCCGGGCGCGGGCCTGACATCGTGCGCGTGGTAGAGCTGAAGTCCCAGGCCAAGCATTGGCTCGACCTGCGTCCGCACTTGAAGGACGCTGCGACGTTCGAGAAGAACTTCAGCAACACCCTCGATTGGATGCGCGAGGACGGCAGCAACGCCCTGCCCGGCTTCATGACCCAGCTCACCATCACGGGCCCGCTGGTGAACACGACTCTGTTCGAGCAGGCCGGCGTGCCCGTTCCCGGTCCGAAGGCGACCTGGGACGAGTGGGCGGCGGCCGCCAAGAAAGTGGCGGACAGCCAGAAGATTCCGATCGCGCTCGCCTTCGACCGCTCGGGTCATCGCTTCATGGGCCCGGCCATCTCCATGGGCGCGAAGGTGATCGGCCCCGACGGCAAGCCCGCGGTCGTGGACGAGGGCTTCAAGGCCATGGCCCAGCGCATCGCCGACTGGCACAAGAACGGCATCATGCCGCGCGAGATCTGGGGCGGCGTTGCCGGGACGACCTATAAGGGCGCGAACGAGGAGTTCGTGAACGGCCAGGTCGCCGTCTACTTCTCCGGCTCGTGGCAGGTCGCCCAGTTCTCCCAGAAGATCAAGGACAGCTTCGACTGGTCGGCGGGCACCGAGCCCTGTGGGCCTGCCGCCTGCACCGGCATGCCAGGCGGCGCCGGTCTCGTTGCGGTGAAGTACACGAAGAGCCCGAAGGAAGTGGCGCGGGTCGTGGAATATCTCGCCAGCGAGCCCGTGGTGCGCGAGTTCTCCGAGCGGACCCTGTTCCTGCCGGCGCATCAGGGCGTTGCCGCCAAGGGCGTCGACTTCAAGTCCAGCGACCCGAACGTGAAGAAGTCTCTCGACATCTTCCTGAATGCGACCCGGACCGCCGATCCGCTTGCCCTGAAGATGCAGAGCTACAGGTGGTCGGGCACGATCTACGCCGCCGTCATCAGCCGCCTCGGTCAGGTGGTTGCCGGCGAGGCGCAACTCCCCGATGCCTATGCCCGTATCGAAGAAGACATCAAGCAGAAGGTCGCCGAGGCCTCCCGCTGAGCCAGAGGCACGCGTGATGAGCACCAACACCGAAGCGCGGGGAGGGCAGGTGCCGAGCCTGTCCTCCCTGGTGGCCCTGCCGTTCCGCTTCCTCATGGGCGTTCTCAACGCCCCCATGAGCTTCGTTCAGCGCCGCTTCGGCATCGGCGGCATGGGAGCCGTGTTCCTGGCCCCGAACATGCTGATCTTCAGCATTTTCGTGCTCATTCCGGTTGCCATCAACCTTGCCTATTCCCTGACCGGCGGAACCGCGATCTTCTTCGAAGGGCGCTATTTCGTCGGGCTGGACCAGTACAGAACGCTGCTCACCTGCGACGATTACACCACTCCCTCCACCTGCCTGCAGGACGCCTTCTGGCAGAGCGTGCACAATACGGCGCTCTTCGTGGTTCTGCAGGTGACGGTGCTCGTTCTGGTGTCCCTGGGGACGGCGCTCGTGCTTAACCGCGAGATGCGCGCCCGTGGCTTCTGGCGCGGCGTCTTCTTCTTTCCCGTTCTGCTCTCGCCGGTCGTCGTCGGCCTGATCTGGAAATGGATCCTGCAGCGGGACGGCCTGCTCAACGCCATTCTTCTCGAGTTCGGTTTCGAGCGGACCCTGTGGCTTGCCGAGCGGAACTGGGCCATGTTCTGGGCCATCTTCGTGTCCGTCTGGGCCCATCTCGGCTTCTATGCTCTCATCCTGCTCGCCGGGCTTCAGGCCATCCCGCGCGATCTCTACGAGGCCGCCATGATGGATGGAACCGGACGGATGCGCACCTTCTGGCGCATCACTCTGCCGCTGTTGTGGCCCAACCTGCTCGTCGTCGTCATCCTGGCGCTCATCAAGGCCGTGCAGATCTTCGACGAAGCGTTCGTGCTCACCGGCGGCGGACCGGGCACCAGCACCATGTTCATCACGCAATACATCTACGAGACGGGCTTCGCCCACGTCCTGCGCAATCTCGGGCTCGCATCGGCCGCCTCGATCCTCATGGGGGCCGTCCTTGTCGCTCTCACGGCCCTGCAGCTCCTGGCGTCGAACAGGCGCGCCAGAAAGGAGGCGGCATGAGCGCGCTCTCCGCCTTCCTCCTGCGCCGGCGCGGGGGCGCCGGCTGGCATTGGACGGATGTGCTGGCCTATGTCTGGCTGGGGATCGGTCTGGTCCTGATGTTCGGGCCGGTTCTGTGGCTCGTGGTCTCGTCCTTCAAGACGCCGGCGAACTTGGCCGAGTTCCCGCCGACCTTCAGGCCGCTCGATGCGCAGGTGGCCAGGGTTCAGGGCTATGACCAGCCGCTGCCGCTCTTTCGCGTGAGGCTCGACGACGGCAGCGAGAAGGTTCTCGCTCAGGTGCGTCGGGTCGGAATCATGGCGCAGATGGTCGATCCGCAGAACCCCGGCACGGTCATCCGCGTGCCGATCGACAGGCGGGTCCCCGTGCGCGAGATCAAGCTCGCAACCGAGAACTATGCGGAACCGCTGCAGCAGTTCGACTTCCTGCGCTATTTCCAGAACTCGGTCTTCGTCACGGTCATGGCCACGCTCATTACGCTCGTGGTGAATTCCATGGCGGCTTTCGCCCTGTCGAAATACGAGTTCAAGGGCCGGACGGCGGTGCTCGGCATCATCCTTGCAACCTTGATGGTGCCCTTGTCGGTCATCGTCGTGCCGCTCTATCTCGTGGTGAACTCGCTCAATCTGTTCGACACGCTCTGGGGCGTCATCCTGCCGACGGTCGCGACGCCGACGGGCGTGTTTCTGTTGAGGCAGTATATGCTCACGATCCCCGACGAGCTGATCGATGCGGCTCGCATGGACAAAGCCTCCGAGTGGCAGATCTATTGGCGTATCGTGCTGCCGTTGGCGGCGCCTGCGCTGGCGGTGTTGGCCATCTTTTCCGTCATGTGGCGTTGGAACGATTTTCTGTGGCCGTTGATCGTTCTCTCGCGCAAGGAGCATTACACCCTGCAGGTCGGTCTCAATGCATTTTCGGGCGAGCTGAACGTGCAATGGCACTATGTTCTCGCCATGACCGTTCTCTCCATCGTGCCGGTCGCCCTGATCTTCCTGTTCCTTCAACGCTACATCACTGCAGGCATCGCGAATACCGGCCTGAAGTGAGGCCGAGTTCTATTGGAAAGCATACGCCGTGAGTCATCTCGTTCTTCGCCAGGTCGCCAAGGAGTTCGGATCCGTCCGCGTTTTGCACGGGATCGATCTCGAAGTCACGGACGGCGAGTTCGTGGTCTTCGTCGGACCGTCCGGCTGCGGCAAGTCAACATTGCTGCGCACCATCGCAGGCCTGGAACGTGCAAGTTCCGGAGAGATCCGGCTCGACGACCGGCTCGTCAACGATGTCTCGGCGGCCGACCGGGGTCTTGCCATGGTGTTCCAGTCCTATGCGCTCTATCCTCACATGAGCGTGCGCCAGAACCTTGCCTTCGGTCTCGAGAACAGCCGCATGCCGAGGGACGAGATCGATCGGCGTGTGATGGAAGCGGCCAGGATGCTGCTGATCGAGCCGCTCCTGAACCGCAAACCGCGCCAGCTTTCAGGCGGCCAGCGGCAGCGCGTCGCCATCGGCCGCGCCATCGTCCGCCGCCCGGGCATCTTCCTTCTCGACGAGCCCTTGTCCAATCTCGACGCCGAGCTGCGCGTGGTGATGCGGGCAGAGCTCGCCGCCCTGCACAAGCGGCTCAACGCCACGATGATTTACGTCACCCATGACCAGACCGAGGCCATGACCCTCGCCGACCGCATCGTCGTTCTGCGCGACGGACGGATCGAGCAGGTCGGAACGCCGCTCGACCTCTACAACAATCCTGCCAACCGCTTTGTCGCCGGGTTCATCGGCTCTCCGCGCATGAACTTCATCGAGGCCGAGGCTGTTCCGGTTGCTGATGGGATCGGCGTTCAGGTCAATGGAAAGCAGCAGAGATTGCCGCATCGCGGTCTCGCGCCCGGTTCCAAGATCGTCATCGGCGTTCGGCCGCATTCCGCGACAGTGACCAGCCTGGACGACGGGATGATCCCGCTCGAACTGACGCTCGTCGAGCAGCTCGGCGCGGAGACGATCCTGCACGGCAGGACGGATCGCGGTGACATCTTCACGGTCTCTGCGCCCGGCCAGGGGCGGTATGCCATCGGCGAGCGCATCGGCGTCGTCTTGCCCTCCGAGGCGCTTCACGTCTTCGACGCGGAGGGAATGGCTCTGCCGCGGGGTTAGCGCGTTCGATAATGATCCTTGTGTCAGCCTTTGTCAGGAGCTCGGTTGCTTGGCAGGCTTCGATTCATCCTTGCTATCGGAGCCCTGGATATTCCTTGATCTTATGGAAGACATGTGAACGCAGGGTCGGCAGGGCCATAGGATCAATCAGACACCATTCACGGCCGGTATGTTTAGCGCCTGAATCATTCCGCTTTTTGGGGACGTCTCCTCCATATCCGGATCAGCACCTGCCCTATGCTGCCCGTCTCAAGAGTCGGATCAGCGGCCGCTTGGGTCTATCCGTGCCGCATCCAATGTGACCACTTCCTGAAGACCTTCGATATCTGCGTTTTTCCGACAAGCTTTGCGCTCTTCCGATTTCCGCAAAGGAAGATCGGCGCCATGGTCATATGGTCCCTCCGAAAGACTGCCCGCTCTGCCGAGCGGAAACGATCAAGAACAGCATGCAATCCTGGAAAGAAATGATATCCGATGATCAGAACAGCGGCGACCTGTCGACAAGGCCGCTTCCGGGCTTCATTCCCTGCTGGAGCCGTCGGTTTTCCCTGCCGCGGTTTATCACGAAAAGCCGCACCCATTCAGCTCGGTTTCATCTCATCCGCGGCCGCATTCTCCTTGGCCTTGGTCGATACGACCAGGCCGTCGATGATTTCCGTAGCGCCTTGCGACTGGACTGGCGCTACGAGCAGGCGGCCCTCTGGCTTGCGAGGGTGAATGCCCCATGCCGCACCGATCGCTTTCTGCACAAGTGCATGCGGTGCATCCTGAGCGATTTCGCGAATAGGCGCTCGGCAGCGCTACGCACTCAGGAATGCCTGAACCGCAGGGCCGCTTAGGCCGGCTTCCGCCATGATCCGGCGGGCCAGCACCGCCGCGGAGGGCCGCAGGCGGCTTTGCGGCCGGTCGAGCCAATAAGAGACGGGATTGAGGGCGGTTCGTGGATCGACCGCGACGACACGCCCCGTGCGCAGCGCATCGCCCGCCAGCGGCGGGCGGGCCAGCGCGACCCCGAGGCCGTGGGCAGCCGCATCGAGCACGAGGTTGTAGTCTTCGAAGCGACGATCCTGCGGGCGAGGACGGTAGTCCATGCCCTGCGCGGCGAACCAGGCGCGCCATCCCGATGCGTCGGAATCGTGCACGAGCGGATAATCCAGAATCCGCTCGGGGGCACCAGCGCCAAGAGCATCGGCCAGGGCAGGCGCCGCGATCGGGAAGCAATGCTCCTCGAACAAACGAACGGAAACCCGTCCCGGCAGGCTGCCGCGACCGCAGCGGATCGCCAGATCGATTCCCTCCGCGTCGAGGTCGATGTTGCGGTGCTCGACCACGAATTCGATCCGCAGGGAAGGATCGCCCGCTTCGAAGGCTCTCAGGCGCGGCATGAGCCAGAGGCTGCTGACCGACGGGATCGACGTCAGGCGGACGATGGAGGCGCCCTTCCGCTCGATCCAGCGATCGGAGCTGTCTGCGATCAGGGCGAAGGCCTCGCTCGTGCGCTGGTGGAGGCGTTGGCCCTGCGGGGTCAGGGAGACGCCGCGGGCCTGCCGATCGAAGAGCCTTTCTCCGAGCCAGTGCTCGAGCTTGGCGACTTGGCGGCTGATGGCGCCATGGGTGAGGTGAAGGTCGTTCGCAGCCGCCGAGAAGCTGCCGAGGCGCGCTGCCGCCTCGAAGGCGCGCAGGGCATCGAGCGGCGGCAAGGGTGACGAGCTGTGACTCATACTCACAGATGAATGCTGAATTGTTCGATTGTCAATCAGCTCAGACCGCCGAATGGTTGCCCTTGCAAGTTCTGACACGGGTTATTCCTATGAGCATCGGTGCCGCTTGTCCTTCCGAGAGCAGGTCCTTCGACGGCGTAACCACCGCCGCCGTGATCGTCACCATTCTGGCCTGGGCTTCGGCCTTCCCGGCCATTCGGGCTGGTCTGCAGGCTTTCGGTCCGATCGAACTCGGGGCCCTGCGGTTTGCCGTCGCCGCCCTCCCGGCGGCGCTCTTTCTCATCGTCACCCGTCCGGCATGGCCGACCCTGGCTGATTTCCTCCGGTTGGCAGCCGGCGGCATTCTGTTCGTGGCGCTTTATACGGCTCTTCTCAACATGGGCGAGATGACCGTTTCGGCCGGTGCGGCCAGCTTCATCATCAACACGAACCCGATCATGACGGCCGGTCTCGCGATGCTCGTGCTGGGCGAGCGGTTCAGCGCCCGCGCCTGGGCCGGAACGGGCCTGTCGTTCGCAGGCATCGGTCTCATCGCGCTTGGCGAGGGGGATGGGATGCGCCTCGACACCGGGGCCCTGCTCATTCTCGGCGCAGCGCTCTGCACCTCGGTGACCACAATCCTTCAGAAGCCGCTCTTCGCCCGGCACAAGCCGCTGACGGTCTCGGCCTGGAACATGGTGCTCGGCGCGCTGGTTCTGGCTCCATGGCTTCCGAGCGGCGCCGGCCAATTCGCCGTCGCCCCGTCGTCAGGCGTCCAGGCTGTGATCTATCTCGGCCTCGTACCGAGCCTCGTCGCCTACGGCACTTGGGCCATCGCCCTGTCGCGCCTGCCGGCAAGCCGGGCGTCGAACTTCATGTATTGCGTGCCGCCCGTCGCGACCCTCCTCGGTTTTCTCTGGCTCGGAGAAGTGCCGACCATGCTCGGCGCCATCGGCGGTGTGATGGCTCTGGTCGGGGTTGCCGTGGTCAACTGGCGACGCAACGGGAAGCCGCTTCCGTCAGGACGGTGAAACGCAGGCACAAGCATCGTCGCACTCCATGGTGCGACGATGCTCGCTTCGGCTTTAGGCCATTGCCGCGACCCGGCGAGGCCGGATACCAGCCAGGATGATGAGCGCCGTCAGCAGGAGAACGGCGCTGCTGGCGGCAAACACGCCCGTCACCCCGCTCATGTCGAATATCATGCCGCCCATCGCGGCCCCGATCGCGATGGCGAATTGGATGGCCGCAACCAGCAGACCGCCTGCGCTCTCCGCCTGGTCCGGCACCGTGCGCGTGAGCCATGTGGACCACGCCACGGGAACGGCGCCGAAGGCCATCCCCCACAGGGCTATCAGGACGGAAACGGCCGTCAGGGCGTCGCTCAGCACGATCAGCCCCAACCCGAGCACTCCCATCAGCAACGGCATGGTCATCAGGGTGACTCGCAGGCTGCGCTCGATCAGGGGACCTGCCACAAGCGTACCGAGGAAGTTGGCGATCCCGAAGCCAAGGAGAATGGCGGACATCATGTTGATGCCAACGCCGGGAACGGACTCGATGAACGGGCGGACATAGGTGAAGAAGGCGAAGTGGCCGGTGAAGACCAGCATCGCCGCAACCATGCCGAGCCCGACGCCCGGACGCACGAGTACGTCGGCCAGCGTCCGCAGGCGCGTCAGACTGCTCGGAGCCATCCTGGGCAGCGTTGCGAACTGCACGACGAGCGTCACCAATCCCAGCGCCGCAATCAGCAGGAAGACGCTGCGCCAGCCGATGACGGCGCCAAGATAGCTGCCGACGGGGGCCGCCAGGATCGTCGCGGCCGAGACGCCGCTGAAGATCATCGACAGGGCCTTGGGAACAAGTGCCTCCGGCACGAGCCGCATGGTGACGGCGGCGGACATGGTCCAGAACCCGCCGATCGCCATGCCCAGGAGAAAGCGCCCAAGCAGCAGAAACGGCAGATCCGGCGCAAACGCCACCACCAGGTTCGACACGATCAGCAGCACGGAAAAGCTCAGGAGGACGGTTCTGCGATCGAGACGCCTTGTCGCTGCGGAGATCAGGAGACTCGTGATCATCCCGACCACAGCGGTGGCGGTCACGGCTTGTCCTGCCACACCCTCGGTGATGCGCAGATCGGCTGCCATGGGCGTCAGGAGGCTGGCAGGCAGGAACTCGGCCGTCACAAGACCGAATACGCCCAGAGTCATTGAAAAGACGGCGCCCCAGGCGGGAGTGTCCCGCGCCTGCGTTGCCCCATTCCAGTGTAGCGGTTGGCTCATCCTCTCGTCCTTTCACGAAGAGATGTGTTGCACCGCACCAAAATGGGCTGGATTTTTCGGACGTTCCATGCCAAAAATTCCGAAATGCTTGATCGAAAGTCCGAATCCCGATCGTCACAGCAGGGCGGCCGCCTGGCTTCCGATCTCGTGAGCGAATTGCTCATGGGAATGCGGCTGTTCGGGATCGAGTACCGCCGCATTCAGATCACGCCCCCGTTCGGAATCCGCTTCGGCATGATCGAGGGACGGGCGCAGTTCCACTTCGTTGCCCGCGGCCCCGTATTCCTGCGCAGCGCAGCGGGAACGGTTCACCCCATGAATGCGGGTGATGCTGTCCTGCTGCCGCGCGGTGGACCGCATGATCTCGTCTCGCAGCCGGATCTGCCGAGCCGCGATGTCGGTGCATTCGAAACGGCTCATCTTTGTCAGAGCGTCAGTGCGATTCAAGCCTGCAAAGGCGGTGCCTGTGAGACGTCCGATACGATGATCTTCAGCGGGTGCATGGAGTTCGACTTGGGCAGCATGCACCCGCTGGTGGCCTTGATGCCGGAGGTTATGTTCGTCGGAACATTGCTGGAGCGTTATCCCGAGATCCTGCCGATGCTTGAGGCGATGGAACGTGAGGCGCGGGGCGAGCGCGCGGGCTTTGCCGGGATCCTGGCGCGGCTTGCCGATGTCGTTTCCGCCTTCATCGTTCGGGCTTGGGTGGAATGCGGTTGCGGCGATGCCAATGGCTGGGTCGCGGCCTTGCGCGATCCGCGGCTGGGCCGTGTCATCGCCGCGCTCCACCGGGATCCCGGCAGGGACTGGACTTTGGCGGAGCTCGCGGCGCTGATGGGCAGTTCCCGATCCGTATTCGCCGAGCGCTTTCTGGCCGTCACGGGCGTCACGCCGGTGCGTTATCTGACGGAGCTTCGGATGCGGCTTGCGGCCCAATGGATCGGCCGCGACCGCATGCCGATCGAGACCGCGGCTCACCGTCTCGGATACGGGTCGCATGCCGCTTTCAGCCGAGCTTTCAAGCGGGTGATGGGACATCCGCCCGGCGCAGTGCGCGCCGATGTGAATCCTGCACCGAGATGATTGATGTCTGTCGATCCGGCCCTGACAGAATCACTTCACTGAGGCTTTGCCATACCCTGGTGGAGGCCTTGGAATTTTATGCCCCTCCAAAAACGAATCGTAGCATGGTCAGCACGCGATATTGAGCAAAGAGAAAACGTTCTTCTGAATTTCGCCTGCTGCCTCGAAGATGCTGTTCGTCTTATGACGAAACCTGTAAATTCGACAGGAGATGACAGCAGGTTTCGTCAGTCGCATGGCTCGTGAACATTCGCGCTCACCGCGCAAGATGATTCTTGGGATATTTCTTTTCTGGCTCGCCATCGGGGCGGCTGTCGCCGGCAGGATTGCTTATTTCGATCAGATTTCAGCGCCTGCAACGGCGGCGCCGCTGTGAGGGAAGCGACAGTCGTTCTCAATCAGCCAGGAGTGCGGAGGCCGTGCGCTCTCTCGGAGCGTTGACCGTCCCGTTCGGTGGGATTGCAACTGCGCCTGGTGCTCCGACGGATGCACCGATGACGATGATCAATGGTCCGTCCTCAGGCAGAGATGCGCCACGGGCGATATCTCCGGCCGTGGTGCGCACGCTCTTCTGATCCGCTCTCGAAACATTGCTGAGCGCGACGACCGGCGTCTCTGGAGGCAGGCCGCTCTCGATCATCCGCATCGCCAGCTTGGATGCCGTACGCCGTCCCATGTAGACGACGGTCGTTGCATTGGGGTCGGCCAAGGCCGCGCGGTTCAAGCTCTCCGGAAGGTCTCCGTGCCGGTCGTGAGCGGTAATGAACTGAACTCTTTGAGCATGATCGCGATGGGTCAGCGAGGCATTGAGCGAGGCGGCAGCGGCACTGGCGGTCGTGATCCCGGGAACGATGCGGACCGGAACGCCGGCTTCGCGGCAGGCGGCCACCTCCTCGCCCGTGCGGCCGAAAACGGCAGGATCGCCGCCCTTGAGGCGAACGACACGTTCGCCGGAAAGCGCCAGGTCGACGATCAACGCGTTGATGTCTTCCTGGCGGCAGGATGCGCCATGGCCTTCCTTGCCGACATGGACCCGGCGGGCCTCCCGTCGAGCCAGTTCAAGAATGGCAGGCGTGACGAGTCGGTCGTAGACGATCACGTCGGCCGCCTGGAGCTCGCGCATGGCCTTCAGTGTCAGGAGCTCGGGATCGCCCGGACCCGCACCGACAATGACGACCTCTCCGAGCGTGCATCTCCCCGCAGCAGCGTCCCGGGCTTCCCGTGCGAGTTGATCCAGTATGCCGTTCAGATCGCAATCATGAGCCGTGTTCGTGAATGCGGCATCAACAAACCGTTCCCAGAACCGGCGCCGATCAGGTTTCGGCGGCACGATTTCGCGCAGCCGGCCACGGAATCCCTTTGCGGCCTGCGCCCAGACGCCGAGAGAGGAGGGCAGGACCGCCTCGATCCGCCGACGAATGGCCTGGCCCAGGATCGGGGCTGCTCCGTCGCTTGAAATGGACACGACGACCGGAGCCCTGTTGACGATGGTGCCGAACTGAAAGTCGCAGAAGGTGGGCTGGTCGACGATGTTGACGAGGGCCCCGTGCCGGCGCGCCGTGTCGACAAAGTGTTCGGCCCCGTGCCGATCCTCGATGTCCGCGACTGCGACCGAGACCCCAATCAGGTCTGCCTCGCACCAGGGCCGGTCGATCAGGGTGAGCCGCTCCGGATGGCTTCGGACGAGCGCGAGCAATTCGGGAGAGGGATCTTTCGCATGGATTCTGACAGTGCCGCCTGCGGCCGCGAGAAGTTCGGCTTTCCAGGCGATCCCGTCGGATCCGCCCACGACGAGGATCGAGCGGCCTGCAAGGTCAAAGAACACCGGCAGCTTGGGAAGGGCATTGAGGCGCGCCGGGCGCCGGTCCTCCGGGCGAAGGGCCGCGTTCATTCCGCCGCCTCGGCCAGAGGGCCCGTGTTGGCATGAAAATCACGCCCGTTTCTCGTCGCGGCCACAATGCCCGAGCGGATGACGAAGTCTCCGAATCTCTCCGCGGGTTTGCGGCCATGGGCATAAGCTGCGAAGAGCGGATCCAGGGCAGAGACGATCTCGTCGTGCTGCAGGTCGGCGGCGTAGAGCTTGGAGAGACGGGAGCCGTCGAAGGCGCCGCCCAGATAGAGATTGTATCGTCCGGGGCCTTTGCCCACGAGACCGATCTCCGCGATGTAGGGACGGGCGCAGCCATTGGGACAGCCGGTCATGCGGATCGTGATCTCGTCTTCCCCGAGACCGCGGCGATTGAGGCGCTCCTCGAGAGCCGTCACGAGCGACGGCAGATAGCGTTCGCTTTCGGCCAGTGCCAGGCCGCAGGTCGGCAGGGCCACGCATGCCATTGCATTGCGGCGCAGTGCCGTAGCGTGGCTCGTCAGGCCATATTCCTCAACGAGCGCTTCGATTTCCGCACGCTTCTCGGGGGACACATTCGCCACGATCACGTTCTGGTTCGCGGTCACGCGAAATTCGCCGTCATGCACCTCCGCGATGCGGCGGAAACCCGTCATGAGAGAGGGGCCGCCCGGGATATCGCGCAGGCGCCCATTCTCGATGAAGAGCGTCAGGTGCGAGCGGCCGTCCTCGCCCTCGACCCATCCGTATCGATCGCCGTTGTTGTCGAACCGGAAAGGCTGCGGCTTGCCAAGGGTTTTGCCGATGCGCCGCTCGACTTCGGCGCGGAACGCCTCGAGGCCGCGATCCTCGATGGTGTATTTGAGCCGCGCGTGCTTGCGGAGCGTGCGGTCACCCCAATCGCGCTGCACCGTCACCACCGCCTCGGCCACGGCGAGCGCATCCTCCGGCCGGCAGAAGCCCATCACGTCGGCAGTGCGCGGATAGGTATCCTCCTCGCCATGGGTCATGCCCATGCCGCCGCCGACCGTCACGTTCCAGCCTTGGACCTCTCCTGCTTCGTCGAGAATCGCGATGAATCCGAGATCCTGTGCGAAGATGTCGACCTCGTTCGATGGAGGGACGGCCACCACCGTCTTGAATTTCCGCGGCAGATAGGTCCGGCCGTATACGGGTTCGACCACGTCCTCTCCGCCGACGACCTTCTCCCCGTCGAGCCAGATCTCCCGATAGGCCGCCGTCTGCGGCAGGAGATGCTCGGAAATCGACCGGGCGAGATCGAGGGCTGCCTTGTGGGCGCGGGATTGATGCGGGTTGGTCGAGGCCAGCACATTGCGGTTGACGTCGCCGCAGGCAGCGAGCGTATCGAGAAGCGCCGTGTCGATCGCCTTCATCGTCGCCTTGAGGTTCGACTTGATCACTCCATGGAACTGGAAGGTTTGCCGGGTCGTCAGGCGCAGCGTTCCATTGGCGTAGTCCTGGGCGATCCGGTCGAGCTGGAGCCATTGAGATGGCGTGCAGACGCCGCCGGGTATGCGCAGGCGGATCATGAACGAATAGGCCTTCTCGAGCTTCTTCTTCGTGCGCTCTGCCCGCAGATCCCGGTCATCCTGCAGATACATGCCGTGGAACTTGACCAGCTGCTGGTCGTCCTCGGTGATGGCACCGGTCACGATGTCGGTGAGGCCTTCTGCGAGCGTGCCGCGCAGATATCCGCTCGCTTCTTTGATGCGCTCGTTGCGCGAGAGTTCCTTGGACATCGTTTGTGCTTCTCAATAAACGTCTTGGTGATAGCGGCGGCCGCGCTCAAGTTCGGCAATGGCGAGTTCGGCCGCCTCGGCAGAAAGGGATTTGACGTCCGCATAGGCGGCGACGAGCGCTGCGCGGACATCCTTTGCCATCGCCTTGGCATCGCCGCAGATGTAGATCTGCGCTCCGTTGTCCAGCCAATCGACGAGATCGCGGCGCTGCTCCCAGACACGATGCTGCACGTAGGTCTTTTGCGGCGTGTCGCGCGAGAAGGCGAGATCGAGCCGGGTCAGCGATCCGTCCTTCAGGGCATCCTGCCATTCCAGCTGATAGAGAAAGTCGTGCGTGTAGCGCCTGTCGCCGAAGAACAGCCAGGATCGGCCGCCGGCCCCGATGGCGCGCCGTTCCTGCACGAAGGCGCGGAACGGCGCAATGCCGGTTCCCGGGCCGATCATGATGATGTCGGTCGAAGGATCGGGCAGTCGGAAGTGTTTGTTCGGCTTCAGGCGAACACGCGTCGCCGCGCCCGCCTTGAGCCGGCCGGCTACAAACGTCGAGGCGACGCCGCCGCGCGTGCGGCCGTGCGTTTCGTAGCGGACCGTTGCGATCAGAAGATGCGCCTCGTCGCCGACTTCCTTGCGCGACGAGGCGATGGAATAGGCGCGCGGCGGGAGGGGGCGTGTGAGAGCCGTGAGCTGCTGACCGGTCAGCGCTGCGGGGAACGCTTCGACGAGGTCGATCAGCTGGCGTCCTTCGGTCCAGGAACGGGCCTGTCCCTCGTCCAGAAGCCTGCGCACCTCCGCATGTCCTGTCTCGGCGGCAAAGGTTTCGAGTGTCTTGACGGAAAGGGTCGTGATATCCCGCTCACGAGTCAGCACAGCACGCAGGGCATCGTCGGTGTGAAGTCCTGTTGCGGCAAGAACGGCATCCACGAGAACGGGGTCGTTTTCAGGAAAAAGTTCGAGCGAGTCGCCTGGTTCGTAGGAAGGGGCGGCGCCATCGAAGCCGAGCGCCAGATGGATTGTCTCCTTGTCAGAACGCGAGGAGTTCAGGTTGACGTGCTCAATGATTTCGGCGGCCACTGGATCGCGGCTGATCTCGGTATTGGCGTGGGAGCTGAAATCGATCGATACCACATTGTCCGAACTCTCCTGAACCGGAGCGAAGGCATCGAGCGTGCTCTTGATCCACGCCGCTGCGGGGGCTTCGAAATCGAGGTCGCAATCGATCCTGTCGACCGTGCGGATCGCCCCGAGCTCTGCGAGCCGTGCATCGATGGCTTTGCCGACCCCGCAGAATTCCGCGTAGGCGGTGTCTCCCAGGGCAAGCACGGCGAAGGTCGTGCCTTCGAGGCGGGGCGCCGATTCTGCCATGAGGGCCGCATAGGCCCGGGCGGCCCGCGCCGGCGGCTCGCCTTCGCCCCAGGTGGCGGCGATCACCACCAGCCGTTCATGCTTCGGCAGGTCGGCTATATCGAGATCCGCAAAGTCGACGACCTTCGGCTTGAAGCCGGCCTTCCGGGCGAGCTTCGCCACGTCCTGGGCCAGCCGCTCCGCATTGCCCGATTCGCTGGCGAAAAGGATCGTGAGCGGCGCGGCTGCGCGGGCCGGGGCATCCACCCGGGGAACGGGCGCCTGACCGGCATCGATCCCGGCAAGGAAGCCGGCGAGCCACGCGCGCTGGATGGGGGAGGCCGCACTCAGGACGCGATCGAGGCTGAGCCTGGCGTCGTCTCCGAAGGGCGCTGTTTGAGGCAGGAGGGCAAATGCTGACATGGCTTGAGTTTCGCGCGGGATCTTGGAGCAAGTCAATGAAACGTTCTTTTTAAAGAACTACAGCCGGTAGAAAAATCTTTCTCCGGTCATCGCTGACAGAGAAAAGGATTTCTTACGGGACCTGAGTGCTGGGATGGGCCGTATGGCTCGCATGAATTTGGCTGCGTTCCGGTCCTAGACCGCGATCTCGATCGGCAGGGCCGTGGTGGACTTGACCCGTTCGACACTGAAGCGCGAGCTGACGTTCTTCAAAGGGACAATGCCAATCAAACGCTTGTAGAACAGGTCATAAGCCTTGACGTCCGAGACGACGACCCGGAGCAGGTAGTCCACGTCTCCTGCCATGCGATGGAACTCGACCACTTCGCTCATGGTCGAGATGACGGCTGCGAAGCGCTCGAGTGATTCCTGCGTATGATCGCCGGCTTCGATGCAGACGAAGACCGTCAGGCCAAGCCCGAGCTTTTCGGGATCCAGCAAGGCAACCCGCCGCTGGATCACTCCCTGTGCTTCAAGGCGCTGAATGCGTTTCCAGCATGGGGTTTGGGACAAGCCGACCCTCTGACCGATGTCTGCGACAGAAAGCGTGCCATCCTGCTGAAGAAGATCTAAAATTTTTCGGTCGATGCGGTCCATCTCTGCATCCCGTCCTCTGGCGAATATTGATCCCGTGGCTCTGGCCCTTCAGGGAAAAATATTCTCTTCTTGCGACGTCTTAACCACCCAGCCGATCGGCCGTCGGTTCGGCTCAGAACAACCTGACCTTGACATCGTTCTTTATTAAGAACAAGTTCGATTTTGCGTTTTGGAGGTCTTCACGATGGATTTGGGTTCAGGAGGCTTAGGGGCCGACGCTTTGGCCCACGCCATGACGGACGCGAGCCTCGCGGACAGGCTTGCTCTCGCCGTGCGCTCGGTCGGTGGTCGCCTCGTCTTCACGACGAGCTTCGGTCTCGAAGATCAGGCGATCACCCATGCGATCTTCCGGACGGGCCTCGACCTTCACATTGAACTCGTGACCCTGGATACCGGCCGGCTGTTTCCCGAGACCTACGATCTTTGGGCACAGACGGAGGAACGTTACGGACGTCGGATCGCCGCAGTCAGTCCCGATCGGTCCGATCTGGAAGCTTTGGTGGCTCGCCAGGGCATCAACGGTTTCCGTCAGTCCGTCCAAGCGCGCAAGGCCTGCTGCGATGTTCGCAAGGTGGAGCCCCTGGGGCGTGCCCTTGCCGGGGCCGCAGGATGGGTCACGGGCCTTCGCGCCGAACAATCGGCTTTCCGCGCCGCCGTGCCGCTGGCATCTCGGGACGAGGCTTATGGCCTGATCAAGATCAATCCTCTTGCCGACTGGAGCCGTCTGGACCTCGTTCGCTACGTCACCGACAACGCGGTTCCGTACAGCCCCCTGCACGACCAGGGATACCCCTCCATCGGCTGCGCACCCTGCACCAGAGCGGTCCGGCTGGGCGAGCCCGAGCGTGCGGGACGCTGGTGGTGGGAGCAGGAGGCCAAGAAAGAGTGCGGCCTGCATCTCGTGCCCACCCATAGAATTCAGGAGCACTCCCATGATCAGCGGGCGTGAAGCAGAAAGCGTGCGCCACGCAATGCGGCCCGACCCTCACAATATCCTGTCCGCAGACAAGGGGCTCCGGTCCGGCCTGACCCATCTCGACCGCCTGGAGGCGGAGAGCATCTACATCATGCGCGAGGCAGTCGCCGAAAGCGACAACCCGGTCATGCTGTATTCCATTGGCAAGGATTCCTCGGTCCTGCTGCACCTAGCCCTCAAGGCGTTCTATCCGGCAAAGCCGCCATTTCCTCTTCTTCATGTGGACACCACATGGAAGTTTCGCGAGATGATCGCCTTCCGCGATCGCCGGGCGCGCGAACTCGGGCTCGATCTCTTGGTGCACACCAACCCGGACGGGCTCGCCCGCAATATCGGTCCGATCAGCCACGGATCGGAGGTGCATACCGACGTCATGAAGACCCAGGCGCTCAAGCAGGCTCTGGAGCGCTATGGCTTCGACGCCGCCTTTGGTGGCGCCCGCCGCGACGAGGAAAAATCGCGGGCGAAGGAACGGGTGTTCTCGCTGCGCAACGCTCATCATCGTTGGGATCCCAAACGCCAGCGTCCCGAGCCGTGGCAGCTTTACAACGGGCGCAAGCGCCGCGGCGAGAGCCTGCGCGTCTTCCCGCTTTCCAACTGGACCGAGCTCGACATCTGGCTCTACATCCACCGGGAGAACATCCCCATCGTCCCGCTCTATTTCGCCGCCGAACGCCCGGTGGTGGAGCGGGACAGCATGCTCATCCTCGTCGACGACGAGAGATTGCCGCTCCATCCCGGCGAGCAGCCGCAGATGCGGTCAGTCCGGTTCCGAACGCTCGGCTGCTATCCCCTGACCGGCGCGGTGGAAAGCACCGCGGCCACTCTCCCTGACATCATCCGCGAAACGCTGGAAGCACGGACGTCTGAACGCCATGGACGCGCCATCGACAAGGACACGGCAGCGTCCATGGAACGCAAGAAGCAAGAGGGCTATTTCTGATGTTGGTTCATTCCGAACCTGAGAGTTTCGATCTGGAGGATTATCTTGCAGCCCATGAGCGCAAGAGCCTGCTGCGGTTCATCACCTGTGGCTCCGTCGACGACGGAAAGTCCACGCTGATAGGCCGCTTGCTGTACGAGTCCAAGCGCCTGTTCGACGATCAGCTCGCAGCACTCGAACGCGACTCGCGAAAGCATGGGACGCAGGGCGGGAGCATCGATTTCGCCCTTCTGGTGGATGGCCTTGCCAGCGAGCGCGAGCAGGGAATCACCATCGACGTCGCCTATCGCTTCTTCTCGACCGACCGACGGACCTTCATCGTCGCCGACACTCCGGGACACGAGCAGTACACCCGCAACATGGCAACGGGTGCATCGACAGCCGATGTCGCCATCCTCCTCATCGATGCGCGCAAGGGCCTCACGCGTCAGACCCGCCGCCACGCGCTTCTCGTGTCGATGCTCGGGATTCGCCACGTGGCCCTGGCGATCAACAAGATGGACCTCGTGGAATGGTCCGAGGAGCAGTTCGACCGGATTGCAGCGGATTTCAGGGCCTTTGCGGCCAATCTGGGCTTTGATCAAGTCACCGCTATTCCCTTGGCGGCTCTGCACGGCGACAACGTCGTCGAGCCGTCGGCGCATGCGGTTTGGTATGACGGGCCGACGCTGCTCTCGTATCTCGAGACCGTCGAGGTTGAGCAGAAGGCTGATGCCGAGCCGTTCCGCATGCCGGTCCAGTGGGTCAACCGCCCCAACCCGGATTTTCGTGGCTTCGCCGGCTTCGTCACCAGCGGCCGCGTCAGGTCCGGAGAAAGGGTGCGAATCCTGCCCTCGGGACTGGAGACGTCCGTTGCGCAGATCGTGACAATGGACGGAGAACTGAATGAGGCCGTTGCCGGGCAATCCGTCACGCTCACCCTGTCCGACGAAGTCGACATCTCCCGGGGAGACGTCATCGCATCGGTGGAGAGACAGGTTCAAGTCTCCGACAGGATCGAAGCCCGCCTGTTCTGGATGGCGACGGAGCATCTGAAGGAAGGGGACCAGTTTCTCCTGAAGCTCGGCGCTGCAGCTGTGCCGGCCAGGGTCGTGCGCGTGCATCATAGGATCGACCTCGGGTTGCTGGAGTCTGTCCCCGTGTCTTCACTCGGGGCCAATGACGTCGGCCATGTGGTTCTTGCCCTGGACCAGCCCGTCGCCTTCGACCGCTATGCGGAGAGCCGCCGCACGGGCGGCTTCATCCTCATCGACCGGGAGAGTTTCGACACTGTTGCGATCGGGCTCGTGGACGGCGCTGTGGTCGAGCAACCTGTCGGCCCCCAGGTTCTTCGGAACAATGCTCCATTGGCCTGGATCAAGTGGACCGGCGAGCAGAAGCGGCGGAGCGCCGTCAAGGCGATGTCGTGGCGGGTCATCGGATCTGTCGCGACCATCGGTGCCGCGGTCGTCCTGACCCAGGATATTCGCTTGGCCGCAGCGATCGGCGCGACCGAGGTGGTGACCAAGCTCGTGCTCTATTACGGCCACGAGCGTTTGTGGGCGCGCATCCGTTACGGTCTGTCCGTTGCAACCGGGCAGCATGGCGGCGGGCCCCAGAGTTCGAGCGCCAACTAGGTGCCCAGCCTGCGTCCGCAACACCAATCATCAGAACAGATGTCCGGCGATCCCCAGTTACGGCAGCCCGGCCAGGTTGAAGGAAGACCCATGAGCGCGCGTTCCCGTCGAGACAGGCCCCTGCATGCGGATACCCGGCTTGTCCATGAAGGCACGCTGCGATCCGATTTCGGCGAAACCTCCGAGGCGCTCTTCCTCACCCAGGGCCACGTCTATGCCAGCGCCGAGGAATGCGAGGCCCGCTTCACCGGGGAGAGCCCGGGCTTTCTCTACGCTCGGTTCTCGAACCCGACCGTCACGATGTTCGAACAGCGCATGGCGTCCTTCGAAGGAGCCGAATCCGCCCGCGCGACGGCAACCGGCATGGCTGCCGTGACGGCGGCCCTCATGGGGTTGCTGCAGGCGGGCGATCACATCGTTGCCGCCCGTGCCCTCTTCGGATCCTGCCGTTATGTCGTCGCCGAGCTCCTGCCGCGGTTCGGCGTGGCATCCACTCTGGTGGACGGAACGGATCTCGACGCGTGGCGCAACGCCGTGCGACCGGAGACGAAGGTCTTCTTCCTTGAAAGCCCGGCCAATCCTACGCTTGAGGTGATCGACATCGAGGCCGTTGCGGGAATCGCCCGTCAGGCGGGGGCCAAGCTCGTGGTCGACAACGTGTTCTCGACGCCGGTGTTTCAGAAGCCGCTGCAGCTCGGAGCCGATTGCGTCGTGTATTCGGCTACCAAGCATATCGACGGGCAGGGACGCTGCCTTGGTGGGGTCATCCTCGCATCCGAGGAGTTCATTCAGGCTCACATCCATACACTGCTGCGGCAGACAGGTCCTTCCATGTCTCCGTTCAACGCCTGGGTGCTTCTGAAGAGCTTGGAGACGCTTCCTCTGCGCGTCGAGCGCCAGACTCGGACGGCGGCCCTCGTCGCCGACGCTTTGGCAGGCCATTCCAAGATCCGCCGTCTGATCTATCCGGGCCGCCCTGATCATCCGCAGGCCGACATCATCGCCCGGCAGATGTCGGGAGGCTCGACTTTGATCGCGCTTGAGATCGATGGCGGCAAAGCAGGTGCCTATCGTTTCCTCAATGCCCTCGAACTGATCCGGATCTCCAACAATCTCGGCGACGCCAAAAGCCTGATTACTCATCCGGCAACCACGACGCATCAGCGCTTCACGCCGGAAGAGAGGAGGGAGATGGGAGTCTCGGACGGATTGGTCAGGCTCTCGATCGGCCTCGAGCACACGGACGACTTGGTCGCGGATTTGCTGCAGGCTCTCGAACGGGTCTGAACGCTCAGTTGCCGCTTTCCAAGTTCGCAACGACGGGCCTGCCGGGGTCCTGCGTCCATTCCGACATCGAGCCGTCGTACAGAGTGACGCCGGGACGTCGCAGCAGTTCCGAAAGAACGAACCAATTCGAGGAGGCGAGGTGGCCTGTGTTGCAGTAGCTGATCACCGGCCCAGGCGGAACCTGCTCGAAGAGCTGCTCCAATTCAGAGGACGGACGCAGACGTCCTGTTCCCGGTTGAAAGGCCTTGCCGTGATCCAGGCGGATGGCACTCGGCAGATGTCCGGCGCGAGCGACCTGCGGGCTCTTCTCACGTCCGTCGAACTGCGCCTGCGAGCGTCCGTCGAGCAGCGTTGCGTCGGTTCGCGCAATAGCGGTCTCGACAGCAGCGGCCTTGGCTCTCAGGCCGTCGATTAACCGGACAGGGTAGGGCTCGCCTGCTCTTGGCAAATGCGGTCCCGTCTCTTCCGGTTTGCGGCTTTCACGCCAGGTCTTGTAGCCGCCGTCGAGGATCGAGACCCGCTCATGGCCCGCCACTTTCAAGGTCCAGTAAACCCTGGCGGCGGCGCTGAAATCGGACGGAGCATCTCCGGCCGACACAATAATGGCATGGTGTTGCGGCGTGAGTCCGATGCGGCTCAGGAGAGCGGACAGCCGTGCCGCATCCGGCAGAAGGCCGCCCGCTCCTCGCTCGGCGATCCGCCATCCGTCGGCTGCATAGTCGCTATGGACGGCATGCGGGATGTGCCCGACCTCGAACGATGTCCGGCCACCGCTCTCCGCAGAGCGGATGTCCACGATCAGGATCAACGCCTCGCCGAGATGGTCGGCCAGCCAATCGACGGAGACGAGCGGTGGAACGGTCATGATCGGCAGCGGATCAGTTCGCCCTCGGCTGGGGCACGATGCGCAGGTAGGGCTTCGGCGCCTTCCAGCCGCCCGGATAGAGATTCTTGGCCTCTTCGTCCGAAACCGAGCCTGCGATGATGACGTCCTCGCCCTGCTTCCAGTTCGCCGGCGTCGCGACCCGGTGCTGCGCCGTGAGCTGGAGGGAATCGATCACGCGCAGCACCTCGTCGAAGTTGCGGCCGGTGGTCATGGGATAGACCAGGACGAGCTTGATCTTCTTGTCCGGACCGATGATGAAGACGTTGCGAACCGTCTGATTGTCGGCGGCCGTGCGGCCTTCCGACGTCTCTCCCGCATGGGCCGGGAGCATGCCATAAAGCTTTGAGATCGTCAGATCGGGATCGCCGATGATGGGATAATTCACGGCGGCCCCTTGCGTCTCTTCGATGTCGCGTGCCCACGCTTCATGCTTTTCGACGGGATCGACGGAAAAGCCGATCACCTTCACGCCTCGGCGATCGAATTCGGGCTTGAGCCGCGCCACCTCGCCGAGTTCCGTTGTGCAGACGGGGGTGAAGTTCTTCGGATGCGAGAACAGCACCGCCCACGAATCGCCGATCCATTCATGGAAGCGAATGGGACCCTCGGTCGTTGCCGTTTCGAAATCTGGGGCGGTCTGGCCGATTTGAAGTGTCATGGCGGGGGTCCTTTCTGTGAGGGGCGTCCGTTGGTTGATCTCTCGATCGACGAAACTGGGTGCAGTGTCGGTCGTCCGTCCTGCCAAGTCGCTCGCATTCATAAGAAGCATCTTACAAACCTTCATGCGGCTCGGCATGAGAATCGAAGCGACCCCAGCTCCGGACAGGACATCGCGGATCGCCCGGAGTGGGAGTCCGAGTAGCGTCATGAGTTTCGAGCGGCAGAGGGGCAGAGTCAACAAAAATGTTCTTTTTAAAGAACGTGCACTCAGGATAAGTTTCATCTCCTTAATGCTCTCTCCATAGCAGAACATTCTCGGAGCGCGCATCGAGAGCTCCATGGGGGGCACAAATCAGCCGTCTTCAATGTTGCGGAAGCAAATAAGAATGAAATTCTGCTCAAAGGTATCAAAGCAGAACGGACATTTCTCTGCAGAAACGACCCGATGAAATACACTTCTACTAAGTGATTGGACTGGAGTGAGATGTCGGCAGAAAGCGCTTATACGAAGCAGATCCGATGCCGGTGCGGATTTGACAATCGTTCTTTTTAACGGATAGTTCTTTGCTCCGTTCCAGCGGGTTGCGCGCTCGATGCTTCACGGTTCGCGCCCGCTGAGGTCAGACCCAGGAGGCTTAGGTGCAAGGCAGATCCCTGAATGTCGCCGACGACTACATCCATTCCTCATTCCGGTCAGTCCTGTCAGCCATCGGCCTAATCGCGCTGAGCGTTGCAAGCCTGTGGATCCTGTCCGGAGCTGCAGCGGCGCAGACGCAGTTGCTGAACGTGTCCTACGATCCGACGCGCGAACTCTATCGCGAGATCAATCAGGCCTTCGCCGACGAGTGGAAGGCCCAGACCGGCGAGACCGTCAATGTTCGCGCCTCTCATGGCGGATCGGGGGCTCAGGCCCGAACCGTGATCGACGGGATCGACGCCGATGTCGTGACGCTTGGCATTCCGTCCGACATCGATGCGATTGCAAAAGCCACCAAGAAGATCCCGGCGGATTGGCGCAGCAAGCTGCCCAACAATTCGCTGCCCTACACGTCGACTGTGGTCTTCCTGGTCCGCAAGGGCAATCCGAAGGGCATCAAGGATTGGGACGATCTCGTGAAGCCGGGGATTCAGGTCATCACCCCGAACCCGAAGACCTCTGCGGGCGGGCGGTGGAATTTCCTGGCTGCCTGGGGCTATTCCCACTCGAAGGACGGCAGTGCCGACAAGGCCAAGGACTTCGTGAGCGCGCTCTACAAGAACGTCCCCGTGCTCGACACGGGTGCGCGCGGATCGACCGTCACCTTCGCCCAGCGCGGCCTGGGGGATGTGCTGCCGGCCTGGGAGAACGAAGCCTTCCTCGTGCTCGATGAATTCGGCCGCGACAAGTTCGAGATCGTGGTGCCGACCCTTTCGATTCTGGCGGAGCCTCCGGTCGCGCTCGTCGACGGGAACGTGGATGCCAAGGGCACGCGCAAGGTTGCCGAAGCTTATCTCAAGTTCCTCTATTCCGATAGGGCGCAGGCGATCTTCGCCAAGCACCATTACCGGCCGAGCAAGGCCGAGGCGGCCAAGCCGGCGGATCTCGCAGCACTGCCGAACCTGAAGCTGTTCACGATCGAATCCCTGCAGGGCAGCTGGGACGACATCCAGAAGAACAACTTCGACTCGGGCGGGCTCTTCGATCAGATCAGCAAGCGTTGATCCATGCGCTCTGCTTCCCTTCTGCCACTGAAACAGGCGAGCGCGCTGCCGGGGTTCGGCGTCACGCTCGGCTACACTCTGCTCTATCTCGGGCTTCTGGTGCTGCTGCCGCTCGGGGCGCTCGTGGCCAAGGCTTCGGGCATAGGCTTCGCCGGTATCGTTGCGGTCGCCCTTGAGCCGCGCGTCGCGGCCGCGCTCTGGACGAGCTTCAGCATCTCGCTCGCCGCGGCAGGCGTCGCATCCCTGTTCGGGCTCTTGGTCGCCTGGGTCCTCACCCGTTACGACTTTCCCGGCCGCAGGATCGTCGATGCCATCGTCGATCTGCCGTTCGCCCTTCCGACGGCGGTCGCGGGAATTGCGCTGGCCGCGCTTTATGCGCCCAATGGGTGGGTGGGCGCCTTCCTCGATCCTCTCGGCCTCAAGGTGGCGTATACCCCGGCCGGCATTTTCATCGCCCTGGTCTTCATCGGGCTGCCCTTCGCCGTCCGCACAGTCCAGCCGCTGATCGTCGAGATCGAGCGCGAGCTGGAGGAAGCATCGGCTACTCTCGGGGCCTCCCGATGGCGAACCGTGTGGAGCGTTCTTCTCCCGCCGCTTCTCCCAGGCGTGCTGACGGGCTTCGCCTTAGCCTTCGCCCGCGCTGTCGGGGAGTACGGCTCCGTGATCTTCATCGCCGGAAACCTGCCTTATGTCTCGGAAATCGCTCCGCTGCTGATCGTGATCAAGCTCTCCGAATACGACTATACCGGTGCGACGGTGATCGCGACGATCATGCTGGCGATCTCCTTTTCGGCCCTTCTCACGATCAACCTGATTCAAGCCTGGAGTCGGAGGAGGTTCGGCCATGTCTGACGTGAGTGCCGCTCTCCTTGCACCGTTTGCATCTTCGATGCCGGTCGCGACCGAGCGAAATTGGGTTCGACGGCTGACCATTGCCGTCGCGCTCGTCTTCCTGGTCTTGTTCCTGATCCTGCCGCTCGCCGTGGTGTTCGTGGAGGCGTTCCGTCGCGGATGGGAAGGCTACATTGCCGCTCTTCAGGAGGCGGATGCACAGGCGGCGATCAGGCTGACGCTGACCGTGGCGGCCATCTCCGTTCCGTTGAATGTCGTCTTCGGCCTTGCGGCCTCATGGGCCATCGCCAAGTTCGAGTTCAAGGGCAAGAGCCTTTTGATTACGCTGATCGATCTGCCGTTCTCCGTCTCGCCGGTCGTGTCGGGTCTCATCTACCTGCTCCTCTTCGGCGCCCAGGGATGGTGGGGATCCTGGCTCATGGCGCATGGCATCAAGGTCGCCTTCACGCTGCCGGGCATCGTGCTTGCCACCGTCTTCGTGACGTTTCCGTTCGTGGCGCGGCAGCTCATCCCTCTCATGCAGGAGCAGGGCACCGTGGAGGAAGAGGCCGCGCTGACGCTGGGCGCGAGCGGCTGGCGCACCTTTGCCACCGTGACCCTGCCCAACATCAAATGGGGGCTGCTTTACGGCGTTCTGCTTTGCAATGCCCGCGCCATGGGCGAGTTCGGCGCGGTCTCCGTCGTCTCGGGGCACATCCGCGGCCTGACCAACACCATCCCGCTACATGTGGAGATTCTCTACAATGAGTACAACTTCGTTGCGGCCTTTGCCGTCGCCTCGCTCCTCGCCTGTCTCGCCCTCCTCACATTGGCGCTCAAGTCCTTCCTCGAATGGCGTCACGGAGCCGATCTCGCCGGTGGCGCGCATCGCTGAGCAGAGTCAGGCTGTCGACATCCGCATCGCCGGCGTGACGAAGGCGTTCGCAGGCGCGGCCGCGCTCCATGATGTCGATCTGAATGTGCGAGCCGGAGAGCTCTTGGCATTGCTCGGCCCGTCCGGGTCCGGGAAGACGACGCTCCTGCGCACCATTGCCGGACTGGTGGAAGCCGACCGCGGGCAGGTGTTCTTCGGCGGCCTGGATGCCACCACTCTGCCCGTGCAGAGGCGTCAGGTCGGATTCGTCTTCCAGCATTACGCCCTGTTCAAGCACATGAGCGTCGCGGACAACATCGCCTATGGGCTGCAGGTCCGCGAGCGGGCGAGCCGCCCGTCCAGGGCCGAGATCCGGCGCCGTACGTCGGAACTGCTCGATCTCGTCCAGCTCTCCGGCTACGAGAGCCGTTTCCCGGCGCAGCTCTCCGGAGGTCAGCGTCAGCGAGTCGCTCTGGCGCGGGCCCTGGCCGTCGAGCCCCGCGTCCTGCTGCTCGACGAGCCCTTCGGTGCTCTCGACGCCAAGGTGCGCAAGGATCTGCGCGCCTGGTTGCGCGACATCCACGAACGCACCGGGAAGACGACGGTCTTCGTCACGCATGACCAGGACGAAGCGCTGGAACTGGCGGACCGGGTGGCGGTCCTCAATCAGGGACGCTTGGACCAGGTCGGGACGCCCGATGAGGTGCAGGATCGGCCTGCGACGCCTTTCGTCATGACCTTTCTCGGTCAGGCGGCTCGCTTTCCCGCGGACATCCGCGACGGTCGAGTGCTGGTTTACGGGAGACCTGTGCCTGTGGCCGCGCCGAGAGCCACCATCGGGCAGGCCAGTCTCTATTGCCGCCCCTGGCACCTGAAGCCGGTGGCTCTCGGCCAAGGGCACGTCACAGGCGCCATCAGCGGAATCAGGCGTCTCGGATCCATGCGCCGGATCGAGGTCTCGCATATCGATGGATCGAAGCTGGAGGTCGAGATTCCGCTTCTGACGAGCTTGCGCCCAGGCGAGGAGATCAGCCTGGAGATCCTGGACGGCGTGCTTTTCCCAGGCCCGTGAAGCTCCGATCATGGGGCACCTCAAACAATCCATCCCAAGGATGGATCGGGTGTCAGGCTGATGTGCGGGACCCAGGCGGCTTGCGGTGCGCTGTTGCGCGAGTTGCGCGCTGAAAATCTCTCATAGGCCGGCATCGTGGATGTCACGCCTCTGCGTCTTCTGTGAAGGTCAGGAAAGGCCACGAGGCAGATCCTATCCGGATTTCCGCTTCTGCGGCATCGACGCGAGCCATCGTGGCACGGTGCACTCTCAGCCTGCGTCGAGGCGGCCGCAGATAGACATCCCCGATCTGCTCGACCGCCTTCCAGCGCAGCCTGGCAATCCGCGGCGCTCTGCCACTTTGTATCTGCGCCTCTGGCTGCCCACATCGTCACGATGCAAACGCTCCCGGTCGGACTTCTGTCCAAAGGCTCAGCCAACAAAGAGGCTAAGCCGACGATCGACTTGCCTCGACCGAAGCTCTGGCGGCCCAAGCGCGTCCTCGTCACACCTGCCGCTCTCGAGTGGGAGCATGGCCACGCCATGCTCGCCCGTGCCGAAGCCCTCGGTTGCGAGATCGTACGTCTGAAGGCCAATCGTCTCGTGGGGCTCGCCGGTGAGGATCCGCGGCGCACCTATGTGGATGCCAAGAACACCCTCGCGATCGTCATCGCTCCGCCTGCCAAGCTGCGCTTGCAGCCCATTCCGCCGAGCGCGGATTGGCGCCTTGATCTGGCGGAGGGCTGCCCGGCTCATTGCCAATACTGCTACCTGGCCGGCAGCCTCACTGGTCCACCGGTCACGCGTGCCTATGCCAATCTGCCGGAGATCCTGAGTGCTGCGGAGCGTCATCTGGATCGTGGGGCGATCACATCCCGCTCTGCCAAGCGCCGGCACGAGGGCACCACGTTTGAAGCATCCTGTTACACCGACCCGCTCGGTATCGAGCACCTGACCGGCTCCCTCGCAGAGACCATCCGCTACTTCGCGCAGCTCGATGCCGCCGTTCAACTGCGCTTCACCACCAAGTTCGATGCCGTGGAGCCGCTTCTCAATCTCGAGCACAACAGGGGCACGCGTATGCGTGTGTCAGTGAACGCCCCGTCGCTTGTGCGCTTTGAAGGCGGGACAGCAGGCCTCCTGGCCCGTTTGCGGGCGGCGCGTCGGATGGCGGAGGCGGGCTACCGCATTGGACTCACGATCGCGCCCATCATGCCGGTAGAGGGTTGGCGGGAGGAATATCGGGCGCTGCTCGACCTTGCAGCTGCGACCCTCGGCGAGAGGTCCGGGGCAGACCTCACCGTCGAGTTGATCACGCACCGCTTCACGGCCGGATCGAAAGAGGTCCTGACGGGCTGGTATCCGGGTTCGAGCTTCGACATGGACGAGGCCGCACGGGCGCAGAAGCGCACGAAGTACGGCTCTCTCAAGTATGTCTATGAACCAGAGGTGATGGGACAGATGCGCGACTTCTTCATGGCCGAGCTTCCCATCCGGCTCCCCGAGGCGCGGGTGCTGTACTGGACGTAGGATCCTGGAACGGCGAAAATTGCCAATCGGAACGGCAGCTCTTGGCGCTGAGCTGAATAAAGCAAATGCCCCGTTTACGCAGTGAGCACAGCTCCGTCAGGCCACGCATAAAAGCCGTGTTTGAGCCCAAACGGACATCTCTGTGAAGCGTGTTCGTAGGTTCGGCAGTCG
>JAESFT010000384.1_pt1 | contig 29942 bp, 26 predicted proteins | sample 9269451 | NCBI WGS metagenome assembly JAESFT01 (sample SAMN14502557, study PRJNA617106) | algae metagenome | isolation source: Scytonema hyalinum WJT4-NPBG1 and co-occurring heterotrophs from well... | place: USA: Mojave Desert, Joshua Tree National Park, California | collected 2006-05-25
CGCGCTACGGCCTGCAATTCCCTTGCGCTCTTGAACGTGACAATCCCCGAAAACGAGATGTAGAACCCCATCTCCATCGCGGCCTCCGCCACCTGCAGCGATTCGGTGAAGCAATGCATCACGCCCGCCGCGCCGCCGGCGTCCGTCCCGGCACCTTCCTCGCGCATGATGCGGATGGTGTCTTCCGAAGCGGAACGGGTGTGGATGATCAGCGGCTTGCCGGTCGCCCGCGATGCACGGATATGGACCCGGAAACGTTCGCGTTGCCATTCCAGGTCGCCCTGCAACCGGTAATAATCCAGCCCGGTCTCGCCAATGGCGACAATCTTCGGATGATCGGACATGGCGGCAAGCTGCTCGACGCTCGGCTCGGGCGTGTCCTCGTAATCGGGATGCACCCCGACCGAGGCAAATACATTGGGATAGGTCTCGGCGAGGCTCAGCACCTGCGGGAAATCCGGCAGATCGACGGACACGCACAGCGCATGGCTGACGCGGTTGTCGGCCATCTTGCCGAAGATTTCCGGCAGTCGGGCGGCGAGTTCGGGGAAGTTGATGTGGCAGTGGGAATCGATATACATCGGCGTATTTTACGCCGATGCACGACGAATGGCCCCACCCGAAAAGTCCGCTCCGGACGCTACGCGACGCGCTTGCCCACGATGATCAGGTCGCGCTCGATGCCATCCAGCGTTGCGACACGGGGCATCGTCGCCCAACGCTCGAAACCGAACGCATCGAACAGTTTCAGGCTGGGAACATTGTGGCCGAAGATAAACCCGAGCAAGGTATGCACCGAAATTTCAGGCGCGTAATCGATGGCGTGCTGCAGAAAATAACGGCCAAGTCCCCTGCCGCGCGCGTTTTCGTGGATGTAGATGGACAGTTCCGCCGTGCCTGAGTATGCGGGCCGGCCGTAGAAATTCGAGTACGACAGCCAGCCGATGATTTCTCCGGCGTCCTCGGCGACCCAGAGCGGCCTGCGTTCGGGCGCATGTTCGTCGAACCATGCGCGGCGCGATTCCACGCTGACCGGTTCGGTATCGGCAGTCACTTCACGGGAGGCGACAGTGCTGTTGTAGATGGCGACGATGGCGGGAAGATCGTCCGGCCGGGCGAGGCGGTGAGAATACGGCATGCGGAAACAGTTAAAGAGTGTGGGTTGCCCTGGAAGATCGCAGTGCGGCGCCGAGTAATTCCTCGATGCGCAGCTTGGCCCGCTGGCCGCTTTCATCGACGGAAAACTGAACGCCAATACCCTGCGCTTTACCGTTGCCGGCACCGGCGGGGGTGACCCAGGCGACCTTGCCGGCGATCGGATATTTCGCCGGATCATCCATCAGGGTAAGAATGAGATAGATCTCGTCGCCGATCTTGTACGCCTTGTTGGTGGGGACGAATATGCCGCCGTTGTTGATAAAGGGCATATAGGCTGCGTAGAGCGCCGCCTTTTCCTTGATGGGGAGTGATAGTACCGATGGCCGCGCAACCGCGGCACCGCTGGCTGCCGCGCCCGGCATTATGCTTGATTCTGCCATGACGGTCCTTTAAGGAAAGAGGTGTACATAATCGATCAGCATGTCTTCGATGAATAGCCGTGCCGACAGCGGATGCTCCGCAATCGCACGGCGCTCGTTCACCGATTTCAATGCACGCAGCAAGTTTGGCAGCTCTACCCGCCGGGCGAGCACGCCGAGATCTTTTTCGTACCGGGGATAATACCGGATTGTGCCTGAAAGTTTCACCGAGAAAACATCATAGAGCCAACGTTGCATCCAAGCAACAAGATCAACGACAGGCGTCTTCTGCAGACGTTCCGCCGTTTTCAACGCGCTGTCGATGCTCGGTTTGGCAAGGCCGGCGAGAAATTCATCCAGGATTTCACGTGATCCGGATTGGGCCATTGCGAAGGCAGCCAGCGGTGCGCCGCCCTGCTCCGCCAGCCATGCGTCGGGCTGGGCAATCCCCTGCGCGGATAGCCAGGCAAGGGCTTGTTGCCAGGATGGCATCGCCAAGGCGAACTTTCTGCAGCGAGACAGGATCGTCGGCAAAAGACGATCAAGTCCATTGCAGACCAACAGGAACACCGTATGGGGCGGCGGTTCTTCCAGTGTCTTGAGCAAGGCGTTGGCCGCCATGGTGTTCAATGCCTCCGCCGGATAAAGCAGGACGATACGCATTCCCTGGCGGTGCGTGGAGATATTCATGAAATCCGCGAGCCCGCGAATCTGATCGATCTTTATTTCCTTGGACGGCGTCTTGGCCGCCTTCGCGGATTTTTTCCCGTCGCCTTCGGCATCGTCTCCCTCGACCGAATCTTCTTCCAGGATCTCGGGGCGCACTCGCCGGTAGTCGGGATGGTTGTATTGGGAAAACCAGCCGCAGGAATCGCATGTGCCGCAGGCGTCGCCGTCCGCGAGAGGTGTCTGGCAAAGCAGCGATTGCGCAAAGCGCTCGGCAAACGCGGTTTTACCGATGCCTTCCGAACCGTGGAAAAGAATTGCGTGCGGCAGCCGGGCGCGAAGCTGCTGCAACTGCGCCCATGCCTCGTCCTGCCATGGATACTTCGTGGTCGTCATGCGGATATCACAGCGTCGCGGCCAGCTTTTTCAGCTCGTCATGCACTTCGGAAAACGGCCTCGTGGAGTCGATGATGCGGAAACGCTCCGGAAATTCGGAGGCCCTGCGCAGATATTCGGCGCGGGTGTCGGCGAAAAAGTCCGCCTTTTCCTGTTCGAACTTGTCCAGCTCCCGGCTTGCATCCAGGCGCGACCGTGCCACATCCAGCGGCACGTCGAACAGCAGCGTCAGGTCTGGCTGCAGGTGTGGGTGCACCCACTGTTCCAATGCAGCCAGCTTTTGCTTGTCCAGCTTCCGCCCGCCGCCCTGGTAGGCGAAGGTCGCATCGGTGAAACGGTCCGAAATCACCCAGTCGCCGCGCCCCAGGGCCGGCTCGATGATCTGGGCAAGGTGTTCCCGCCGCGCGCCGAACATCAGCAGGGCCTCGGTTTCAAGGTGCATCGTTTCGTGCAGAAGCAGTTCGCGCAGCTTTTCGCCCAGGGGGGTGCCGCCCGGCTCGCGTGTCGTGATCACCGTCCTGCCACGGGCAGCCAGCAGCTCGGCGAACCTTGTCAGGTGAGTCGACTTGCCGGCGCCGTCGATGCCCTCGAATGTGATGAATTTGCCTCTTGCCATGAACGGTGATTCACTAGTGATCGGTCGACCCGCATTATCGCTGGAATTTATTGACCGCGCGATTATGGTCGGCGAGATTTGCTGAAAATTCGCTGGTACCGTCGCCACGCGCAACGAAATACAGCGCATTGCTGGCGGCCGGATTCAGTGCTGCAGCCAGCGACTCCGCACCGGGCAAGGCGATCGGTGTCGGCGGCAGCCCTGGGCGGGTGTAGCTGTTGTATGGCGTGTCGGTTTCCAGGTCACGCTTGCGGATATTGCCCTTGAACTTGTCGCCCATGCCGTAAATCACCGTCGGATCGGTCTGCAGCAGCATGCCGAGCCTGAGCCGATTGACGAAGACGGCGGCAATCATGTTGCGCTCGGATTTCTGCCCGGTCTCCTTTTCGATGATGGATGCCATGATCAGTGCTTCATAGGGATTTTTGTACGGCAACGATGGATCGCGCCTGGCCCACTCCTGGTTCAGGCGCTTGAGCATCAAAGCGTGCGCCTGCTTGTAGACCTGGATATCGCTTGATCCCTTCGCAAACCGATAGGTATCCGGGAAAAACAGGCCTTCCGGCATGCGGTAATCCGGCGCCAATTTCTGCATCAGTTCGGCATCGGAGAGCGACGCGGTGTCATGTTTCAGCGCGGGATGCGCATCAATGGCCTGACGCATCTGGCGGAATGTCCATCCCTCGATGATTGCCAGCGATTCCTGTGCAAATTCACCCCGGACAAGCTGATCGATCAGGCCCAACGGCGAGGTGCCGGGTTTCAGTTCATAATGGCCGGCCTTCAGCCGTGCGCCCTTGCCGCTCAGGCGGGCGAGCACGGCGAACAAGGTAGGATTTACCGGCGCTCCCGCTGCGGCGATCTGCTCGGCGGTGCCGGCCACGCTGCTGCCGGAGCGGATGGTGAATTCGAGCGGCTGCTGACCCGCATCAAGAATCGGCCGGTTTGCCCAGAAAACCGTCACGCCAGCGGCGAGCATGGCGAAAATGACGACAAAGAGAAGGAATTTTTTGATCAAAACGATGCCTGGAACGGGAAGCTGAATGAATCGAACGAATTTTTGCGGGCTCACTATAATCGAGCCGTGATGATAAAACCATTTTTAGTTTGAGACCGCCGAAATGAATACATGGTTGCAATTCTTGATCCAGCACAGTGCCGTCCTCGACGAGGGCAAGGACGTTCTCGGTTTTGCGGGCGACAGCCCGACTCCGTCGGCCTTCGTTGCGCCGCTCACCGATCTTGGCCTGATCGCCGCAACCGGCGAGGAAGCGGCTGTTTTCCTGCATAACCAGCTGACCAATGACGTGGAGCATCTCGGGCCGTCGGAAGCCCGGCTGGCGGGATATTGTTCACCAAAGGGCCGTCTGCTCGCCAGCATGCTGATGTGGCGGGCCGGTGATGGCGTAATGCTGCAATTGCCGCGTTCGATCCAGGCGGCCGTGCAGAAGCGCTTGCAGATGTTCGTGCTGCGCGCCAAAGTCAAGCTGAACGACGCGTCCGACACGCACGTAGCGCTCGGCCTGGCCGGACATGATGTGGCCGGATTGCTGATGCAATGGTTTCCGACTCCGCCATCGGCCCCTTATGCGAAGACCGAATCCGACGCCGGCATCCTGATCCGAATGCCTGATGCGTTCTCGGTTCCCCGTTATCTCTGGATCACCGCCCCGGATACGGCGCAGGCCGCCTGGCCGACGCTGACCGCCAAATTGCCGCCGGCAGGCGCCGCCTTGTGGCGTCTGTCGGAAATCCATGCCGGGATCCCGCGCATCACCCAGCCTACCCAGGAGCAGTTCGTGCCGCAGATGGTCAATTTCGAACTGGTCGGCGGCGTGAATTTCAAGAAAGGCTGCTATCCCGGCCAGGAAATCGTTGCCCGCAGCCAGTACCTCGGCAAGCTCAAGCGTCGGATGATGCTTGCATCGGTCGAGACCGCCGATGCGCGCGCCGGCATGGAGGTGTTTTCCGCCGCCGACCCGGACCAGCCCTGCGGCATGATCGTCAATGCCGAAAAGAACGATGCCGGCGGCATGGATTGCCTGGTCGAAATGAAAATTGCTGCATTGGACCAATCCGGCGTGCATCTCGGTTCCGCGAATGGCCCCGTGCTGCGTTTCGGCAGCCTGCCTTATGCCCTGCCGGACGCTGCCTGAGCCGGCGGTTCACGCATGAAGGACTTGTATATCTATTACCGCGTACGCTCCGAGCACGCACGCAGACTGCAGCTGACGGTCCTGGCGCTGCAGCAATCTATTTCGCGGGAATATGGTATCGTCACCGCACTCAAGCGACGTCCCGAAGAACAGCAAGGACAGCACACCTGGATGGAGGTGTACCTTGCCATACCCGACGGTTTCGACATGCGGCTGGAGCAGGTTGTCGCGCAGACCGACCTCATCACACTGATCGAAGGCAAACGCAACATGGAATATTTTCTGGACTGCTCCATATGTGCCTGATCGTCTTTGCCTGGAAAGTCGTTCCCGGCATTCCGCTGATCGCCGCCGGCAACCGCGATGAATTCTACAACCGCCCCGCTGTCCCCGCCGCCTGGTGGACGGACCGTCCCCGGATTTACGCAGGCCGGGATCTACAGGGCGGCGGCACCTGGATGGGAGTCAATCGAAACGGTCGATTCGCCGCCGTCACCAACGTCCGCGCGCCCGACCAGAAGCGTGGCGACGCGCCGACACGCGGTGCCTTGGTTGCCGATTATCTGGACAATGAGGCAGGCCCGGACGACTACGTGCGCGAAATCTCCGGGCGGGCACATTTGTACAATGGCTTCAACCTGCTGATCGGCGATAAAAGCAAGCTGATCTGGTACTCCAATACCGCAAACGACGAACGTAATGGCTGCCCTCTGCCACCCGGCATCTATGGCCTCTCCAACGGAGCGCTCGATACGCCCTGGCCGAAGGTGGTGAGTACCAAGGCGCAGTTTGCCAGCCTGCTCTGCCAGGGGGCGCCGGAAGATGCCTATTTCGAGATGCTGAGCGATACCACGATCGCTTCGGATTGCCGGTTGCCGCAGACGGGAATCAGCCTGGAATGGGAGCGGGCGTTGTCGGCAGTGTGTATCGAATTGCCGGAGTACGGGACGCGGAGTTCGACGTTGGTGCGGTTGTATGAGGGTGATGGAGCCGAATTGAGGGAGCGGGCGATTCGGTAATCATTCAATCGTCGAAATCGGCTATAAAACGCTTGTCATCGCTTCAAAGCGTTTTGCGGAGATTTTGGACAGCATGCCATCCATCTGCAAAACGCTATCAGTTTGCAAGTCGGAACGCGTTCTGCAAGGGGGAATCCAGAGTTGCGGCGTGGCCCCGGTAATGCAATGCCATCGGCTCTCCGAAGAGACTAGCCCCGGTGGGCCACTCACGTTGGCAAAGCAAAGATAGGACTGGAGCACTACTCCAGCGAGGCGGGCCGCTGCTCCTTCGGCGTGTTTGGAAAAGTACCGCCTTTACGCACTAGCTGAAGTCGTGCCGCATCTGAATATGCGGAATGCCGGCTTCCATAAACTCCTCCCCTTCCTGCACAAAACCAAACCGGCTGTAGAACGGCGCGGCATGCGTCTGCGCACTCAGGATCACCGTCTTGTCTCCCCGCTCCCTCGCCTGCTGCATCAGCGCTTCCAGGATGCGGCCGCCGACACCGGTGCCTCGCGCGGCCTTCTTCACCGCCATGCGGCCGATATGACCGTCCGGCAGCAGTCTTCCGGTACCGAGCGCCCTGCCCTGCTCATCGCGGGCCAGGGCGTGCAGGCTTACGGAGTCCATGTCGTCCCACTCAAGCTCGACCGGAACATTCTGCTCCAGCACGAATACTTCATAGCGCACCGGCTGCGCCTCCTGCTTCAGGCTTTCCCAGCCGCCTATGGTCAAACTGATTTTCATAGGGCTTGCGGCGGGACTTTTTCAAGGCGCGTGATGGTCGCGCGCCAATCTTCCGGAAACGGCACGCCCTTGCGCACGGCAGTGTCAGCATAAACGTAGAACAGCTCACCGGATATCAGGTGCTGGTCGCCGAGATGAATCTCCACGATGAAGCGTACCGATGAACGGCCAAAGCCGGCGCAGCGCACGCCGATGTCGAGAATGTCATCAAAGCGGGCGGGCGCGATAAATTCAACAGTAGCCTTGCGGGCGAACATCTCCCGGCCGTCCTTCGCCTGCTGCAGCACCCCCGGCAAGCCGGTCGCGCGCCAATACTCGGTGAACGCTACATCAAAATACGTCAGATAGTGTCCGTTGAATACGATGCCCTGCATATCCGCCTCCGCCCAGCGGACGCGGAGTTGATGAAAGAAGGAGAAATCTTCGCGTGCCATGGTGACTCAGAAAATAATCAAGTGGTGTTTGCTCAATCGGCGAGGAAGCCGCGTATCAGACGGTTGACCCGTTCCGGCTGCTCGTGAATGATCCAGTGCGAGCCTTCTGGAATGCGCTCGATTTTCAGATCATCGATGAAATCGTCCAGTCCATCCAGCAAGGTCTTCGGCAATGCCATATCGTTCTCGCCCCAGATCACGCGGGTCGGTATCGTGATGCGGAAATCCTTCGGGTCGAGCTGCAGCTTCAGCGGACCAGCATGCTGGTCGGTTGGCGGATGCAGGGGCGACGCGCGGTAGTAATTGACGCCGCCGGTCAGTCCGCGCGACCAGCACTCATGGTATTTCCGCCTGACGTCAGGCGTGAACCACGGCGTGGGCGATTTCCCCATGCCGTTCAGCAAATTTTCCAGCAATGCGAAGTTATCCTTCGCAAGCGCGCTCTCCGAACCTTCTGCGCGCAGCCAGTTCATGTATTCGCTGGCCTTTTTCTGTTCCGGGTCGTTGGCCAGCGCTTGCATGAAGAGATACGGATGCGGCGAATTCACGATGATCAGCCGGTGCAGAAGCTGCGGCAGCCCGATAGCGAAATTCCATGCAATCGCGCCGCCCCAGTCATGCGCGACCATCACGAATTTTTCGTAGCCGAGATATGTCGCAAGCTGACGCAGGTCGTCGACGATATGCTTGGCCTTGTAAGCGCCGAGGTCGGACGGCATGTCCGACAGGTTGAAGCCGCGCAGGTCGGGAGCGACGGCGAAGTGGTCGGTGCCGAATTCCGCAAGCTGCGCTTCCCACTCGTACCAGAACTCGGGAAAACCGTGCACGAACAGGATCAGCGGCTTGCCCTTCTCCCCTGCGCTGGCGAAATGCAGCCGGGTGCCGTTCGGCAGCGCGGCAAATTGGTTGCTCTGGATGGTGGCTGGCATGGTCGCTCCCGCTTGCATTAGTTGACGTTCAGTTTGGCTTGCAGCATTTCGCGGATATGCGGCGCCGCTTCAAAAGGATCGCTCGGATTGCGCTGCAGGATGATGTCTTCCATGCGGGTCTGGACGTTGCCCAGCGCATTCGGGTGCGAGTAAACGTAGAAGCGGTTTTCGGCGATGGCGTTGAAAGTGAACTCTGCCACCTGTGCCGCCGACACCTTTCCGGAAGAAACCGCCTTTTCGGAGACCGCCTGGGCCGCGATCTGGCTGGGTGTCGGTCCTGCATCGGACTTCACGTCGTCGGGACGGCTGCGCTCGGAATTGGAGATGCCGGTCGGGACGAAGTACGGGCACAGCACCGAAGCGCCGATCGGCGCCTTGATCAATTTAAGGTCATGATACAGGGTCTCCGAAAGCGACACGACCGCATGCTTGGACACATTGTAGATGCCCATGTTGGGCGCATTCAGCATGCCGGCCATCGACGCGGTATTGACGATATGTCCTTCATAAGTGGGGTCCTTCTTCGCGCATTCCAGCATCAGCGGCGTGAAAGTGCGCACGCCATGCACCACGCCCCAGAGGTTGACGCCGAGCACCCATTCCCAGTCAGCCAGCGAGTTTTCCCAGACCAGGCCGCCCGAACCGACGCCCGCGTTGTTGAATACGAGATGCACCGCGCCGAATTTTTCCATGGTGGCATCGGCCAACGCCTGCACCTCCTCCGGCTTGCGCACGTCGCAGCGCATCGCCAATACTTGCGCGCCCTGCGCTTCGAGTTCGGCCTTTACCTTGTCGAGTTGCTCCTGTTGCACGTCGGCCAGAACCAGCTTCATGCCGAGGCGCAAGCCGATGTTGGCGAATTCGCGTCCGAAACCGCTTGCACCGCCGGTGATGACGGCGACCTTGTCCTTGAAGTCTTTCATGTGTGTCTCCTGAATGGGTAGGCTGATATTTAGATCTTTTTCAATTGAAACCCGAGGCGCGGAAAGTGCACGACGACGGTTCCTGCCTGCGGGTCGGTGCGGCGCACGGCCAGTTCGTTGTCGGTGGCCATCACCAGTTCGCCTTCGACCGGATCGATGCCATAGTCCGTCGGCGCGATCGTCACCTGTTCACCGAGCGCAATACCGAAGGTATTGACGAACGCCGCATCAATGTTGGCCGGGCTTGCGGAACGCGCGGCTTCCAGCGCCTGCTCACCGCTCATCGCTTCGAACTGATGATGACCGATCGCCGCCATGCGCGCCATCCATGCCTGAAGACGCGGAGCGCGATCAAGAATCGATGCAACCTCCTTTGCTTTCTGCACAAACCAAAGGCAGTGATAGACCGAGAAATCCGCAATGCACGGCTGAGCCCCGAGCAAGTAATGCTTGCCGTTGCCAATCATGTTCTCCAGCCGGCGCAGATATTCAAGCAGGCTGCCGGTCGCCTCGCCGACCGAGATGCGAGGTGCATTGCCGCGGAAGCCGGCTCTATCGGCTGCAAATGCTTTCATCTGCTCCGGCGTCGCGCCACCGAGAATGCTTTGAATCGCAGCCGGTTGCTGGAAGATATAGGGGATCACTGTCCAGAACAGTGTCGAATCGGCCCATTGCGCGAGCGTTCTGGCCACACCCTCTGTCTCCGGCGGATACAGGGTCGGCGCGGGCGCAATCTGCTCCAGTACATTGGCGATCAGCGCGGTGTCGCAATAGATGTCGGCGCCTATTTGCAGTACCGGTGTCTTGCGGTAGCCGCCGGTCAGCGCAGTGAGATTGGGTTTCGGCATGATGGCGGGGATCAGCACCGATTTCCAGGGGAGTTTCTTGTAGCCGAAGATGGTGCGGACTTTTTCCGAGAACGGCGAGTTGGCGTAATGGTGAAATATCAGGTCTGACATTGAGACTCCTTGGTACGGTGCGGATAGGCGAATCAGGCTGGTTTTCTCTCCTTGGCAGGAAGAGGAATCGGTCCGGAATGGAGTAGCGACGCTGATTGACTGGATGCAGCAGTTTAAACTTGCCACCCCTACGCGGGCCGCCCCAGCCCAACCTTCCGCCTAGCAGGGGGAAAGTGCCGTGCGGTTATTGTTTAAGCATCGCATGGTGATATTTGCCATCTCAAACCAGCTTCACCAACTGCTTCCCGAAGTTCTTGCCCTTTAACAGTCCGATGAATGCCTCCGGCGCCGCCTCGAGCGAAGGCGCAACCGACTCCCGGAACTTCAGCTTGCCGGTTGCCACCAGCGTGCCCAGTTCCTTCAAGCCCTGCGGCCATAATTCCGGGTGCTCGGACACGATGAAGCCGCGCATCGTCAGCCGCATGGTCAGGAACGCACGGGTATTCCTGATCGCCATCGGTTCACCGTCATAGCCGGCGATCAGGCCGCAGAGCGCGATCCTGCCGAACGCGTTCATGCGTGCCAGGCAGGCATCGAAAATCTCGCCGCCGACATTTTCGAATATGGCGTCGATGCCGTTCGGTGTCGCTTTCGCCAGGTCGGCTTCCAGATTGCCGGCCTTGTAGTCGATGCAGGCGTCAAAGCCGAGCTCGTCGACCACGTATGCGCATTTTTCCTTGCCGCCGGCGATGCCGACCGCACGGCAGCCGCGTTGCTTCGCAAGCTGTCCTACTACGCTGCCGACCGCGCCGCTGGCGGCGGAGACGACGATGGTTTCGCCCTCTTTCGGCTGCATGATCTGCGTGAGCCCGTACCATGCGGTCATGCCCGGCATGCCGACTGATCCAAGATATGCCGACAGCGGAATGTGTGCCGTATCGACCTTGCGCAACAGGGTGCCGTCGGAAACGCCCATCTCCGACCAGCCCATCATGCCGACGACCTTGTCGCCGACCGCAAATTTCGGATTCTTCGATTCCACGATCTCGCCGGCCGTGCCGCCGATCATCGTTTCGTTCAATGCCTGCGGTGCCGCATAGCTCTTGACGTCTTCCATGCGCATGCGCATGTACGGATCAAGCGACAGGAAATGGTTGCGGATCAGGACTTCGCCGTCCTTCAGTGACGGGACCGGCACTTCTTCGAGGCGGAAGTTGTCCGGAGTAACCTGGCCTTTCGGACGGGAGGCCAGTACGATGCGTTTAAAAGTTGCCATGGCGTGCTCACACTTTCTTTATGTAGAGGCGCAGACATGCGCCCGCGTTGTATGTCGTGTAGATACATGCGGGCAGAGCCGCCCGCACCACTGCTATTCGTGATCCAGCTTCTTGGCCGCATCCAGCCGCTTCAGGTATTTGAAGGTGCCCATCGCCTTGGCGGTAAGCTTGTCGCCGTTCCACAATTCGCCTTCGCAGAAGCACATGGTGGTCGAGCGATGGAATGCCTTGCCCTTGGCGATGATGCGGTTGCCGGATGTTCCGGCCGGCTGGAAAAAACTGGTCTTCATCTCGACCGTCACGCCGCCGCGCGCATCCGGATCGAGCGACCGGCCGGCCATGGACATCACCACATCCAGCAAGGTCATGACCACGCCGCCGTGGGTGACGTGCCAGCTGTTCATATGGCGCGGCTCCAGAGTAAGCGCGACGGCGGCCTCGCCGTTTTCCATCCCGAGAAATTCCACGCCGACGTCGTGCAGAAAGGGAATGACGGAAGGAAACGGCTGCGGCGGTGATTGCGAAAAATCCATCAATGAACCGCCGACACGCCGCCGTCGACTGCCAGGATCTGGCCGGTGATGTGTTTGCCGGCGTCCGATGCGAACAGCAATGCCGCGCCCTTCAGGTCTTCATCGTCGCCGATACGCTGCAGCGGCGCGCGTTTCGCGAGATTTTCCTCGCCCAGATTTTCCAGCACGCCCTTGGTCATCTTGGACGGGAAGAAGCCCGGGGCAAGCGCATTCACCGTGATGCCGTGCTTGCCCCATTCACCTGCCAGCGTGCGGGTGAAATTGACTACCGCGCCCTTGGACGTGTTGTAGGCGATCGTTTGCATTGAATTCGGGCCGTTGCCGGACAGGCCGGCGATCGACGCGACATTGACGATACGGCCATACTTGCGAGGGATCATCGATTGCTTGGCCACCGCCTGCGACAGCAGGAAGATGCTGCGCACATTCAGGTTCATCACCTTGTCCCAGGCTTCGATCGGATGATCTTCCGCCGGCGCACCCCAGGTGGCGCCCGCATTGTTGATCAGGATGTCGATGTGCCCGAGGCGCTTGATCGCTTCAGCAACCAGCGGCGCGATCGCGGACTCCTGAGACACGTCGGCGGCGATCGCGCTGGCTTCGATGCCGCGCTGCTTCAGGTGGGCGACCGCTTCGTCGAGGTCCGCCTGCTTGCGCGAGGACAGCACGATTTTCGCGCCCTGCTCGCCGAGCGCTTCGGCGATCTGCAAGCCAAGGCCGCGCGATCCGCCGGTGACGAGTGCAGTCTTTCCTTCGAGATTAAACAGCTGTTGTATGGTGCGCATTGCGTCTCCTTTTTCTGGTTCAATTTAAATTTCGTAATCCATGCATTGGCGCGCTTCGCGAATTGCGCCGATGAACGGTTTCAATGCCACATGCTGCGGATGTTCCTGGTAGGCGTCGAGCGCGGCTTTCGATGTGAATTCGGAGTACAGCACGACGTCGTAGGTTGCCTCGAGATCGGGCTGAGCGAGCGCCACTTCGAATTTCAGGATGCCGGGCACGATACCGGCGCAGGCGTCGAGGAGTTCTTTCATTCTCAAGGCGTTGGTCGCCTTGTCCACGCCTTCGGCCTGGTCTTTCAGCTTCCACATGACGATGTGTTTGAGCATGGGGTGACTTTGAAAAAATAGAGAAAAAATTCCCTCCTCCTGTCAGGGGGAGGGTGAGCGTGGGGGTAGTGAGGTTGTGCTATTGCATGCGGTCGATTCGACCTCACTACCCCTGCACGGGCCGCCCCTTCCCAACCAAGCGGACTGCCCTTACGGACAATCCGCTTCGCAGGCGGACAGCATGCTGTCCAAATTCCCTGCTACGCCCCCTGAAAGGGGGAAGGAGTTCTACAAGGGTGAAAGTTCTTAAGAGTGGAAGAGCTCAGAACCACGCATCCTGCATATCCAGCGTCGTCGTATCGATGCTCTCCAGCAGATCGAGCTGCGGCTGTACCTTCGGCAATTCCCATTTGAAGAAATAGGCGCAGGCCTGCAGTTTCCCCTGATAGAAATCGGCGTCATGCCCGCTCTTGCCGACCGCCAGCATCGCCTGCTGCAGCCACATCCACGCCACGACCGCATGGCCGAATGCTTCCAGGTACACCGATGCGTTGGCCAGCGTTTTGTTCATGTCGCCGGCCGCATACAGGGTACGGGTAACGGCACCGATACGCTGCCACGCATCGCCAAGGGACTTCGCATATCCGGCCAGCTCCTGCACCTCGGAGGCCTTGGACAGCGTCTTGCGGATTTCGGCTACCAGTGCCTCGAATGCCGCGCCGTTCTGCATCGACACTTTCCGGCCCAGCAGGTCCAGGCCCTGGATACCATGCGTGCCTTCATGGATCGGGTTCAGGCGGTTATCGCGATAAAACTGCTCGACATTGTATTCACGGGTGTAGCCGTAGCCACCGTGGATCTGGATCGCCAGACTGTTTGCCTCCAGGCACCATTGCGACGGCCAGGATTTGGCGATCGGCGTCAGGATGTCGAGCAGCAGCGTCGCGTGGCGGCGTTCGTCCGGCGACTCCAGCGTGCGCTCGTCGTCGACCAGCCGCGCGCAATACAGGTTGAGCGCGAGACCGCCTTCCACATAGGCTTTCTGCGCCAGCAGCATGCGCTTGACGTCGGTGTGCTGGACAATGGGAATCTGCGGCTGGGCCGGGTCCTTCGCGCCGGGATGCCGGCCCTGCGGCCGCTCGCGCGCATATTCCAGCGAATGCAGGTAGCCGGTGTAACCCAGCATCACCGCGCCGAGGCCGACGCCGATGCGCGCTTCGTTCATCATGTGGAACATGTTGGCCAGGCCCTTGTGCACCTCGCCTACCAGATAACCGATCGCGCCCGGCTTGCCCTGCGGCTTGAACTTGCCTTCGCCGAAATTCAGCAGGCAGTTGGTCGTGCCGCGATAACCCATCTTGTGGTTCAGCCCTGCCAGCACCACATCGTTGCGCTCGCCCACGCTGCCGTCCGAATTCACGAGTTTCTTCGGTACGATGAACAGCGAGATGCCTTTCACGCCCGGGATCAGCTTGCCGTCCGGGCCGGGGACTTTTGCCAGCACCAGGTGCACGATGTTTTCCGACAGTTCGTGTTCGCCTGCCGAAATCCACATCTTGTTGCCCTTGAGTCGATAGGTGCCGTCCTCCTGGGGTTCCGCGCGGGTGGTAATGTCGGACAGCGACGAACCGGCCTGAGGCTCCGACAGGCACATGGTGCCGAAGAAACGCCCTTCCAGCATCGGCTTGACGAAGGTATTGATCTGCTCCGGCGTCCCGCATTTGAGCAGCGTGTTGGCATTGCCGATGGTCAGGAACGGATAGGACGATGTACCGACGTTGGCGCCCTTGAAATAGGCCAGGCCGGCTTTTTCGATCAGCACCGGCAACTGCATGCCGCCCATTTCATAATCCTGCCCGGCGGCCATCAGGCCGGACTCGCAGAATGCCTTCAGGGCGGTCTTTACTTCAGGAATGATATGGACGGTCTCGCCGTCGAAATGCGGTTCCTCCTGGTCGTTCTTTTTATTGTGGGGTTCGAACAGGTCGGTGGCGATCTGCTCGCAGGTATCGAGCGCCGCATTGAAGGTTTCGCGGGAATGGTCGCTGTAGCGACCGCGCTGAGTCAGCGCCTCCGCATTCAGCCATTCATACAAAACGAATTCGAGATCGCGGCGGGAAATGATCTTGGATTGCATGGTTCAACCTCCGTCCTCCACCCCGCGTGACGGCGGCTGGAGGACGCAAACAGTTAATGACGATGGCTTGAGGTGCGTGCGCGCTCGGCGCCGATTACACCACTTCGAACAGGCCAGCGGCGCCCTGGCCGCCGCCGATGCACATCGTCACCACCACGTATTTCGCGCCGCGGCGCTTGCCTTCGATCAATGCATGGCCGGTCAGGCGGGCGCCCGACACGCCATAGGGATGGCCGACGGCGATCGCGCCGCCGTTGACGTTCAGGCGGTCGGCTGGAATGCCCAGCTTGTCGCGGCAGTACAGCACCTGCACCGCGAACGCTTCATTCAGTTCCCACAGGCCGATGTCCTCGACTTTCAGGCCGGCTTTCTTCAGCAGTTTCGGAATCGCGAAAACCGGGCCGATACCCATTTCATCCGGCTCGCAGCCGGCGATTGCGAAGCCGCGGTAGATCCCCAGCGGCTGCAGGCCTTTCTGTTCGGCGAGCTTGCTGTTCATGACGATGGCGACCGATGCGCCGTCGGAGAACTGGCTGGCATTGCCGGCAGTGATCACGCCGCCCGGCAGCGCGGTACGGATCTTCGACACGCCTTCGATGGTGGTGTCGGCGCGAATGCCTTCGTCAGCGGAAATCGTAACTTCGCGGGAGATCAGCATGCCGCTTTCCTTGTCGGCCACGCCCATGATGGTGGTCATCGGCACGATCTCGTCATTGAACTTGCCAGCTGCCTGAGCGGCGGCGGCGCGTTGCTGGCTCTGGACGCCGTACTCGTCCTGGCGTTCCTTGCTGATGTTGTAGCGCTTGGCGACGGTCTCGGCCGTCTGCAGCATCGGCCAGTAGATTTCAGGCTTGTTCTTTCTCAGCCAGACTTCGGCCAGCATGTGGCTGTTGGCTTCCTGCTGCACGCAGGAAATGGATTCGACACCGCCTGCGGCATAGATGTCGCCTTCGCCGGCGATCACTCGCTGCGCGGCGGTTGCGATGGTCTGCAGGCCGGAGGAACAGAAACGGTTGATAGTCATGCCGGCGGTGGTGACCGGGCAGCCGGCGCGCAGTGCAATCTGGCGCGCGATGTTGCTGCCGGTGGCGCCTTCCGGTGTGGCGCAGCCCATGATCACGTCTTCCACCTCGCCGGCTTCAATCTTGGCGCGCTCGATCGCCGCCTTCAGCACATGGCCGCCCAAGGTCGCGCCGTGGGTCATATTGAATGCACCTTTCCAGGATTTGGCAAGGCCGGTGCGGGCGGTGGATACGATGACGGCGTCAGTCATTTGAGGCTCCTTGAATTGAATTATGTTGATCTGTGTTGACACGAAGGTCGGTTCGAAACGGGGAACAGCCAACCACTCGACCGGGGAAAAAACGAATATCAGAATAGCATATTTTTAGCACGATCGTTCGCAAAAAATTTCCATCGGATAAGCCATCGATTCCCGGCTCTCCGGTTCGGTTCCCGCCCGCGGCAGCACCCATTCGGGGCTGTAAGTTTCTGTAAGTTTGAAGCAAGTATTGTGTAAGGTTCAAGTCGCACACTCGGCCCGTGCAAGCAATGCCGCGAGGCTTTGCACTTTATATTTATTATTCGAGGAGATTAGCATGGCGACAGCACAGACAACTGCGCACACCATGACGGCAGAGGAGAAGAAGGTCATCTTCGCCTCGTCGTTAGGGACCGTGTTCGAGTGGTACGACTTTTATCTTTACGGCTCACTTGCCGCAATTATTGCGAAGCAATTCTTTGCCGGCACCGACCCCAATACAGCGTTCATCTTTGCGCTGCTCGCGTTTGCCGCCGGTTTCATCGTCCGTCCTTTCGGCGCGCTGGTGTTCGGCCGCCTCGGCGACATGATCGGCCGTAAATACACCTTCCTCGTCACCATCCTGATCATGGGCGTGTCGACATTCATCGTCGGCCTGTTGCCTACCTACGCATCGATTGGCATTGCAGCGCCGATCATCCTCATCACGCTACGTATCCTGCAGGGCCTCGCGCTCGGCGGCGAATACGGCGGCGCGGCCACCTATGTTGCAGAACATGCGCCAAACGGAAAGCGCGGCGCCTTCACCGCCTGGATCCAAACCACCGCGACACTCGGTCTGTTCCTGTCGCTGATGGTGATTCTGGGCACCCGTACCGCGATGGGCGAAGCCGCGTTTGCCGATTGGGGATGGCGTATCCCATTCCTGCTGTCAATCTTCCTGCTGGCCATCTCGGTCTGGATCCGCTTGTCGATGAATGAATCGCCGGCGTTCGCCAAGATGAAGGCCGAAGGACGGACCTCCAAGGCACCGTTGTCCGAAGCATTCGGTCAGTGGAAAAACCTGAAGATCGTGATCCTGGCCCTGATCGGCCTGACCGCCGGCCAGGCAGTGGTCTGGTACACCGGCCAGTTCTACGCACTGTTCTTCCTGACGCAGACACTGAAGGTCGAACCGGCTACCGCCAACCTGCTGATCGCCGCGGCACTCGTGATCGGCACACCGTTCTTCATCGTGTTCGGCTCGCTGTCGGACAGGATTGGACGCAAGAAGATCATCATGGCAGGCTGCCTGATTGCCGCCGTGACTTATTTCCCGATCTTCAAGGCCATCACGCACTACGCCAATCCGGCGCTGGAAGCCGCACTGGTCAACGCACCAGTCGTGGTGACTGCCAATCCGGACGATTGCCAGTTCCAGTTCAACCCAACAGGCACCAAGAAGTTCACTTCGTCCTGCGACATCATCAAGGCAAAACTGGCTGCCGCTTCCGTTGCTTATTCAAACGAAGCAGCGCCTGCCGGCACCGTGGCAACCGTCAAGATCGGCGACAAGGTCATCACGTCCTATGACGCCAGCAAGCTGTCGAAAGACGAAGCCGCCGCCAAGGACAAGGCCTTCTCGAAAGAGCTGGCTGACTCGATCAAGGCCGCAGGCTACCCTGCAAAGGCTGATCCGGCCCAGATCAACAAGGGCATGGTCCTAGTGCTGCTGGTGATCCTGGTAATTTACGTGACCATGGTGTACGGCCCGATCGCCGCGATGCTGGTGGAGATGTTCCCGACCCGTATCCGCTACACATCGATGTCGTTGCCGTATCACATCGGTAACGGCTGGTTCGGCGGCCTGCTGCCGACCACGGCCTTCGCGCTGGTGGCCTACAAGGGCGACATCTACTACGGCCTCTGGTATCCGATCATCATCGCCCTGCTCACATTCGTGATCGGCATGCTGTTCGTCAAGGAAACCAAGGACCTGGACATTTACGCTGGAGATTAAGGTTATAGTCGTCCCGGACGCGCTTTCCCGCACGTCCGGCTTGCAGCCGCCGTTTAATCACGGCGGCTTTTTTTCGTCCGGGCATTTCTCGCCCTGGCATCGATCCCTGCCGATCCGCGTGCAAAGCCCCCCGGATTTTGCTATCGTCGGGCAGCCATTCTCACCGGTATCCCATCCACCGCTCCATCGCCCTACTCTCAACCACAAGCCCTACTCTCAACCACAATTTCCGTCATGAATATCCCCACCCGTCTCGGCACCCCCTTATCTCCGTCTGCCGTCAAGGTCATGCTGCTCGGCTCCGGCGAACTCGGCAAGGAAGTCATCATCGCCCTTCAGCGTCTCGGGGTCGAAGTCATCGCCGTCGACCGCTATCCGAATGCACCCGGGCACCAGGTTGCGCATCGCGCCCATGTCATCAACATGACCGACGGCGCGGCCCTTACCGCCCTGATCGAACAGGAAAAGCCGGACCTCGTCGTGCCTGAAATCGAAGCCATCGCCACGCCGGCGCTCATGGAACTGGAAAAGGCCGGCAAGGCAACCGTCATCCCGACCGCCCGCGCCGCCTGGCTCACGATGAACAGGGAAGGCATCCGACGGCTGGCGGCAGAAGAATTGGGTTTGCCGACATCGCCCTACCGCTTCGCCGACAGCCTGGCGGAACTGCAGGCTGCCTGCGCCGAAATCGGCTTTCCCTGCGTCATCAAGCCGGTGATGTCGTCGTCCGGCAAGGGGCAATCGAAGATCGACAGCGCCGGCGAGGTCGAGGCGGCCTGGAACTACGCCGCAGCGGGAAGCCGGGTCAACGCCGGCCGGGTGATCGTCGAAGGTTTCATCGATTTCGATTACGAGATCACGCAACTGACGGTTCGCGCCCGTAGTGCGAATGGCGAGACGGACACGTTTTTCTGCGATCCGATCGGCCACGTGCAGGTCGATGGAGATTATGTTGAATCCTGGCAGCCGCATCCGATGCATCCGGCGGCGCTGGCGAAGTCGCGCGATATCGCCCGCAAGGTGACCGAGAATCTCGGCGGACTCGGACTCTTCGGCGTCGAGCTGTTCGTCAAGGATGAGATGGTCTGGTTTTCGGAGGTCAGCCCGAGGCCGCACGATACCGGCATGGTGACGATGGCAAGCCAGTGGCAGAGCGAATTCGAGGTCCATGCGAAGGCGATTCTCGGTCTGCCGGTGAATGTGGCGCTGAAATCCCCTGCCGCCTCTGCCGTCATCTACGGACAGCACGAAGCGAAGGCGATTGCTTTCGAAGGCGTGGCCGACGCGCTGACTGTACCGGGCGTCGATATTCGGCTGTTCGGCAAGCCGGAGTCCTTCAAAAAGCGGCGCATGGGCGTGGCGCTGGCTGTCGCGGATGACGTGGAAACGGCGCGCAAGCGTGCCAAGGAAGCGGCGGCGAAAGTCAGGCCGGTGACGCACGGAGGATAGATTTCAGACATGCCGCCGCATGGAAATCGTTCTCCATGCGGCTTTTTCCTGCGCCCGTCTCATGCCTTCATGGATGAATCGTCAGGGTCGCCATCCGGCCCTTTTCCACCTCGGTGCGCACCATCTTCATCGGCAGGTACTGCACATCGACCCACCGCTGCGCAAAGTTTGCATACAGGGGCGACAGCACATTGCCCGATTGCCCGGTGGAGTGAATGAAGCGTGAATTTTCCGGGTTCGACATGTCGTACAGCGCCCGCAGGCTTGCCGCGTGCCGGTTGGTGAACGGCTCCTTCTCGTCACGCAGATTATGTCGCCCGACATTGACGGTAAACGTATCGCCGGGCGACGGCACCCGGATATCGAACACTTTCGCCAGCGGAGCCACCCGGCCGAACGGGCGATGCTCGGACCGGGCTTCATGCGCATCACCCCAACGCCAGCCCGCCATGTCCTTGCCGTAGCGCCGTTCCAGGTCGTCGAGTGCGGCGTCGAGCGATGCCGCCAATACGTCGGCACAGCTCTGCGGCTTTTCCGGATTCGGCTTGCCCGCATCGGCGCACCAGGCACCCTGCCCTTCCTTGTCGGTCAACACATGCACCATCGACAAATGAACGTTACGCTGCTCCCAGTAATCCTTCATCAAGGCCTCGCCAAGTTCGTCGATGAAGATCTGCCGTGAAGCGGAGCGCAGCCAGGCGTTGAAGATCAGCGGTTCGGCACGGCCGGCATCCATCCTTCCGTCCCAGCCGGCCAGCATGCCCAGCGCGGATTTGGCGCGCTCATTGCGCGGCACCGTCTTGCGCAGGAGGGGCAGAATTTCCCTTGCCGCCAGCGAGAGATCGTCTTTCTGCATCGACGCGAAACTCTCCATCGAATGTTTCGGCTTCGCATCGAGGAGTTCCCGGATGCGATTTGCACGGTAAGGCAAGGTCCATTCGCTGGTCAGAAAATGCGGATAGTCCGGGCCGACGATTTTTTCATTGGCGGTGGCAACCCGGTTCGATGCCGGATTGAAGGTTTTGGGCAGTTCATCGAAAGGAATGAATCCGGTCCAGTCATAGCGCGCATCCCAGCCCGGCGCAGGTGCAAGTCCTTTCAGATCATTGTCGGGCGACCGCACCGGCACCCGCGCAGGCGCGACGAAGCCGATGTTGCCGTCGATATCCGCATACACCATGCTCTGCTGCGGCGCGCCGAAATCCTTCGCACCTTCGAGAAACTCGGTCCAGTTCTTCGCCCGGTTGAACTTCACCCCGGCCTGCAGCGTCAGATCGTCCGGCCGCAGCGCCGTCCAGGCGAACGAGACGACATGCGTCTTCGCATCGAGCGGCGCCTGGGCCAGGATCGGCAATGCGCCGGTGATGACCGGGCCATGGCGTGTTTCGCGGACATCGAGCATGACGTCGGGCTCGCCCTTGACCTTGATGACTTCCTTGCGCAGCGCGAAATCGGCCCAGCCGTCAGGAGTCTGGTACTGATCGGGATTGGCGGGATTGATGCGCTCGATATACAAGTCCTGCACATCGGGCGCGGTATTGGTAAAGCCCCATGCGATCCGGTCATTGCGCCCGAGCACCACGGTCGGGATACCGGGCAAGGTCGCGCCGATTACGTTCAGTCCGGGCGCGGACAGATGGGCGAAGTACCACAAGGCGGGTGCCGACAGCCCGAGATGCGGGTCGTTGGCGAGCAGCGGCTTGCCGGTTTCCGACAGTGCGCCGGACACGACCCAGTTGTTCGAACCCATGCCATCGACATAGGACGGCGGCGCGATCGCCGAGACCTTTTCCAGTTGCTTCGTCGTGCCGGCGAGTTCACGGTACAGCGCAGTGTAGTCACGCGTTGCGGTGACCGGATCGCCGGGATAAGGCGGCAGAAATTCATTGATCTGCTTCAGCGACAGACGCTGCGCGAGCCGCATGCGCAGCAATTCCTGCGACCAGTTGGCGCTCAGGTCCCAGGCCATCATGGTCTGCCAGCCGATGGAGTCGACCGGATGCCAGGGCGCCGGGGCCGGCGCGCCGGTCAGGATGAATTCCGGCGGCAACGGGCCGCTGCGGTTGGCAAGATAGGCATTGATGCCGCTGGCATAGGCATCCAGCGCGGCACGGGTTTCCGGATCGAGATTGGCAAGAATCCGTTCGGCATTGCGGCGCACGCCGAGGGTCCGCAGAAAGCGGTCGGTATCGACCGCGTTCGGTCCGAGAATTTCCGCCATGCGGCCCGCGGCGATGCGGCGATTGATTTCAAGCTGCCACAACCGGTCCTGCGCATGCGCCACGCCGAGCGCGAAGTAGGCATCGGCGGAGGATTTCGCGTAAATATGCGGGATACCTTCCGCATCACGGATTACCTCGACCGCGGCCGTCAGTCCCGGCAACTTCAGGCTGCCATCGACCTGAGGCTGCACGGCGGACCGGTACCATAATATTCCGGCAACCAGGACCGTGAGCAGCACCAGAAGAGCCAGAGCAAATTTTTTCAACATTCCAGTCATACCAGGGGATCTCCCTACCTAAATTCAGCACCGCAGCAGAGTAGCACAGCGGTAAACGATCGATTGCCAGGTGATAAGATGCCGGCTCAAACTTTTTCCACGGCAGCGGAAATTGCAATCCGCTCCACCATATCCTATGAAATGTGATGTCGCCATCGTCGGCAGCGGACTCGCCGGCCTATCGGTCGCCCTGCATCTTGCACAGACCCGCAAAGTCGTTGTCATTTCCAAGCGCAACCTGCTGGACGGCGCAAGCAACTGGGCTCAAGGCGGCATTGCCGCGGTACTCGATTCCGGCGACAGCCATGAACAGCACATCGGCGATACGCTGGTGGCCGGGGCCGACCTGTGCGACGAAGGAGCGACCCGCTTCATCGTCGAGCATGGCCGCGAGGCAATCGAGTGGCTGATCGCGCAGGGCGTGCCCTTCACCCGCGATGCCGGCGCCGAACTCGGCTACCACCTCACCCGCGAAGGCGGGCATAGCCAGCGCCGGATCATCCATGCGGCGGACGCGACCGGACATGCGGTCCAGGTGACATTGGAAGAAAAAGCCCGCTCCCACCCGAACATCACCATCCTCGAAAACCATTTCGCCATCGACGTCATCCGCTCCGACCGGATCGGCGGCGGCGCGCCGCGCTGCGTCGGACTGTACGTGCAGAACGTCAAGACCGGCAAGGTGACGACACTGGCCGCCGATCATACCGTGCTTGCCACCGGCGGCGCGGGGAAAGTGTATCTCTATACCACCAACCCGGACACCGCGACGGGGGACGGCATCGCGATGGCCTGGCGCGCCGGCTGCCGGGTTGCGAACATGGAGTTCATCCAGTTCCATCCGACCTGCCTGTATCACCCGTATGCGAAATCCTTCCTGATCAGCGAAGCCGTGCGCGGCGAAGGCGGACTGCTCAAGCTGCCGGCGGAAGCCGGCGAGGCTGCCGGCACGCGTTTCATGCCGGCGCACGACGAACGTGCGGAACTGGCGCCGCGCGACGTGGTGGCGCGCGCCATCGACTTCGAGGTGAAGAAGCGCGGCCTCGATTATGTCGATCTCGACATCAGTCATCAGCCTCCGGCTTTCCTGAAGGAGCATTTCCCGAATATCTATGCACGCTGCATGGAACTCGGCATCGACATCACGAAGCAGCCGATCCCCGTCGTCCCGGCGGCGCATTACACCTGCGGCGGCATCGTCACCGATATGTGCGGCCGCACTGATCTTCCCGGCCTGTATGCGGTCGGCGAAACCGCCTACACCGGCCTGCACGGCGCCAACCGGCTGGCCAGCAATTCCCTGCTCGAATGTGTCGTCCTCGGCCAGGCCGCCGCGCAGCATATCGAACAGCAGCCCAAACCGAAGGCAATGTCGCTGCCGGCATGGGACGAAAGCCGCGTCACCGATGCGGACGAGGAAGTCGTGATTTCCCAGAACTGGGACGAGTTGCGACGCTTCATGTGGAATTATGTCGGCATCGTGCGCACCACCAAGCGGCTGGAACGGGCCCAGCACCGCATCCGCCTGCTGCGCGAGGAAATTTACGAGTACTACGCCAACTTCCGCATCACGCGGGACCTGCTCGAACTGCGCAACCTCGTGGATGTCGCGTCGCTCATCGTCGATAGCGCGTTGTCCCGCCGGGAAAGCCGCGGGCTGCATTTCAGCCGGGACTTCCCGGATACTTTGCCGAAAGCGCTGCCAACGGTGCTGGGCCCGATGCGACGTTGACAAAGCATTTACAGCTCAACAACATATCTTTCCGTTGAGAACATAATGCATCCGTGCAATATGGCCTGTGGTTGCAGCGCATCAAATGGCTGCCTTACCACTGTGTCAAGATCGCCGGATGATTGCATTCCCACGCACAGCCATGTCCCGCTTTATACGTCCCTCGCACGACTGGTGCAGGAAGGCGCTTGTCTTCCTGTCAGTCTGTCTTGCGTCATCCACCGGCTTCGCATTCAATTTCGATGACGCCGCTGCCGAAGCGAAGCGCCTTGCTTCCGTTTCCTATAAAAAGCCTGAGAAAAACATCTCTAGGGCATTGGAGAGCCTGAACTACGACCAGTATCGGGACATACGCTTCCGTCCCGACCATAATTACTGGAAAGACCGCAAGCTGCCCTTCGAACTCGCTTTTTTTCATCAGGGCAGAACTTTCGATTCGAAGGTGAAGATCAATGAAATCGTTGGCGGACGTGTCCAGGAAATCGCGTTCGATCCGGATCTGTTTGACTACGGCGCCAATCGCCTGGACGCCAAGGACCTGGAAAGCGCCGGATTCGCCGGCTTCCGCGTGCATTACCCGCTCAATACGACACAGTACAAGGATGAAGTGGTCGTGTTCCTCGGCGCAAGTTATTTCCGGGCCGTCGGCAAAGGCCAGGTATATGGGTTGTCGGCACGCGGTATCGCCGTTGATACCGCCCTGCATTCCGGCGAGGAATTTCCACGCTTCGTGCAGTTCTGGATCGAACGGCCGGAACCGGGAGCAAAGCAGCTCACGATCTACGGGCTGCTGGATTCACCCCGCATCACCGGCGCCTATCGTTTTGTCGTCAAGCCGGGCGTCGATACCGTCATGGACGTGAAGGCCCAGCTTTACCTGCGTGAGAACATTGCCAAGATCGGTATCGCACCGCTGACCAGCATGTATCTGTTCGGCGAGAATCAGCGCTCCGCCACGGAAGATTACCGGCCCGAGGTCCATGATTCCGATGGATTGTCCATTCATTCAGGCACCGGCGAATGGATCTGGCGGCCATTGGTCAATCCGAAGCGCTTGCTGGTGACATCGTTCGGGATGACCAATCCGCTTGGATTCGGACTGATGCAACGCGACCGGGCGTTCCCCAACTTCGAGGATCTGGAAGCACGCTACGAAGCGCGACCCAGCGCCTGGGTGGAACCCATCGGTAAATGGGGTGCGGGACGGGTGGAACTGATCCAGATACCGACACCGGACGAAACCAATGACAATATCGTCGCATTCTGGGTACCCAACGCGTTGCCCGCGACGGGCCAGCCCCTCGATATCGAGTATCGGCTTCTCTGGCAGAAGCAGACCGAACGACGCCCACCCCTGGCCTGGGTGAGCCAGACGCGCCGGGGGCTTGGTTACGTCGCCAAGCCGGACGACAGCATCGCCCTCTCGGTCGATTTCGAAGGTCCGGTGCTGAAAAAACTGCAGGCCGATGCCAAGGCCGAAGCGGTCATCAGCGCTGACGCCAACGCGAAGATTCTGGAAACCAATACATACAGGAACGCAGCCACCGGTGGCTGGCGCATGGTGGTGCGGCTGAAGCGGCTTGACGAGAAAAAGCCGGTCGAACTGCGCGCCTTCCTGCGCGACGGAAACAATCCTCTATCAGAAACGTGGAGCTACATACTTCCCCCGACGTGACGCCGTCACCGTCCGGTGCGGCGCGCAGCGATCAATATCTCGATCGTCTGCAGCCTCCTGCCCACGTCCGGAAAGATATCAGCGCTGTCGTCGCTCACGAGGCGAGTCCGCGCGAGGCGATTACCGCGATACACCAGGCGCTGGCCGGACAAAAGGCATCCTCGGCAGGCCCGGCTTTCGATTCGATCGAAGCCCGGCTGCGCTACGCCGTTCCGGAGGAACCCGGCCGCCCCGAGCTTGCGCCACGGCCAAACCGTGGTTCGATGGCGCCGCATCCCTGGGGCACGCTGAATCCGATCAAACGCTGGCTGCAGACAACGTTCCGCCGGCGACGGCATTGGGTCGAACGCAGCGAAGGAAATCGCCAGGCTTGGCCGGCGACGGTACCGGATACCGATCAGGATGATGTGGTCGACGGCCCTGATCCGCTGGGTAGCTGGCAGCACCAGGGCAATATCCGGCGCGCTGTCCTGCTCTTCCTGTTATTTTCCCAGACGATCGTCGCGACATGGTTCATGGCAAAGGTCATGCCCTACCAGGGTACAAAACCTTACGAGATCGGCGTGCTTGTCCTCTTTGCGATCCTGTTCTGCTGGGTGTCCGCCGGCTTCTGGACTGCGATGGCGGGGTTCCTGGTGATGATGCGCGGCGACGACCGCTTCGCGGTGTCGCACCTGGCTGATCCGCACAAGCCTCTCGATCCGTCCGCCCGCACGGCCATCGTGATGCCGATCTGCAACGAAGATGTGCCGCGGGTCATGGCCGGCTTGCGGGCCACCTACGAATCGATCGCCCGCACCGGGGAACTCGACCGCTTCGATTTCTTCCTTCTCAGCGACAGCAACGATGCCGACATCTGCACCAGCGAACTGGCGGCATGGGCAGCGCTGTGCCGCACCGTGGACGGTTTCGGCCGCATCTTTTACCGGCGCAGGCGCCGGCGCGTCAAGCGCAAGAGCGGCAACATCGACGACTTCAGCCGGCGCTGGGGCAAGAACTACCGTTACATGATCGTGCTCGATGCCGACAGCGTAATGAGCGGCCACTGCGTGACCACGCTGGTGCGGCTGATGGAGGCAAATCCGGGCGCGGGCATCATCCAGACGGCCCCGCGCGCCGCCGGCAGGGAAACCCTGTATGCGCGTATCCAGCAATTCGCCGGCAGCGTGTACGGCCCGCTGTTCACTGCCGGGCTGCACTACTGGCAATTGGGGGAATCGCATTACTGGGGACATAACGCCATCATCCGCATGGAGCCCTTCATGCGGCATTGCGCCCTCTCGCCGCTGCCCGGCCGCGGATCGCTCGCCGGGGAAATCATGTCGCACGACTTCGTCGAAGCCGCGCTGATGCGCCGTGCCGGTTGGGCGGTGTGGATCGCTTACGACCTTGACGGCAGTTATGAGGAGATGCCGCCCAACCTGCTGGATGAGGTCAAGCGCGACCGCCGCTGGTGCCACGGCAACCTGATGAATTTCCGCCTGCTGACGGCACGCGGCATGCACGGGGTGCACCGGGCGGTATTCATTACCGGCGTGATGGCCTACCTGTCGGCGCCACTTTGGTTCTTGTCTCTGGCCATATCGACCGGCCTGCTTGCACTGCATACGCTCGTCGAGCCGCAGTACTTCACCGAGCCGCGCCAGCTCTTCCCGACCTGGCCCCAGTGGCATCCCGCCAGGGCGCTTGCGCTGTTCACCACCACGGCCACCCTCCTCCTGCTGCCGAAGATACTCAGCGTGCTGGTAGTCTGGGTGCATGGCGCAAAGCCGTTCGGCGGCAAGCTGCGGGTCGCGGCCAGCGCATTGCTGGAGATGGTGTTCTCCATGCTGCTCGCGCCGGTGCGGATGGTGTTCCATACTTTTTTCGTCATCGCCGCATTTCTCGGCATCGATATTCCATGGAAGTCGCCGCCACGGCATGACTCCGCGACATCATGGGGCGAGGCGCTGCGCAAGCATGGCCTTCACATGTTGCTGGGACTCGCCTGGGCAGTAGGTATCTACCTGCTCGATCCGGCATTCCTGCCGTGGCTGCTGCCGATTGCCGGCGCGCTGATGCTGTCGGCGCCACTATCGGTATGGTCGAGCCGCGTATCGCCGGGACGGTTGGCACGGGCAAAAAAGCTGTTTCTGATTCCGGAAGAAGCCGAGCCGCCGGTGGAACTGCGGCAGACGTATGCCTATGCGAGCGAAACAGTGCATGAACCAACCTTCGTCGATGCGGTGGTGGATCCGGTGATCAATGCGCTGGTTTGCGCGGCGGGAAGGCCGCGTCGTCCTGACCTGGCACCCGAACCCCGCAGTCACCTGCTGGAGCGGATGCTGCGCGGCGGGCCGGATGCGATCGACCCGTCGCAAAAACTCCGGCTGCTGAATGACTCGGTGCTGCTGTCCCAGCTGCATCTGGAAGTATGGACGTCAAACCATGCGCATCCGCGTTGGCGCCAGCGCATGGAAACAGTGCCGTCGGCGGACGCCGGCACGCCGCAAAGCGCCGGGAGGCTCGCGCTCTCGTCCGCCACGGAACGTTAGAGAACGTCGGGCCTAGAGCGCTTTCAGTCTGACCGTACCGTCGATGCCGGGCGCTTTGCCAGCGGCACGGCGTTGTGCGGGGCCGCCGAGGCTTCCTTGCCATGGCCCGCCATGTCGCGTCACCACCCTTGCAGGGCGCGCATCCGCTTGCAAGCGGATGCCGTTTCGCGGACGGCAGCATGCTGCCCAATTGCCCGCTCCACCCTTGTTCCGCAGGCAAACCACCTCGGCCTCGCCTGGCACAGTCAGACCGAAAGCACTCTAGCCAATTATCCGCAGGGAGTAATCCGTCGCCTTCACATCCTTGGTCAGGCTGCCGATCGAAATCCGGTCCACGCCGGTTTCGGCGATAGCCCGTACGGTGGCCATGTTGATCCCGCCCGACGCCTCCAGCACCGCTCGACCGGCAGAAAGCTGTACCGCATCGCGCATCATCTGCAACGAAAAATTATCCAGCAGCACCGACGTTGCGCCGGCCGCCAAAGCCTGCTCCAGTTCGTCCAGGCTTTCCACCTCCACCTGGATGGAGACGTCGGCGTTCAGCGCCATGGCGGCGCGCACGGCGGGCGCGATGCCACCCGCCGCCGCGATATGGTTCTCCTTGATGAGGATGCCGTCGTACAGGGCCAGCCGCTGATTCTTGCCGCCGCCCACGCGCACCGCGTATTTCTGTGCAAGCCGCAATCCAGGCAGTGTCTTGCGGGTATCGAGGATCGCGGCGCGGGTCCCGGCAATGACATCGACATACTGCCGCGTTGCGGTCGCAACGCCGGAAAGCAGTTGCAGGAAATTCAGCGCGCCGCGCTCCGCCGTAAGCAAGGCCCGAGCCGGGGCTTCAATGACGCAGACTTCGCTGTCCTCGCTCATCAGCGCGCCTTCCGGATAGCGCCAGTCGATGTGCATGCCCGGATCAAGGCGTTTCATGACGCCTTCGAACCAGGGGGCGCCGCACAGCACCGCTGCCTCGCGCACAATCACGCGCGCCTTCACCCATTCATTTTCCGGCACCAGCTTGCCAGTGAGGTCGCCCGGGCCGACATCTTCCTCCAGCGCGATGCGGATATTTGATTCGAAGGCGACAGCTAGTGCGGCGTCGAAAGGCGCAAACGGATTGTTCAACGTGCTCATGCCGGACCGATTCCCTGAAAGAGTTTTTGTTCGCTTGCCAGATTCGGGCCGGGCCGGACATTGGCTTTCTTTTTCGCCGCGAAATCCAGCATGCGATCGATGCATACATAGGCCTTGCGACCGATTTCCGGATCGACATGGATTTCATTGCGGCCGTTCTCCAGCACATCCGCCAGATTCTGCAAGCCATTCATCGCCATCCACGGGCAATGCGCGCAACTCTTGCAGGTTGCACTGTTGCCGGCCGTCGGCGCATCGATGAAGTATTTGCCAGGCGCGGCCATCTTCATCTTGTGCAGGATGCCGTTGTCGGTGGCGACGATGAATTCGGTGGCATCCAGCGTCTGCGCGGCGGCGATCAGTTGCGAGGTGGAGCCGACCCC